>JGI20166J26741_10917781_pt1 | contig 14792 bp, 9 predicted proteins | sample TergutCu122P5_FD_26741 | JGI IMG/M metagenome (IMG submission 26741)
CATTGGCGCGCGCAGACCTGCGAACAAAAGATTTCGCTGTGTCTGCGCGCATTCCGGATGTACGCTGCTTTATGTCAATGATAAAAAAGAAACAGTATCAATTAGTAAAGTTGTGTTTTATAGAGGTTAAGTAACTACTATATTTATTTTGTATCTATTTCAGATAATAACTGTATAACTGGGCTTACAGCTTTATAGTAGTTAAGAGTTTGGGAGATTAGGATTAAGGGCAGACGCGATGTCTGCCCTTGTCTTGGCTTGTCCGGCCCTCTAGTTTCTGATCAGCCCGTTTTCCTGCATGTATTCCATAAAACCCGAATATATCTGATTTGTGTTGGCGGTATCCCTGAACAGCTTGTCGCCGGCGGGCGCTTTAAGCCGGGCGCGGCCGTTTTCCGTCGCGAATCCGTTCTCGTACAGGACGGGGGATTGGCCCATGGGGGCGTAGGAACCGGAATCGGGGAGCTCACACAGGCCGCGATAAGCGGGATTCTGTTCGGATATGGCGCGGCGCGCGGCCTTTTCGTCATCATATGCATTTGCCGCGCCGCCGGCGTTTGCCAGCATCCCGATTATTTCGGTATTGCCGGCCCCGAGCGGCGGCTCAACGGCCCTGTTCACGCGCTGAACCTTCCGCGCGGAGCTGGTGTATGTGCCGCACGATTCAAACGGGGCGGCCAACGGCAGAACGAGCTCCGCTTTTTTGGTGAGCTCCGTCTCCGTCACGTCGAGCGCGGCCAGAAACTCCAGCCCGGAAGTGTCGAACGCGAGGTTCTCGCCGAAGCTGATCACGCCCTTGACCGCACCGGCGGCGATCATGGGCTCCAGCGCGTCCCGGCCGGGGAGGACGCCCATATCAAGGGCGCCCTGCGTGTTGTTGTTGCGCTTCAGGGCTATCACACCGTTTCTGGCGCGGCCGATATGCCCGCTCAGGACGGCCAGGTCCGCCACAAGGCGTTCGGCGTCCGCCGTGAGCGTGCCCTGGTTATAGACGAACATGACGTTTTTGGCTTTATCGATTATATCCATGGCTGCATCGGCGTCCGGGCAGCCGTCCCCGAGGGCTTTCCTCAGCTCGTCCAGGCCGTCGGCCATCGCGCCGTCAGCCGACGCGCACGCCCGTTTGACCATCTGCTTCAGACAATCCAGGCTGTTATCCGGCGCGATCCTGACGGCGGCCCATTCGTTCGCCTGGGTGGCGGCGTCGCTTATGAGTATCAGCCTGGCGCCGTTTTCGACGGCCTGCTTGATCCTGACGCCGGCTATGGTATGGGAATTGACGATATCGTTGGCTATGAGTACGATGGCGTCGGTGCGGGCCAGTTCGTCGAACGTGTTTGTGGAGCGGTCCGAGCCCAGCACGTCCGCAAGGCCGCTCTCCGCGATATCGGCGCAAAAGACGTTGTCCGTGCCCAGTACGGTATTGGCGTACCGCTTTATCAGGAATATCTCCTCGTTGGTGAGCCTGTCTGAGACGGCGACGGCGAAACTCTCCGCGCCGTGCCTCCCGATCACCTCAAGCGCGCGGCGCGTGATCTCCCCCGCCCTCTCTCTGAGTTCGGGCAGGTCCTTTGCGGCGAGGCGCGGGCGCGTCCGGAACTCGTCGGGGCCGAAGCGCCCCTTGGAACACAGCAGCGCCTGCGGATCCGACGTATCGTCCGGCAGGGAGCGCAGCAGCGCGCCGCCTGTCGACGTCAGCTTTACCCCGCACCCAAACCCGCAATAGGAGCAGACGGAGCGCGTCACGTCCTCCCCGCAGGGGATGGGCTTCGCGCCGCGTATGTTCTCATACAGCGCGCCGGTGGGGCACAGGGTCACGCACTGGCCGCATGTGATGCAGTCCGTCTCGGCCAGCGGCAGGCCCAGCTCCGGCTTGACGGCGGTGTCAAAACCGCGGTCCACAAGCCCCAGGGCCGTGCGCCCCATGACCTCGTCGCATACGCGCACGCAGAGGCCGCAGAGGATGCACTTGTCGGGGTTTCTGTGTATGAACGGGTTGCTTTTGTCCGCGGGGCGGCTGTGCGTCCCGCCCGCGAATCTATCCGGTTTGACGTCGTAATCGTTGGTGTATTTTATCAGTTTGCACTCAAAGAAGTCCTGGCAGCCGCACTCCAGGCACCGGGCCGCCTCCTCCCGCGCCTGCTCATACGAATAACCGCGGTTGACCTCCTGGAAATTGGCGCGGCGTTCGACGGCGGGGCGGCACGGCATCTGCCGGCGGGATATCTTGGCCCTGTCGGAGAGCATATCCGCCGTCACCTCACGGGTGACGAGATACGGTTCTTTATAGGGCACGTCCTCCCCGCGCAGGAATCTGTCGATGACGGCGGCCGCGCGCTCAGCCTCGCCGATGGCCTCTACGGCGATGCTCGCGCCCTTGTTCGTGGCGTCGCCGATGGCGAAGACGCCGGGGATATTTGTGCGGAACGTGTTTTCATCCGCCAGGACGGTACGCCTTCTGGAGAGGGAGACGCCCTCGAAACCGCCGGGCAGAACGCCCTGGCCGATGGCTATTATCACGGCGTCCGCCTCAAGCGCCTCTTCCTCGCCGGGGAGCGGCACGGGGGAGCGGCGGCCGCTTGAATCCGGCGCGCCCAGCTCCATCTTCTGTAGGCGCATTCCGGAGACGCCGCCGGATAGAGAGCCGACAATTTCTATGGGATTGACGAGGTATTTGAACTCCACGCCCTCCTCCTCGGCCTCCTCCAGCTCGATCTCCTCCGCGGGCATCTCCGCCTTCGTGCGGCGGTATATGTTGTATACGCGCTCCGCGCCCAGCCTAACTGAGGTGCGGCAGGCGTCCATGGCGGTGTTGCCCCCGCCGACGACGGCGACGCGCTTGCCCGTAAAATCCGGCGCGCCGCCTATGGCGACGGAGCGCAGAAAGTCTATGCCGCCCAGCACGCCGGGCAGGTCTTCCCCAGGGCAGTTAAGTTTCACGCTGGTCCACGCGCCGATGGCGATGATCACGGCGTCAAACTGTCCGCGCAGTTCCTCAAAGGTCATATCGGCGCCGATCCTGATATTGTTCTTAAATTCCACACCCATTTGGCGGATGTTCTCAATCTCCTCGTCCAGGGCGGCTTTCGGCAGGCGGTATTCCGGTATGCCGTATCTCAGCATGCCGCCCATATGGGGCATGGCGTCGAATACGGTCACGCGGTGCCCTCTTTGGCGCAGGAAATACGCGGCGGATAACCCGCCCGGCCCGCCGCCCGCTATGGCGACGCGCTTGCCCGTATCCTCCGCGATATCCGGGGTGTACATATCGCCGGTATCTATATCGGCATCCGCCGCGAACCGCTTCAAATGCGCGATGCCTATCGGTTCCTCCACCATCTGGCGGCGGCAGGCCTCTTCGCACGGATGCGGGCAGACGCGGCCGATGCTGGCGGGCAGCGGTATCTTGTCTTTTATGAGTTTCAGCGCCGCATGATACTCGCCGTTGGCGATCAAGCCGACGTAGCCCTGGCAGTCCGTCCTGGCGGGGCAGGCCAGCACGCAGGGCGGACGGCAGTCCCCTGTATGGTCCGACAACAGAAATTCCAGCGCCAGTTTGCGGGAGCTGATTACGCGCGGCGTATCCGTTTTTATGACCATGCCGTCAGTCACGGCGGTGGAGCAGGCGCGCAGCAGGCGCGGCACGCCTGCCGCCTCCACGGCGCAGATGCCGCAGGCGCCGTATGTTTTGACGCGCTCGTCATGGCAGAGCGTCGGTATCTCAATGCCCGCGCCCCTGGCCGCCTCCAGTATGCTCTGTCCGTTTATGGCCTCGCACTCGCGGCCATCTATATTGATGTGCAGTTTATCCAATGCGTTCACCTCGTTTCAAAGTAGATCTCCGGATCATGCCCAGTCAGTTTATCTATGGCAATCTGTTCACAAAGAAAACCGCGTTTCCTTGATTGTATTATAAACATATTACTGCCGTACTACCGGCTAAAGCCGGAAGACTTAGTGACCGCCTGAAAGGCGGGTATTATCAGTCGGCGGCGACCGCATCGAACTTACAGGTTTCAAGGCAATTGACGCATTTCGTGCAGGCGGCGGCGTCGATGGCGTGAGGCCGCCTGAACTCGCCGGAAATCGCCTTCGCGGGGCATTTGCGGGCGCAGAGCGTGCAGCCGGTACATTTTTCCGCGTCAATCCCGTATTTTAGGGCCTGAAGCCCGGAAAAGCCTTTTTTCAGGGGATATTATCGACGTTTTAGAAGTACAGTATTAACACTCTGAAATCTCCCGCGCATATTGTCTGGAGTTTACAGCGCTCTCGCCATCTAGATGCGCAAACCTTTATCAGAAGATAATCATGTCTTCATGGCTATCAGCTTAACTAAGGTAAAAGTCACGGAATCCGCTCACGGTAGGGATTGCGGCTACTTTGGCATAACTGCCAAGATAGCGCATCAATCCTTTGATTACAGCTTTTCACGGGACATTGCGCCATTTATGCCTCAATGAAGTGGCTATCCATATATCTTTTCCTTACCCGCCTTTCAGGCGGCCTAAGTCTTCCGGCTTTAGCCGGTTGCAGTCTGTATATATCGCATGAGCTCAGCATATTTTCAATTAATGGCGATCGCGCCGAACTTACAGGTTTCATGGCAATTGCCGCATTTTGTGCAGGCGGCGGCGTCGATGGCGTGAGGACGCCTGAGCTCGCCGGAAATCGCCTTCGCGGGGCATTTGCGGGCGCAGAGCGTGCAGCCGGTGCATTTTTCCGCGTCAATCACGTATTTTATCAGCGCCTTGCACTGCCCGGCCGTGCATTTGTGGTTGTATATGTGATCCTCATATTCGTTGCGGAAGTAACGTATTGTCGTGAGAACGGGATTGGGCGCGGTCTGGCCCAGGCCGCACAGGGAGCCGTCCTTTATCTGCTCCGCCATGCCGCTCAAGAGCTCTATATCGCCGTCTTTGCCCTCGCCGTTCACGATGAGCTCCAGTATTTCCAGCATGCGCTTTGTGCCGATGCGGCAATGTATGCACTTACCGCAGCTCTCCTTGCAGGTGAAGTCCAGGAAGAAGCGCGCCATGTCCACCATGCACGTGGTCTCGTCCATGACGACCATGCCGCCGGAACCCATTATAGCCCCGGTGGCGGCGAGGGTTTTATAATCAATGAGCGTATCGACGAGCGAGGCGGGTATGCAGCCGCCCGAAGGCCCGCCCATCTGGACCGCCTTGAACCGGCGGCCGTCCTTGATGCCGCCGCCCACGCCGTAGATGACCTCGCGGATAGACTGGCCCATAGGAATCTCCACCAGGCCGCCCTTTTTGACCTTGCCCGTCAGCGCGAACACCTTTGTCCCGCGGCTGTTCTCCGTGCCCATGGCCGCGAAAGCCGCCCCGCCCCTGCTGATTATCCAGGGGACGTTGGCGTATGTCTCCACATTGTTGATGTTGGACGGCTTCTGCCAGAAGCCCTTCTCCGCGGGGAACGGCGGTTTGAGGCGCGGCATCCCGCGCTCGCCCTCAAGGGAGGCGATGAGGGCCGTCTCCTCCCCGCAGACAAACGCCCCGGCCCCCGCTTTTATCCGCAGATCAAAATTGAAGCCCGTCCCCAAGATATCCGCGCCCAGAAAGCCCTTTTCCCCGGCCTGCGCGATGGCCAGCTCGAGGCGCCTGATGGCCAGCGGGTATTCCGCGCGCACATAAACGACGCCCTCGCCGGCGCCGATGGCGTACGCGCCGATGAGCATGCCCTCTATCAGCGTGTGCGGGTCCCCTTCGATGACGGCCCGGTCCATGAACGCCCCGGGGTCGCCCTCGTCGGCGTTGCAGATGATGTACTTTTTATCGCCCCTGGAGGCTCTGGCCGCGTTCCATTTAAACCACGTCGGGAATCCCGCGCCGCCGCGCCCGGCCAGGCCGGAGGTTTTTATCTCCGCGATGACTTCTTCCGGGGTCATAGTTTTCAGGCATTTCTCGATGGCGGCGTAACCGCCGCTCTCAATATATTCCTCGATGCGCTCCGCGTCTATATTGCCGCAGTTTCTGAGGGCGACGCGCACCTGCCTTTGCAGGATGTCCTCGTCCTCCCTGGGCCGCAGGAATTCCGCGTTCGGCTCCGCGCCGTTCAAGATATCGTATACGATCCCGTCGACGACCCTGTCGTCGGCCCTGACGTATGTAAACCTGGCCCCGTCGTCCCTGATCAGTTCGATTATGGGCTCCAGATAACACATGCCGATGCAGCCGACTGTCGCGATTTTGATATCCAGTTCATGCTCCTTGAGACGCCCGCGCAGATGCCGTTCCGCCCTGCCCGCCCCGGCGGCCAGGCCGCAGCTCCCCTTGCCTATCAGTATCTTTTGTATGTTCACGCCTCTTGCGCCTCCTCTGTATCCGGCGCCGGCGCGTTCCTGATATCCCGCAGCACGCGCCGCGCCTTGTCGGGCGTCAGCGCGCCGTAAGCCTCCCCGTCGATCATCATGACGGGGGAGAGGGAGCAGCAGCCCAGGCAGGCCACGTTGTTCAGCGTGAACAGCCCGTCCGCCGCAGTCCCGCCGTCCGTCACGCCCAATTCCTCGCATACGGCCGCCTCGATGCCCTTCGCGCCGTTGACGTGGCAGGCCGTGCCCTGGCACAGCATGATCAGATGCCTGCCGACGGGCTCCAGCCGGAATTGCGTGTAGAACGTGGCCACCCCCAGCACCTTGGCCGGCTTGACGCCCGTCCTGCGCGCGATATGGCTGAGCGCGTCCATCGGCAGATAGCCGAACAGCTCCTGCGCCTTTTGCAGTATGGTGATGAGGCTGCCCTCGGTCTTTCCGTATTTTTCGAGCACCGGCTCCAGTTTGGAGATATCGGCGCTCACCGCTTCGGTTTGATCATTGCAGGTACACATACGGTACACCTCGTTTCCCCTATCGGGGAGTGATAGATATCGGCGGTCCGGCGGACGGCCGAAAGCCGCCCCCGCGGCGAAAGTTTGCGGGATACTCCGGCCTCTGTCTTTTATTCCGTCTTTTATTCCAGATTTTATTCCAGCGCCGCGAGCTGCTTCTCCACATTTTGCAGCATATCGGCGTATTTGACGCGCTTTTGCTTTTCTTCCTCTATCAGGCCCGCCGGCGCTTTTGACACGAAGCCCTGGTTCGCCAGCTTGCCGTCCACGCGGCTGACCTCCGCCGTGAGCCTGTCTTTTTCGGCGGTCAGGCGTTCGCGTTCCTTGCTTATGTCGATCAGTTCGGCGAAGGGCAGGTATACCGTAGCGCCCTGGACGACCACCGGGACGCTCTTTTGCGCGGTATCGGCCGTATCGGAGATTGTTACCTCCGAAGCGGAGCCCAGGGTCTTCAAGAACGGCACGCCGCGCTCAAACGCCGCGCGCGCGGCCGGGTCCCCGGAGACGACGCGCATCGGGGATTTTTTCGCCGGGGGCACGCCCATCTCCAGGCGCAGATTGCGCACGCCCTTTATGGCCTCCTGTATCAGCGAAACGGCGCGCTCATCTGCCGGGAAATCATACGCTTTGTCGTACTCCGGCCATTTGGAGAACATGATGGTCTCTTCCTCGCTCTGGACTGCGGTGAATATCTCCTCCGTGATGAAGGGCATAAACGGGTGCAGCAGCCTGAGCGCGGTCATCAGCGCGCTCCTGAGCGTCCAGAGCGCCGCGCCGCGCGTCTTGTCCCCGCGGTCATACAGGCGCGGCTTGACCATCTCGATGTACCAGTCGCAGTATTCGCTCCAGATAAAGTCATATATCTTCTGCACGGCCAGGCCGATCTCGTAGTCCTCGATATTCTGCGTGACCTCCGCGGTCACGCTGTTGGCGCGGGAGAGGATCCATCTGTCCTCCTGACGCAAGTCAACCAAATCAGCGGAACGGTTAAGGCCGTTCCCTGCATCCGCATCCTCCTGGTCCAGGTTCATCAGCACAAAGCGGGCGGCGTTCCATATCTTGTTCAGGAACGTCCGGTTGGCGTCCATGCGCTCATAATAGAAGCGGCTGTCGTTGCCGGGGGCGGTGCCCGTCACCAGCGTATAGCGCAGGGTGTCCGCGCCGTACTCCTTTATCAGGTCGAGCGGGTCGATGCCGTTCCCCAGCGTCTTGCTCATCTTGCGGCCCCGGGAATCCCGGATGATGCCGTTTATGAACACCTCGTTAAACGGGACTTTGCCCGTCTGCTCTATCCCGGAGAACATCATGCGTATGATCCAGAAGAATATGATGTCCGCGCCGGTAACGATCAGATTCGTGGGGTAGAAATATTTATAGTCCTCCGTCTCGTCGGGCCAGCCCAGCGTGGCGAACGGCCACAGCGCGGAGGAGAACCATGTATCCAGTATATCCTCGTCCTGAGCCATCCCGGCGTGGCCGCATTCAGGGCATTTTTCCGGGCGCTGCCTGGCGACTTCCATGCGGCCGCACGCCCGGCAGTAATAGGCCGGTATCCTGTGCCCCCACCAGAGCTGGCGGGAGATGCACCAATCGCGGATATTTTCCAGCCAGTGGGAATATATCTTGCCAAAGCGCTCCGGGATGATGCGCAACTCGCCCGTTTTAAGCGCGTTCAGGGCGGGCTTGGCCATATCGTCCATCTTGACGAACCACTGCAATTTTATCAGCGGCTCGATAATCTCGGCGCACCGGTCGTGCACGCCTATGGAATGGGTCATCTCCTCTTTCTTTACAAAGAGGCCCAGTTCCTCAAGCCTGGCGACGAGCTTCTCCCGGCACTCAAAGCGGTCCATCCCGGCGAATTCCCCGGCGTTTGCGTTCATAGTGCCGTCGTCGTTCATCACATTGATAATCGGCAGGTTGTGGCGGCTGCCCACAAGGAAATCGTTGGGATCGTGGCCCGGGGTGATCTTGACGACGCCCGTGCCGAATTTCATATCGCAGTAATCGTCCGCTATCACGGGGACGACGCGGTTTACCACGGGCACGGTCACCGATTTGCCGACAAACTGCCTGTAGCGCTCGTCATTGGGGTTCACGGCCACGGCGGTGTCCGCCAGTATGGTCTCCGGGCGGGTCGTGGCGAAGCAGAGGTATTCACCCGTGCCGTTTACGGGGTATTTGATATAATAGAAAAAGGCGGGCTTGTCCTCGTGGCTCACCTCAGCGTCGGATATGGTCGTGCGGCATCTGGGGCACCAGTTGATGAGCTTTTCGCCCCGGTAGATCCAGCCCTTTTCGTACAGCCGGACGAAAACCTCCGTCACGGCGCGGGAAAGCCCCTCGTCCATGGTGAAGCGCTCCCTGGCCCAATCGCAGGAGCAGCCGAACTTTTTAAGCTGCTGCAGAATGCGGCCGCCGAAGATCTCCTTCCATTTCCAGGCGCGCTCGAGAAAGGCCTCGCGCCCTATATCATTCTTGGTCAGCCTCTCCTTGGCCATCTCGTCCACGATGCGCATCTCCGTGGAGATGCTGGCGTGGTCCGTCCCCGGCAGCCAGAGGGTGTTGTAGCCGCGCATGCGCTTATAGCGTATCACGATGTCCTGCAGCGTATTGTTGAGCGCGTGCCCCATGTGAAGCTGGCCGGTTATATTGGGCGGCGGGATCACTATGGTGTACGGCGTCCGGGAATAATCCGGGCCGGCGCGGAAATAATCCCGCGCGAGCCAATTGGCGTAGATTTTATCCTCGACCTCGCTGAAGTTATAGTTCTTCTCCAGTTGTTTCATCTCTCGCAACATCTCCCGTGTGGTTTAGTTCCTCGGCCTGCCGGCTCCGGGATCCCCGGGCCGCCCCGGCGCGAGCGAGGCGGACAGGGCATCGAAATAAGCCTGGGTGAGGGTGTCTATAAATCTATCCATAAAAGCGCTCTCGCCCCTGAGGCGCATCAGCGCGTTCCAGCTCTTTTCATGCCGCGCGTCGAGCTCCGTGATCTGCCGCTCGAGCGCGGCGCATCTGGCCTCGGTCTGCCTGTAATAGGCCGCCTTGTCGCCCGCGCCGGCCATTGCCGCGAACCGCTCAATAGAATTTTCAACAGAGTTTTCAATAGAATCTTTGATCGAGGAGCGCGCGGCGCTCACCCCGGCGTCCCTCAGAAGCCGCTCTATACGGCCGCCCGTTTCATAGAGCGCGCGGCGCGCGGCGTCAAGGCGGCCGGCGGCGCGTTTGTAGTCCTCGTATTCCTCCATGCCGGCCTTGAGCGCGCCGAAGTCGCTCACCCTGAATTTTTCGTATTCATATTTCAAGAAATTCGTATAGTGCGCGAATACAGCCAGTTTCTTGTTCACCAGCCTCACGGCCCTGTTGTGCCTTAGGACGTTGGCCTTGAGGCCGGCGCGCAGGTTCCTGCGGAAGACATATAAGAGCGCGCAGGCCGCCGCGCCGCATAAGACCAGAACCGTAGTCTCCATAAACACGTCCGCCGCGTCAAACAGGTACAGGTAACATATATAGAACGCCGCGAACACAAACAGCATGACCGACACGGCGGTAAACGCCCGCAAGAGCCGGTACGCGCTGTCAAGCCGCTCCTTTTCGCGCTCTATGGAGCTCTTTTCGTCCTGGATGCGGCCGAGGTCGTTCGCCATCGCGCTCCTGCTCATTTCAGCATACTGTATTTCCGGCAAGGCGGCGCCGGCCTCGCCGATGAGCCCGCCCATGCCCTGAACGGAGGCCGCCGAAGCCTCAAAGCCGAACATCCGCTCCCGCATGGCGTTCCGTTCCCGGAGCGCGGACTGATACTGATCCAGCAGGTCCCGTAAAGCCCGAAGCTGCTCCCGGTCCAGCTTTGCCAGATCGTCAAGCTCGCCGAGCTTCTCACGCTCGCGGCTTAGCTGCCGCATGACGTCCGTTTTTGTGAGCGAGATGTCGTACGCGCTGTCGCACAGCCGCACGGCGGCGAGGGCCTGCGCGTATTCCGGCGCGTCCTCATCGTATCCGCGCAGCAGATATTCAAACCTGCGGGCTTTTTCCGCGCCGCCCCTGTCCGATAACGCGCGGTTCATGCCGATTGCGGAGGCGATACCGGAAAGCCTGCCGGCCGCCGCGGAAAATAACCCCCCGGAACGCCTTGCGCCGTCCTCCATGTCCATCATCCGTCCGTATGATATTACAGCTTCTCGTTTCTGTTGCCGTTGATAAAGATAAAACCTATCTTCACACAATCGATGGCGACGACCATCGTATAACGCTTAGCAGAAAAAATGAGCGGGGCGCCGTCTTTCTTTACGATGACGGCGTTTGTTGCGGCGCCGTCAGCCTTGCCCCTGTATCTTAGCATGGGAAGAAGGTCGTCCCCGGCCACGTTCCATTCGTGCTCCTCCAGGATCTTCAGGAAATAGTCGCCGCTGCAGCCGAAATTGTCCAAAAGCTGCCGCTTGATCTTAACATAGCGCTCCAGAATATCTGACATTTCGCCCTCCGAACTCCCCGCCGCCGGTCCGCGCGCGAGCGGCGGAAAGAGACGCGGGGCGCCGCGGGGCAATGACCGCTCATCGCCATTTCAAAACTTTCACCATTATACTATACTTTTTTCAAAGGTGTCAAGCGGCGGCATTTATGCTCGCGGCAGACGCGCGAATATACAGGATGCGCAATAATACGTTTGCCGCTATAATTTTGTTTACCCGTTCACACTTATTATCCAAGCTTCATAATATTATAGTACACCATTACGGCATCAACAAACACAACAGGGGAGTGTACGACATGTATGAAGACAGAAAGACATCGCCTACTGACCGTGAGTTAGAACGCTTCGGCCGCGGAATATACGGACGCGTAGCTGACAATGACTGCGGTTGCGACAAGCGGATTTACGCCGCTTATGAGAGCTACAAACAGGATAAGGATGATCTTGATTCCGATAAACGGTTTTGGATGCATGAAAATCATAAATCCAGGGCCGAAGACTGTGAGCAGAGGTATACGACGATTCCAGAATGTGATGAGACCGGCGATTTTCAGCAGATATGCGTGCCTATCCCGCCCGGCCCCAGGGGCCCGCAGGGCGAACCCGGCCCCAGGGGCGAATGCGGCCCGTGCGGCCCGTGCGGCCCGCGGGGCGCGGTTGGCCCGGAAGGCCCAAGGGGCGAATGCGGCCCGATGGGCATGCAGGGCCCGGCAGGCCCACAGGGTTTACAGGGCGAGATAGGGCCTTCAGGCCCGAAAGGCGAGTGCGGTCCCATGGGCATGCAGGGCCCGGCGGGGCTCAAGGGCGAACAGGGCCCCATGGGCATGCAGGGTCCGGCCGGCCCCAAGGGTGAAACAGGCCCCATGGGCATGCAGGGACTTACCGGCCCCAGGGGCGAGACGGGCCCCATGGGCATGCAGGGCCCGGCCGGCGCTGTGGGCGAACAGGGCCCCATGGGCATGCAGGGCCCGGCCGGCCCGCAAGGGTTACAGGGCGAGACGGGCCCGGCCGGCCCGCAGGGCGAGCGCGGCCCGATAGGTTTACAGGGCCCGGTTGGCCCGAGGGGAGAAGCCGGCCCGACGGGTATGCAAGGCCCGGCAGGCCCGCAAGGTACGAGGGGAGAAGCCGGCCCGGCCGGCCCCAAAGGCGAGCCCGGACCGGCCGGCCCGCAGGGCGTCGCCGGCCCGCGGGGCGAGCAGGGATTGACCGGTGTCCAGGGCCCGGCAGGCCCGCAGGGTTTGCAGGGTGAGATCGGCCCGGCCGGCCCGCAGGGCGCGCCCGGTCCCATGGGTATGCAGGGCCCGGCAGGCCCTCAGGGCGAACCCGGCCCCATGGGCGTCCAGGGCCCGGCAGGCCCGCAGGGTTTGCAGGGCGAAATCGGCCCCGCCGGCCCCAGGGGCGAAATCGGCCCTATGGGCATTCAAGGCCCGGCCGGCCCGCAGGGTTTGCAGGGCGAGACCGGCCCCGCCGGCCCGCAGGGCGTTCCCGGCCCGATAGGAATCCAGGGCCCGGCCGGCCCGATGGGCGAACAAGGCCCGATGGGCATGCAAGGCCCCGCCGGCCCGCAGGGCGAAATCGGTCCGATGGGCATTCAGGGCCCCGCCGGCCCGCAGGGCGAACCCGGCCCCATAGGTCTGCGCGGCCCCGCCGGCCCGCAGGGCGTTCCCGGCCCCATGGGCGCGCAAGGCCCCGCCGGCCCGCAGGGCTTGCAGGGCGAGACCGGCCCCGCCGGCCCCAGGGGCGAAATCGGCCCGATGGGCATGCAAGGGCTTATAGGCCCCAAGGGCGAACAAGGCCCGATGGGCATGCAAGGGCCCGTGGGCCTTCAGGGCCCGAAGGGCGATACTGAACCATACATATATGCACAACCGTGGAAAGCCGCATAAATACTGGCTTTCATAAAATAAAATAAAATTAATAACTCCATGATCACATCTAAAACGCCGTTACAAGGAGGACAAGCCTTGAATGGCGTTTTTAAGTTCATTGCGTTCTAAAATGATGAACGCTTTTTTTATTTCACAAAATTTGAATAAGGAGGCGCACCACAATGGCAATATTCCGCATCGAAAAAACAAAGAATTACACAGTGATGAGCAACCATCATTTGCGCAATACGGAGCTGTCACTCAAAGCCAAAGGGCTGCTATCACAAATTTTATCGCTCCCGGAAAATTGGGATTACACGCTTATGGGCTTATCACGGATCAATCGTGAGAGTGTGGACGCAATACGCACAGCCGTTCATGAGTTAGAGCGAGCAGGATACATCACCCGATCACGCGAACGCAAAGAAAACGGGCAGCTTGGCGGCGCAGAATATGTAATTCGTGAGCAGCCGCTGGATGGCTTTACGCCGGTCGATGACAAGCCGCCTATTTTTGACCCGCCTACGCAGGAAAAACCTATATCGGAAAATCCCACGTTGGGAAAAACAACACAATTAAATAAAGATATATATAATACTTATTTATCAAATACCGATTCCATTCCTTTCCCTTCCCTTCATCCCTCCCCGGAACAGCCGGAACGGAAGGGAACGGAAGGGAACGGAATGGATTCAATCAACACATACAGAAAAATTATTGAATCAAATATCGAATATCCGGTTTTGATCGAGCAATACCGTTTTGACAAAGAACGCATAGACGGCCTGGTTGATCTCATGCTTGAAACTGTCTGCACGTCAAGAAAAATAATCCGCATTGCGGGCGACGATTATCCGGCGGAACTTGTTAAGGCGAAATTTTTGAAACTGAACTTCTCGCATATAGAGTTTGTTCTCGAATGCATGAAGAACAACGCGACAGAAATCCACAACATCAAGAAATACCTCTTGGCAGTGCTGTTCAACGCGTCAACCACAATCGACAGTTATTACACTGCGCACGTTGCATACGACAAAATGAACGGCTTTTGTGCCGGGTAAGGAGACAAAGTAAATGGCATTACACGAAGAAGTAAATAGCAAGTCAATATCACTTGCGGCGCGTGTCGGTAAATTGACAGCCGATGAAATCCGCAGAGCGCTTGATAAAATTCTTACCGACATGAAAGCGCGGCAAAACAAAACGCATAACGTCAACAAGAGTAAAAATCAATCGGGGCTGAGGCGAGGTAAACAGACGCTTAAACAGCTATCAAAGCATAACGCCGGTCTTTCCAGTGTCGAACTCAAAGACCCGGACTTGCGGCTATTGTACCGCAGTATGAAACAAAACGGCGTTGACTTCGCGCCTGTCAAAGACGGGAAAGGCAAATACACATTGTTTTTCAAAGGCCGTGACGCGGACGCGCTGACACACGCGTTTCAGCGGTATACTCAAAAGCTGACCGGCAAAACTATAAAGCCGTCCATCGGCAAAACGCTTTCGGTCGCGAAACAGCAGGCCAAGACACTTGCCGCCAACCGCGACACAGTGAAGAACCGGGATAAAGGGGCGAGGGAGTTATGATGAGTGGAAAGTTGATA
>JGI20166J26741_10918892_pt1 | contig 14790 bp, 14 predicted proteins | sample TergutCu122P5_FD_26741 | JGI IMG/M metagenome (IMG submission 26741)
CTTGGGAAGTGGGTTTCAGGTGGGTTAATTGGCTGAAGATGAGTATGATGATAACGTTCATAAAACACCCTATTTGCGTTTAAGAATACGCTCATAATTTTATTTTGAATGAAACATCGTATCGTGTCATTATAATTCCGCAATTTTGCCGCTATCATATTCCAAAAATGTTGACACTCGTTGGTCATAGTTTAGTTTGAACAACCTGTTAAAAATTCAAACGCTTTTTCAAGACGCTAATCTTCCGTCTTCTTTTTCTTTCTTGGTGGCTGCGGGGGCAGGGATTCACGCGTGTTTGCAGACGAGTTTTCTTCTTTGGTTTCTGTCTGGTCCATATCTACAACTTCTGGTGTCTCTCCTTCACTATGTACATAGAAAAATATAAAATATCCAACAAAATTATTAACATTTTGGAATGACAACGTTTTGAATTAGTAAATAAGGAACATTATTTAAGGTTTTATTTCATTTAACTGAATTTGTATGTTTTCAGATACCAAAAATAGAACAGGAATGGCTGGTCGTGGCAAAGCAGCATCAGGCATTGAGGAATTTTCCACATTCTACTGGGGCTATTGATGGGAAATATGTGGTGCTGCAGTGAATACTTTAACTACAATAATACCTTCAGTATTGTACTATTCGCTTTAGTAGATGCTAATTACAACTTTATGTTTGTCGACACAGGATGTCAGGGAAGAATTTCAGACAGCGGTGTTTTCACGAACACTGAACTATATAAAAAACTAGAAACAAGAAACTTATGTCTTCCTCAACCGATCCCTTTAAACGGGAGAGAAAAAAGTGTTCCATACTATTCTATTGGAGATGAAGTATTTCTTTTAAGCGAGAATCTCATGAAAGCTTATCCGGGACAATATCCAAAGGACTCAAAGAACGAATTTTCAGTTACAGGATCTGCAGAGCCCGAAGAGTTGTAGAAAATGTATTTGGCCTCGCGCCATCAATTTTCCGAGTGCTTCATAAAAATATGCTTTTGGAACCAGAAAAAGCTCAACTCGTTTTAATAACGATTTTTGCTTACACAATTTCTTAAGAAGAAGCCCTGATTCGGCATAAATTTATACTCCGATAGGCATGTTTGATTATGAAGAATATGGTCGAGTGATTGAAGTCAGCTAGAGAGTCATGAGTAATGAAAATATGACTTTTTATTTCCTATTAGAAAGATTGCACTCACAACAAATTTTGAAGGCGAAAGAAATCAGGGAGGAATTAGCAGCTTATTTCCTGAGTGGAGAAAGGATAGAGTGGCAAAATGACTGCGCTTAAAGGTGGCATATTTTTTAAAAACCTCGTTGCTCTGAAATTCATTTAACATTTTCACAAACGCTGAAATTTGTGATGAGTTTTACTTACCGTGTTCAATGTCTTTCGCGGTTTGGTTTTGTCCATTATAAATCCCAGGCTTTCATACGCAAACCACAAACTTTTATACATTTCATCTCTTGCTGTAAAGAAAAGTAAACTCATTAATTAGTAAACGTATGAGTTAGTAAACTTATTTCTTATGGTCATGTCATTACATGAAGCTCAGTTTTCAAAAAGGAATAAATATCTGTAAAAATCAGTGGGGAAAAACGCGTTTTATTTAAAAAATGTGTTGAGACTTTCATTTACCTGATTGTTTTTCACTCAAATGTAATGAGTGTGCCTAACAACGTGTAGAATTAAGTTGTTTCATTTCACGAAAAAATATATGCATTGCCAAAGTACATAAATATTTCAACTAGAAGTACTCAACTTTTCCTGTTCCATTGCTTTTCTTCATCTTCATTTTCTCCCGTCGGAGAGATGACAGTACGTTCTTCATTTTCTTTTTGCACTCATCGACGGGACTATTCATTTCTTTCCCCAGATCCCCCAAAGCATCTTGCTTTAAAATTTTGTTAAAATGCGTTGGGTGCTTTGGGTCCCATATTATTTATTTTCTCTTATTAAGTTCGATTAATTCTATGACACTTTCCTGAGTCCACTCCATTTCACAATTACCAAAACGCTCAAGAAACCACACGGCACTACAGACAAGCACCACTCTTCAAGACAGAAGCACCAGGAATTAAGAGAAGAGCAGAGAAGCGGACAGTGGTTACGTGTCACGTTGCCTGTCCACACCTGCTCAGACCCTAACCGTATCATCCATTTGATGCGACAGCGAAATACCGACAGCGCAACGAACAAGTCCGTAACGTGACCGCGTAACCAAATTTTGATACGTTACGTGGTCACGAGTCCCGTCCACACTATCTCGACAAGATGTTACGTTACGCAATAACGTTACAAGTGTGTACGAAGCCTAAATGGCTCATTAGTGATTCAGTGTCAGACGTCACATTATCCGTCAGTGGCGTTCCTATCTGCTTGACTTAGTTGCTGAGAGGTTAGTAGATGGCCCTAATTCGCGTCGGCCTACCGTGTTGACCGCCGAGACATTTGAAATAAGAAATAGTCTCTGAATATTTTCCAAGGTGACGCCAAAACAGAACGCTAAACCGAACCTACCAATTACACGGCAAATTATAAAACATAACCTACCACTACTTCCATATTTCCAAGTAACCATATTGTACAACGTCTTTGTTGGACGTATTTCTTTACCGGGATTGGAATGGATTTATCGGCGATTTTTGACATTCATTGTTGGTTTCTATCTACTTTAGGACTTGCATTTGTGCAGGCACCAGCAGTGACTTCTCTGTGGTATTATAATTTTTGTTGTTCTGGGGGCCTTAACGCGCGAGAGATAACACCAACATAACACATGGTACTGACAATGTTGTGGGTGAAGTCGAGAACTGTTTTGTAATGTGACTGTGCAAATGAGTTGAAAACAGGAGTACAGAAAACACAGCAGCGTCCAGTCTACACTGCGCAGTAAATACACACGCACATAGCGCGAACACGGCATGCATCTAGCGTGCAATTTTCTTCAGACTTATTACTTCCTCCAAAACACTGTCACACAACGAACAAGTCACTTCATTGCTCCCCAGAGATAATTCCAATTTCACGGCATAGTACTTCAAATCGAACATGTTCAATGGGTTTTGTAAGCAAGTCTTCCAGTTGTTTTCTTCCGTCAACACGTTCTATTCCGACAGCATTATTAAAGTATCTACCCCTCACATAGAAGTGTCGCACCTCAATGTGTTTCGAACTTTTGTGATAATCCGGGGTCTTGGTTAGTTTGATGACACTGGCGTTGTCGATATACAATACCGGGGGTTTTTAAGGCAAAGTCAGACAACAGTTCTACGAGCAAGCGCTTCAACCAGACTAATTATTTAGCCCCTTCACTTGGTGCAATGTTTTCGGCTTCAGTCGTCGAGAGGGCTGTTGTCTTTTGCAGTTGACTTGTCCAAGACACTGCACTGTCAGCAAAAATAGTTATAACGCCCGTGGTGGAAGGTCTAGTTACTTTATCTCCTGCGAAGTTAGCATCACTAAACACATTTAGTTCGCCAGAACCTCTAGCAAACCTAAAGCCATTGTTGCTGGTTGATCGCAAGTAGCGAAAACTGCGTTTAACATTGTTCCTATCCTTTTCAGCCTGTCTGTTCATGACCCGAGCAACTTTATTTACGGCGAATGCCACGTCAGGGTGTGTTGCTGCTGCAAGTTACATGAGGCTGCCCACTGCCTCACAATATGAAACCTTGTCGCTTACGTCTTTGTGGTTATCACTTTCTTCGCGACTGGCAGGCGTCGACACGCCTTTTGCTTCAACCATGTTGAACTTTTGCAGTATCTTGTTTGTATACGCCTCTTGGCTAACCAAAATTGTCCCATCACTTTGACAATCTGCATTCCGAGGCAGTTCTCAAGAGAGTCAGTTGTAACATTAAATTCCTTTTAGAGTAGCCCTAAAAACATTTTAATTTATTCATCCTTGTTACCAACAAGAAGTCCATCATCAACAGATATTTCAATATAGAGAAAACTGTCTTCATGCGTGCGATAAAATAGGCAAGGATCAGCTGTGCTGCTCTTCAATCCAGCTTTCTCCATGAAACTAATAAACCGCTTGTTCCAGGACCGTGGTGCTTGCTTTAGACGGTAGAGGAATCGCTTTAGCCGACATACACGACCACTGCCGTCGTCAAAACCTTCTGGCTACTCTAGGTACACTTATCCTTCTAGTTCACCATAGAGGAAAGCGGTTTTCACATCGAACTGTTTCAGCTACATATTTTTTTGAAGCGGCCACCGCAAGGAGTGTGCGAATAGTGTCGTAGCGTGCTATGGGTCTAAAAAGTTTCATCATAATCAATTCCTTGTTTTTGTGCGTAACCCTTCGCAAATAGTCGAGCCTTAAAGCGAGCTTTGCCGTCACATGACGTCTTCACGCGCATAACCCAGTGATTTTGAATCACCTTTTGTGTTGATTGGCCTGTTAAAGAGCTCCTAGTTCTCATTTTCCTTCAGTGAAGATAATTATTCATTCACGCGTTCATTCATTGCTTCTGTTCATTTGACTGCGTCGCTTCGGTGTATGAAATTGGGCTCAAACGGTAGTCTCCTTGACTATCAACAACTAGTCAAACGAATTCGCCACTATTCGTCCAATTTGGCTGTTTTTTTACGTACGCTCTTGCGGTCTTGAACATACCTTTCGGAATTCGAACCATTACTTCCTCCAGAAGTAGACGCAGTATTTCCGTCGTCACTTTTGTAGTTTTGTAATACCCGCATTTGTTGAGTCGGAGCTACATGGAGTGTGGGGCACCTGCTTTTGTTTTTGGCAATGTCGTTGCGCAAATTGCACACAACTCTTGGCTTAAATATGACATCACGACTCAACACAATCTTCCTTTCGTTAGGTATCCAAATTCGATAGCCATCCTCTTCACCCGTATATGGGACCTTTCGACCCAAACTACTCTTTTGGCACCACTTGTGTCTTTTCTATTTGATAATCTGCACATAACATTCTGTCCAAAGCACGCAAGTGACAAAGTGTTGCATAAGATCCAGTCCACAGTTCCAAAGGTGTCTTACCTTCCACTTGTGTAGGTCCAGTACGGTTGAGTATGTACCCCACAGTATTACAGGCTTCAGGCCACAGTTTTTTCGGCAATCCACTGGCATGGAGCAGAGAACAAACGCTTTCCACAATTGGACGAATTTCTTGCTCTGCTGCACCATTCTGTGCGGGATTATATGGCATGGTGAGTGGGTGCGTAAAGCCGTGCTCTTCCAACAATTTCTGTGCATCTTTACAGTCGAATTCCTTGCTACCGTCTGACAGCAGAACTTTTGTGACATGTCCAGCAATCTTTACTTCTATCAGAAACTTTCGTAGACAGTCCGCCACCTCACTTTTTGTGTTGATGAAGGACACACGACTAAATTTCGTATAAACATATTCGAAGCAGACGTAATAGCGGGCAACACAAACTGACCGTTCTGTCATCGGACCACACACATCTGCGTTAATCTGCTCTGCAACCATGTTTGGTCGGCTTGTCTGAGTTCCGAAGCCCTGCTGATGTCCTATTCCCAAAGCACAACCGTCACAAGATTCTTTATTTGCTTCCACATTAATAACATGTTGCTTGAGCAGTTTCATAACATGGCGTTTATTGTGTTGGCCAAGACGTTCATGACATATTTGCAACGTTTCCGCTTGCTTTGCAAGGTGGACCTCTGCAGCATGTCGTGGAATACACACCCGAATCGCCAATGCATACATGTCACTAAGGAGCTTACCCGATCTGCAACAGTTCCATCACCTCTGAGAATAACAACTTATTTTTCATTCAAGGTTGTGCTGTAGCCGTTTTGGGCGGCTGCCTTGACGGAGAAAAGATGTGCGCTTGCATCTGGCACGTACCAAACTTTTTTTCAGTGTTGCGTTATGTCTCATGCCGTTGTGAAACATCTGAACGTTTACGTTCAGGGCCGTATGTTTGCATCAGCACTTTTTTTTGCCAATCACGATCGTTTCAGGATTGGCAAATTTTGTGTATTACACATATTAATGTTTGTTAGGCGTAATGTGCTGTGTCGCACCGCTATCACAGTACCAGCTGTCCGCATCCACAATGCTTGCTCTTGAAGCTCCCATTACGTGCACTGCAACGCATCAGCATTCTTCACTACCTCTGTCCCCTGCATGCTGCTCTTTTTGAGGACACTCCCCAGTCCAGTGACCAAGTTGTTTGCATTTGTTGCAAGGAAATTTCTGTTTTGCGCTGTCAGCTCCTCTTTTCATGGATTTACTGGAATTCACTTTTATAGAATTCGACTTCTTCTTGCCATTTTCGCGTGCAACGAGCGTCGTAGATTTAGCCGAAGCCAATTTGTCAGCTCGCAATTCAATTGCACAGAGCTTTTCAATGAGCAAATTCACCGTTTGTGTGCCAGTTGGGATGGTACCCCAAACATCCTTGAAATTGTCGTATTCCTTAACAAGTGTGGACAAAATTCGTCCAGTCAGCATAAGTTCAGACAGCGTAATTTCACTGTGCTTACTATTTCACAGCACTGTTTCCGACAAAAATCTCACGTACCTATTGTGGGTGAAGTCAAAAACTGTTTTCTAATGTGATCTGGTGAACAGAAGAATAAACGACTTGAAAAGAGGAGTACAGAAACCACACCAGCGTCCAGTCCACACTGCGCAGTAAATACACACGCACATAGCGCGAACACGGCATGCATTTAGTGTGCAGTGTTTTTGAGACTTATTAGACAATCCTTAACTCACAGTGTTCTGGGATTTTAGAAATGGGGGCCTCGCTTGTCCATTGGTAAGTTTGTACTGTATGAACGACCATAATCCTAAACCTATCAAGGCGAAGGCTTATGTGGCTATCTTGTGGTTTTCATGTTACGACGTACAGATTTTCTGTCTGTGGGAGGAAGAGGAACTTGCTTCACAACTCAGTGGTTATAAAAATGATTCGACATCATTTGTGTATAATTTTCACGATAAAATGGAAGAGTATTTAGGCTTGTTTCTTCGTGAATGTTACTAAAATGTGTACCAGTTTAGACGCTGTCTTTATGAATAGTCATGAAATATCATTTCATGTTTGGCCTCTATTTCTTAAGCAAACGTGCCACATATTTCAAACGCGTTATAAAATTAAGGCACCCTAGTTTAGGTTGTGATTTACTTGTTTCTTATATAATTTTCATAGTTCCAAATATTGATATCAAAACTGTTACAGTTGTATATACCTCATGTCTGCGACTATAAATTTGACTTGCTGTTCTAATGTCTTTTATGTTTTCCTCCTATATATTGTGCATTTTACTGTTTACGGTTTACTAACTTGACCGATGTACGGTTAGTCATGCAACTCTACAATATGTTATCAACATAATACTATTGCAAATAATGCATACACAAATACGCGGATAAAAATGCATATAGTTTACAAACACGCGTCGGCTATACTAATACACTTTTCACTTAATGTACTGTATTGTATGTTACCAGAATTCAGACTAAATTTGCCTAAATTTTTCCACGCAACAGGAATGTTGGTGCCGTCCTGGGTTAGTCTAGTCCTGCACGACGGCACAGGCTCAGGTCAGCTAGCTGTCTACAAGCACTACGTGCCTTTCGCATGGTTCGTGGCTACAGTTATAGTTTCGGGACAACAAACTTTACAGTACCATATACTTCTTGCCTTTGGCGTCGTGCGCGGCTTACTTTAGAAATTCGGGTCACGTACCTGTGTAAAAGACACATTTTCCTTTTTCCACCCATCACCAACTACTCACTTTTTGCCTCCGGCTTCGAGCGAATTTTAGGTTAGACTTTCGGTTAAGCCTCTAGCGATTTTTTTTATGTGGTTTGTAGTACTGATAATTTATTGCCTTAAAACCATTCTGAACCTTAATTACGGCATACGATTAGCTGAAGTCTTATACGTTAATGGAGTTTCTGACGTCATGTATTCTGTTAGCGTTTGATATCAGAATTATATTAGGAAATTTCTGAGAATGTTACTGTCGTCTAACTTCTAAATTTCAATAAGAACAAAAAACTTGCTGCTTCCATCTTCTGGTTCACATTTAAAAAAAAGGTATTATACCAATTAATTATACGAATTACCACGGACATACTTCTGCTTGAGTAAGATGACGGCAGAACAATCTACTTGTGGAGTTCAGTCATTGTGCACGTTAGTGCTGACATAACTATCCGCTGTTGGCTTTGGAGCGAAAAGTTGAATTTCCCTCTTGTAACGTCAGCAATGAGTACAGAACATAGTTATTAGCAATGACGTCTCTGGGAGTTAATAGTGTCAAGTACTTATTAAACTGATTTGTTTTTAAATATGTAATTTACACCTTTATTTCCTTAGTGACATTGTAACACATAAGACACGTTTAATTTGTGAATGTGTTTCACGTACGAGAACGAGGTTTTAAGACTGTGGCATTTCATTATGACTTGTGTGGTGGTAGTGGAGGGCTTGTGGTGTAGTTTTGTCTTTGTATTGTTCGGTTTGAGTTTTCGCCGTCAAAATGCATAATACTACTAATTAACTATTGTTCATGTGCCATATAAGGATGTGTTTAATGTTATAAAGGGTGTCTGCTGCGTGTATATTGCATTACAAATTGTAGTTTCAGTGTAATTTCAGTATTAAAGGATCTCCTTTGTCATGGAAATGGCGACTCGGGATGGTTCGTAGTTTCATACAACTTCTAACAGACTTTGTTGAATTTAATTACAGTAATGGTGTTTCATAATTGCCTTTCTGTTACAGTAAATATATTTGGTGTTCTATTAGTGAGAATTGTATTGCATTTTCTTGGTTTGTTATGAGCCAAGGTAAATATGCAAGTGCTGTAGCATGGTATGGGCTGTCAACCAATTTTGTTTTAGATCTCTTAATCATTTATGACATTTTACTCTATTGTAGTAATTATTTAAAACGCGTACTTTGTTTGTGTTTTAGATTTAGGAATGATTTGGATGGGAGACGTGCTTCTGCCACATGAATCCAATGAAATGATGCTTGATTCTCAATCCGGGAGCCCCCTCTTCACGGACAGTTCACACCCACTTGAGGACATGAGGAGTCGTGTACCTCTTGTAAGTGGGAATACAGTGTTCTTGAAAGTTGTATGTTCTGGTCTGGAACTGCGGTAGTGAACAGTGGGATTACAGTTACTGGGTAGCTTGACAAGGAACAACTTTCTGTACATAATAGTTTAACTTGCACTTAGCACCCATGTTTGCTTATTCCCAGCCTAATTTTCTGTGCTTTTTGTGTTTGGCTTTGCTTGTTCCACTTTTTTATATGTATGTGCAGTTTTATGTATATGTACTGTGAGTGTAACCCAGGAATGAGGAAAGCATGGACAAGTTGGGTAGTAGAATGGAATTTTTTTTTTTAAATCCAAACTGTAATTTAATTTTGTAGTAAATCTGTGTAACCCTACAGATTGTGATTCAGCACTGTTGACACCAGTACCTGCTTGTGTTTGCTAGAGTTTTTGGAATGGTTAAATGGCATTTTGCATATGTATGCGTAGAGAAAGAACTAAATGTAGCCACTAATAGTATACTAATGGCATAAACATATATTTTGTAGGTATATTTAGGGAGTTGTTGCTTCACATATGTAGCAGAGTGTTTTTAGTTGATACATTTGAAGATTAGTCTTGTTGATTATGGCTGATGAGCTTGAGAATTGATCCATTCACATTTTTTGTTTGTGATTAGCAGAACAGAATAGTTACAAACCATTATTTCATATCATGAACCTGATGGAGGCCTGTTGTGGTACAAAGTGGGGATAAAAATTACAAATGCAGTTGTAGGGGTGGGAAACTCATAGGTCTGCCTTCTTAACAGTGTGCGTTTGTGCTACACCTCCTATGAATATGCAGTCATAACTCATGTTTCATTTATAATAACTTTTCAGCTGTATAATGCATTAAAGTAAAATAAAAAAAACTGCATTTTATAAAAGTACATGAAGTTACAAATAACCTGGTATTCTGAGCAGAACTGTTTTTTTGGCTGTGTCAATATGTAGTCCTTGAGATCTGCTAATGCTGTTACTGCTGCGCCTACTAATACTATTACTGCTGCTACTATTTTCACCAGCACCATACTACTATTACTACAACTACTACTGCTGCTGCTGCTATTTGTTTTGTTATTTATCATAATTAGGAAACCTGAAGGAAAGTGACCACCTTGAAGTCCTAGGCATACATAGGAGGATAATATTAATATTGATCTTTGAGAAGTAGGGTGAGAGGGACAGACTGAATTCATGTGACTGAGGATGGGGACAAGTGGCAGGCTGTTGTGAACACAGTAAAGAAACTTTGGGTTCCATAAAATGAAGGAAATTTCTTGACTAACGTAGGAACTGGTGGGTTTTCAAAGAGGACTCTGCTCCTTGTAGTATCACCATCACCAATACAGCTGTGGCATTGGATGGGGGTGGGGGGAAGGAAGATGTACAGGGTGTTGCTAGGAAAACCTAAAGGGAAGAGACCACTTGGAAGGCCTGAGTATGGATGGGAGTGTAATATGAAATTGTATCTTGAAGAAATAGACAAGGAGGGTGTGGACTGGTTTCTTCCACCTCAGGATGGGGGTCAGTGGCAGGCTGTTGAGAGCATGACAATGAATGTATGGTGGAATAAAGTGCAGGTAATGTCTCTTCTAGCTTAGAACTAAGTGACCAGTCAAGAAGGACTCTGTTGCATGGATTTAATTGTCTTTGTGTTACCTGTACTATACAAGAAGCTGAGCCAGACCTGAAGTTTCATGTCATGTGGGATGTTATGCTTTGTTGACATGTTGAAATGACATAACCCCATTTCTCAGATGACAGTAAAAAATTACATTTTTTATGTGAAACATTTTTTGGTACATTTGTGAAATTTCGAAGTTATTATTAGTGTTGTCATGTACAACTGGAATTTTTACACTTGGAGACAAGATTTGATTAAAATTATACAAAAATATTCAGGCACGTTACATGAAGGCATAAGTATGTTTTATGTTGATAACAGTGACACACAGGGTTTTTTTTAACTTTGATATTACGTAAGATGTAAGTTCTGTAATCATTTGTGTATGTGCGTGTGTATGGTTGTGGTTTCCATATTAATCTTAATTTATCTTAGCTTGGTTACTTGTATTGCATTTATATGCTCATGTATTTTTCAGCTGATGAGTTTTGATTATGCATGGCATATAGTGTACCGTTTTGAATGTGGCAAACTATTCTTGTTAACCCTTTGGTGCCAAATGTGCAGCAGGCTGGAATTCAAATGAGGGCTGCATAATAAGGGCCATTAGAGGCTATTGGTTATACCTGTCATTCAGCATTTTGAGCATCACAATTCTTGACGTGTGTACCTGACTTTAGGTGTTAGAGTGTGTGGGGAAAGAGTTCCTCTTGCTACAACATGTCTTGCAGACCCTTTTATAATATTTTATTAACTACTCTACAAGTACTCCTTCATATAATGGTGTCCCAAAATCAATTTGTGTAGGGTGAAATTACATAAATCAAATCCAATTTGCATGTAGAAGTGACATTTCTTGTTCTGTCACTCTGAAACATCCTCTCTCCTTTATGTACTAAGGAAATACACACACCAACCATACAGTAAATGGTTTGTTGAAGGGATGGCTGGCTAGTATGCTTCATCATTGAGTTGTAGGGGTAGGTGTTACAGAAGACTCAACCATTGGAGGATCATCATAGTCTGCAGAAAATGTAGAAGCAGGTGGTAGCAGTGGCAGAGAAGGAATTTAGTTTTAAAGGTAAAGGTCTGCCCATAATGTGCCATTAAGGCACAGCTGGTAGAGGTATGGGGCTACTCATTCTTAACCTTGGCTCTAGATGGGAGGTGGATGTTATGTGTTATGTCCCTGCCACTTTACCCCTGGAACAGAGCCCAAGTACCCATTGTACAAGAGGCTGGAGGGGCCCAAGAACTGGTCTGGATGGGTGTGGAGAAGAAAAAGTCTCTTGCCCTCACCATGGTTTGAACCCCGAACTGTCCTGGCTATAGTGATTTTCTGTACTGACTATGCCATGGGGATTTAATTGTTCAAACTAGACCTCAGCAGTAGAGCATTATGTATTTACATTGTAGGGCCATTAGAGTTGATAATAACATATCACTTGAGGCATTTGGTGGGACTGACACCTCCAAGTTGATTCAGGCCAAACATGTATTACACATAATGAATGAAAAACGTTGCGGTGTAATGTGACTGCGTCAAAACCATTCGAGGCATTGTCTTCTCCAATCCACACTAATCAAAACATGGAAGGTTACTGTTCATATTGTTGTTGTGGGAAAGTGTGAGTCAACCCCCACAACATGACTCCACTTCCCTCACCTTCCCACATTTGTCAGCGACTGCATGTAAGGGAAATTACACTTTTCAAAAAATATGTCAAAATTAGGTGAGTGTGCATAAGCGAAATTGCATTTGTTAAGCTCTCGTATACTTTCATGCATGTAAGTAATTATTATTATTATTATCGTTTTGTTAGGTGGCAATGTTTCTTCCATTCCTACTGTTCTGCTTACACTTGTGACATCTAATACGTTTTCCTTAACCAGAAGCTAGCAGTACCCAAGTAAGCTATTTGCACTTGTGAGATTTGTTTTTCTTTATGTGAAGATAAGTATATTTATTATGAAAAGTTACAAATTATATTACTCAATGGATAGCACTGCTGCATCATATTATAGAGGCCTTAGATTTAAATCTTGACCCAGAGACAGCCTTTCGTGACAAGATTTTAGTAATTTTTCTCCAACCCCCTAGGTAAATTCTAAAGCAGTACAGCCACTCCCCGACGTACATAAGGGTTGTGTTCCACATAACTTTACACAAGTCAGGTTTACATAAGTCAGAATTTCCATTCATTCAATTCAATTCTTTTATCTCACGAGCAGGAAAAATGACAAAAGTGTGCTTTGAAATGTACAATAGGAAGATTAAGACAACACCATCTACATATTTTTGCCGTTCTAGTCAGGTCCACCACTTATTGTCTGTGGGATGCAAAATATGTTTCCACAACTTTTTTCAAGTTTGCACCAGCTGGCAAAAATTTATGTACAGTCGCATTTACTTAAGTCGGGAAGTTGCTGTACTTCAGATGAAGTCGTTACTGCTTCCTTTGTTCCTTCCTTCCTCTCTTCCTTTGAATTCGCTTGTTATATGTTGCATCTATGAAAGCTGTGTGATCTGAGATGCTGAAAGTGTTGTTACAAAAAATGAAGAATAATTAAAGATGATAAACATCATTATAGTGAGCTGAATTTTTTTTTTAATTTGGTGTGTAGTGTGCATGGTAGTGATAAAAAATGTAGACAAACTTTTGATCAAGAAGCCTGAAAGGAAAGACATGGCATATATGGGACAGTAATATTACAGTGGGTCTTAAGGAAGTACTCGTAGGATGGTGGGATGTGACTTGGATGTATTGTGCCATACCACTCAAATTTTTGTTTCTGGAAACTCCATTCCCCTGCCTTACTGCCTTATTAAATGAGTGCATCTTATGGTTCTTCCAGTCATGTTTCTCTCCAATTCTTATTGCAGTAGCTTGTAATGTTTCAGCTGTACATATTTATGTTGGTATGAAGTGTCTATTTACGAATGGTATTCATTAAGTAAGGTTTCATGGTTTATAAAAATGAAGTGAGAAATCTTTACATTGTGAATGTGTATGTGGGGGATACGAAAGTTACCGGAATGGAGGCATAATTTATAGTGAAATGGATATTTATAAAACCCAAGTTAGTCACCCTCGAAGCACTGCCATTTCTTCTTGTACGCGCTTGCTCCAGTGGCTCTGCCATTGCTAAGAAGCACCTGTGAAGTCCTCTTTTGGTATGGCAATAAGTCCTGCTGTTGTTTTACATTGAATTTTTCCTGCAGACATAAAACAGTGACCTTTGAGCCCAGTCTTGATTCTTGAGAAGAGCCAAAAGTTGCATGAGTGACAACTGGGGAAAATGGTGGCTGGGATGTGGTTGCATTTTGGCTCTTCACCAAAACTGTTGTACTGCAAGGCAGGTATGATAGGCCACATTGTAATAGGGCAGGAGTCAATTGTTTTTCCATTGTTGCAATGTTCTGAACGTGTCCATATGAGATGCCAGTTTTGTTTGTTCTCTGTTCATTCACACATTGATTTGATGTCATGATTGTGCAGACTGTGGCATGATTTTTTTTGTTCCTTTACATTGGCATGCCACTGTACTCCTTGTTGTCTAGTGATTCTTGACCTTTGTACTGGTTTTACACGGCTGATTAAAAAAATCATCACCACCATAGATTGCAGTGAGACTTACAATTTCTGCTGTTGATTTGCATGGTTTGCTAAAGAAATTCGTGCATAGTTGCTGTTCACACTCAGACACAGTAACAAGCACTGGTGACAAATTTCCACTCCATGGGTGAATGGTGCACACTACACCCGACCCAGCTCTTCAGTCGGTTAGCATGTGTTTTATTTCAGGGATTCTAAGTGGTGGCAGAGAAATTTTATAAACAACTCGACACTGTCATTATTATTTATATTATTTCACAATTGTTGGAATTTACAGAAGTGTTGGATGTATGGATGCGCCTTTGAAAATGTATTCACTACTAGCTTTAGTATCCGCATACACAACTTGTCACCTCCAAGGTATGAAGCAGACTCCTCGCTTGCGTTAAGTTTTCAAAACTCGTACAGTTCCTAATCCATCCCCACTTAAATATTCTTACTGTTCCCAATTGGCTAAACTTTAAATTTCACT
>JGI20166J26741_10920003_pt1 | contig 14787 bp, 11 predicted proteins | sample TergutCu122P5_FD_26741 | JGI IMG/M metagenome (IMG submission 26741)
CCTGAACGGCGTCGAGCGGCCGGTGGAGTTCGATATCCCGGCGGCCGGCGTCAGCGCGCAGGTCGTCCATTCCCTGGCGAAATGGAAGCGCGTGGCGCTGTATAAATACGGATTTTCCGTGGGCGAGGGCCTTTATACGGATATGAACGCGATACGGCGCGACGAGGAGCTGGACAACATCCATTCCATCTACGTCGACCAATGGGACTGGGAAACGGTTATTGCCAAAGAGGACAGGAACGGGGAGTTTCTCAGGCGCACGGCGGATAAAATCGTCGGCGCGATTTGCGATACGGCGGACGCGCTGGGCGCGGCTTACCCGGGGCTTAAAAACGAATTGCGGCGCGAGGTCAGCTTCGTCACCACGCAGGAGCTGGAGGACGCGTACCCCGCCCTGACGCCCAAAGAGCGCGAGAACGAATACTCAAAGACGCACAAGACCGCCTTTATAATGAAGATAGGCGGTTTGCTGAAATCCGGCCGGCCTCACGACGGCCGCGCCCCGGACTACGACGATTGGGCGCTGAACGGGGATATCGTGTTCTGGAACGAGCTGCTGGGCTCCGCGTTCGAGGTATCCTCGATGGGCATCCGCGTGGACGAGGCGTCGCTGGCGGAGCAGCTTGCCAGGGCCGGCTGCGAAGACCGCCGCGAACTGCCGTTTCATAAAATGCTGTTAAACGGCGAACTGCCGCTGACCATGGGCGGCGGCATAGGCCAATCCCGCCTGTGTATGCTGCTGCTCAAAAAGGCGCATATCGGCGAGGTGCAGGCTTCCGTATGGGACGCCGATACGGTAGCGGCGGCCGCGTGCGCCGGCATAGAATTATTGTAGTAATCCGGGGGTTCATATAATATGGAAGACATTCGCAACATCTTCGGCAGCATGGTGTTCAACGACGCCGTGATGAAAGACCGCCTGCCCAAAGAGACGTACGCCGTGCTCAAAAAGGCCATCGCGGAGAGCCGGAACCTTGATTCCAGCATCGCCAATATCGTCGCGACGGCCATGAAAAACTGGGCGGTCGAGAACGGGGCCACGCACTTCACGCACTGGTTCCAGCCCCTGACGGGCGCTACGGCCGAAAAGCACGACAGCTTCCTCGCGATGGGCGTCGACGGCAGCGTTATTATGGAGCTTTCCGGCAAGGGCCTGGTCAAGGGCGAGTCGGACGCGTCCAGCTTCCCGTCCGGCGGCTTGCGCGCCACCTTCGAGGCCCGCGGCTACACCGCCTGGGACCCGACGTCGTACGCGTTTATCAAGGATAACACGCTTTATATCCCTACGGCGTTCTGTTCCTACAACGGCGACGCGCTGGACAAAAAGACGCCGCTGCTGCGCTCGATGGAGGCCATCGACAAGCAGGCCCGGCGCATACTCGGCCTGTTCGGCGATAAAGACGTTTCCCGCGTGCTCCCGACTGTAGGCGCGGAGCAGGAGTATTTTCTGATAGACCGTTCCGTGTACGAAAAACGCCCGGACCTTATAGAATGCGGGCGCACATTGTTCGGCGCGAAACCGCCGAAGACCCAGGAATACGGCGATCATTACTACGGCGTGATAAAGCCGCGCATCAAGGCGTATATGCAGGACCTGGACGTGGAGCTTTGGAAGCTCGGCGTGACGGCCAAGACGGAGCATAACGAGGCCGCCCCGGCGCAGCACGAGCTCGCGGCCATCTTCGCCTCCGCGAATATCGCGACGGACCACAACCAGCTCACGATGGAGCTGATGCGCAGCGTCGCCGGGCGGCACAGGCTGGCCTGCCTGCTGCACGAGAAGCCCTTCGCCGGCGTAAACGGTTCCGGCAAGCACAACAACTGGTCGCTCGCCACCGATACGGGCGTCAACCTGCTTGAACCGGGCGCGACCCCCTCCAACAACGCGCGGTTTATACTGTTCCTCTGCGCGGTTATCAAGGCCGTGGACGAATACCAGGACTTGCTGCGCCTCTCCGTGGCCAGCGCCGGCAACGACCAGCGCCTGGGCGGCAACGAGGCCCCGCCGCCGATCATCTCCATCTTCCTCGGCGAGGAGCTGACGGGCCTGCTGGACGCGCTGGAGAACGAGACGGCGTATGAGGACAAGGGCAAGTCCCGCATGGAGATCGGCGCGACGGTGCTGCCTTACCTGATGAAGGACACCACCGACCGCAACCGCACGTCGCCCTTCGCGTTCACCGGCAACAAGTTCGAGTTCCGCATGGTCGGCTCAACATTTTCCATCTCCGACCCCAACACCGTGCTGAACACCATCGTCGCCGAAGTGCTGAGCGGCTTCGCGGACGTTCTTGAAATGAGCGACGATTTCGTCAAATCCCTCGGCGAATTGATAAGAAACACGATTTCCAAACACAAACGCATTATATTCGACGGCAACAACTACTCCGCCGAATGGGAAAAAATGGCCGAAGACCGCGGCCTGCTGAACCTGCGGACGACCGTGGACGTGCTGCCTTACCTGATAAGCGATAAGAACATCGAACTGTTCACAAAACACCGTGTTTTCACGGAATCGGAGATGCGCTCGCGGTATGAGATACTCATGAGCGGCTACTGCAATACCGTGCATATAGAGGCCGCCACGCTGACCGGCCTCGCCAAAAAGCAGATCATCCCGGCGGTTTTCAACTATACAAAACGCGTGTCCGACGCGGCCAACAGCAAGCTCAGCTATAACAACGTCCTAAACACCGAGCTGAATTTCGATCTGGAAGAAAACATACTTACGGCGCTATCCAGGCTGAGTTCCGGCCTTTATAAGCAATTGCGCGGCCTGGAGGACGCCTGCGCCCGGTACGGCGAAAACACGGAGCTGACGGACTGCGCGCGCTATTGCTGCGACGTGATCCTGCCGCGAATGGAGGCCCTGCGCGCGGTCATTGACCAGCTGGAGGCGGTAGTCGGCGCGGAGGACTGGCCGTTCCCAACTTACGCGGAGATTTTCGCCAGCGTGTATTAAATCTATTTTACTTCGTTAAACCGCCTGCCGCCAAACGCCTCGAAGCCGCACACCGCGCCGTACTCGCAGTAGTCGCAGCCGGTTTTCGCCGAACCCGCGCCGCTTTTCTTTCTATATGGAAACGGCGCTATATTTCCCTCGAAGATATCCCGCGCCAGTTCGCGCACTTTTTGCCGCGCCTGCGCGCGCATAAGCTCAAGCTCTTCCCGGCTGACCGTGTCGGAATTCGCGCCGAGGCCGCCGTCTTTTTTTATTTGCAGCTTGAACACGTTCGACCGGCCCGGCAGGCCGCCGTCCATCGCCCGGATGACGCCCGCGTCGTCGCAGGCGATGCCGGACATCCTGAACTTCTTCAATATCTCCTGCTCAATTTTATCGGCGTCGCCGGCGCTTGGATCGTCCGCGCGCGTTTTTAGGCTGATTATCGGGTCCTGGACGCCGAAATAAAACATGCAGGCGGGCAGCGCGTTTTCCGATTCCGGGGATAATTCCGCGCATATCGCGTCCAGGTAGACGATTAGCTGCAATTGCAGGCCAAACGCCTGCTCCAGCTTGTCGAAGCGCTTGCCGCCCATTTTGTAATCAATGATTTTGATGTATTCGCCCGCCCCGTTTTCTGCGGGCGCGGCGTCCACGCGGTCCACGCGGCCCATCAGCGTGACGCGCCGCCCGCCTTCAAGCTCGAACGCGGTCCGCGCGCCGGGCGCGTTTCCGAACTCAAATTCCGTCGCCAATATCTCAAAACTGCCCTGCCGCAGCTGCGCGGCTATGGCCTTCAGGGTCTGCCGGGATATGCGCCGGATCTTCTCAACCGCGTATTTATACTGCGCGCTGCTGAACATGATCTCGTTTTTAAGCCGCGCCGCGCTCTCATCTATGCATTTGTTCAGCGCGGCCGCCTCGAACCCGGCGTCAAAATCCGCGTCGCGCCAGGAAAGCCCGCTTTCGGCCATCAGCTTTGTAAAACGGCTCAGCACATCGTGAAACAGGCCGCCGATATCCGGCGCCGCCAGCTCGTACAGCCTGCGCTCCCTCACGCCCAGCTCGCAGCTCATAAAATACGCGAACGGGCATTGCGCGTACAGTTCAAGCCTTGAAACGCTTGTGCTCAGGGTTTTATTATATAATCTATCCGTAAGGCTTGTATAAATCCTGCTGTTTTCGACGGCCGTGAGCCTGGGCGCGGGCCTGCCGGGCGTCCGCAGCGGCTCGTCCGGCGCCAGATTCGGGAACATCCGCCTGACTGTTGATATTATCACCGAAGGCGGCGCGGCGCGCCCGTCCTTATCGGCCCTGGCATAGCTCAGATACAGCCGCTCGCTCGGCTTCGTCAGGAACATATACGCCGAATACATGGCCGTGAATACGTTCATATCCGCGCCCGGCGTCAGCTCGACGCCGCCCGCCGCAAGCTCCAGGCGCTCGTCATGGGTGAAAACGCCGGCGTCCTCGCCGTAAAACGGCAGCACGCCCTCGTTCACGCCCAGCACAAGCAGCGCCCTGATATCCGGGAAGCGCGAACGCTCGGCGTCGCCAACGGCCACCTGATCCAGCGTATGCGGAATCTCGCCGGTATCGACGGCTGAGAAGCCCGCCTGCAATATCCTGGCGAACGCGCCGATATCGTACTCTATGCCGCCCAGCATATCCACCATGCGCTCGAACAGGCGGCAGACCTTGCCGTATATCTGACCGGAGGCCGCGGCGGCGGCGAAATCGCCTTCCAGCGCGAGGCGCTCCGCCTGGCTTTCCAGCGCCTCCGATATATTCAGCTCTTCCAGCAGCTCAAAAATCAGCGCGGCGTACTGTTTCACGCTGGCTCTGGCGATATAGCTTTTTCTGCCGGGCTTAAGAAAGCGCTCGAAACAGGCGTTCACGCGCTGTCTGGCGTCGTTGACGGCGGCCAGGTCGTATCCGCCCTCCCCTGCCCCGTATGTCCATTCCTCCGCCCATCTGCCGCCCCGTATGCCGTATTCCAGCGCGTAGTTTTCCAGCGTATCGGCGGTTTCGCGCGGGATGCCAAGCCCGTCCGCCGCCAGGCCCGTCTTAAGGAAGCGGAAAACGGATTCGTATGTCCGGTTCTGCGCGGTGACGTCCACAGCGGCGCGGATCAGCTCCACCAGCGGGTGCGAGAGCACGTCGCGCCTGATATCGAAAAAAAACGGTATATCAAAGCCGCGCAGGGCGTTAGAAAGCGGCCTCTCATACGCGGCGACGTCGCCGCACACAACGGCGATTTCGCCGTAGCGCCAGCCCCGCGCCGCAAGCCCGTGTATGCGCCGCGCCGCCTGCTCCGCCTCGTCGTAGATGTTCGCGGCGGCGTAAATATGGATGGAATCGTCCGCCGCGCCCGGATACGCCTTCGGGGTATTACTCAGTAAATGCCGCTCCAGAAACGCGAGCCCGTCCTTTTTGAATCTGCGGTTCTTTTCAAGGAAAACCGGCCGCTCAACCTCGATGCCGTTGATATCCGCCAGCCTGGTTATGGTGTTTATCGCGGTCATAACCTCGCGGCATTTATCGTATTCATTGATATCAAACGAAACCGCCGCCCGGCCGATAGTGAACGCCGCGGTGACGCTCTCCGCCTTGAGCAGCAGGCTCTCGATTATTTTATATTCTTTTTGCGAAAAACTCAAAAAACCGTCGATCCAGACGCGCGCGCCCTCCAGAAACCGCGATTCCAGCACTTTGCCCGGCACCAGGTCCAGCGCCGTCTCCGCAGAGATATAGACGCCGCCCAGCGCCTCGATATAATTTTCATAGATATCGCAGACGGCCCCGAGTTTGTTGCGGAAGGTCTGCCCGCCGCCGGCCGCGGCGTGTCTCAGGGATTCCGCGGTTACGCCGCAAAGCAAAAATTCCGTAAACGTATGCGATAAATTCTCAAGAAAGCCCGGCTTATCCGCCGAACTCGCGAAGATGCTCAACGGGTCGCGTTTTTCGGATTCGTAGATGATCCTGCGCAGCAGCATACGCTTCGCCGCGTCGTCCAGAAAAACGCCCTTCCCTCCCCCGCTCTCCGCGAACAGCCTGTACGCGAAGCGCTGGAAACTCAGCACCTGCGCGCTCATCACCGCGCCGCCCGCGGATAAACAGAGCGCCTTTTCCGATTGCAGCGTGAATTGCTCCGGCACAATATAAATAAGCGCGGCGTCTTGCCCGCCCGCCCGCTTTGCCAGCGTATCCGCGATCTGGCCGAGCATCAGCGCCGTTTTCCCGCTGCCCGCCCCGCCCAGGATGTACTTTAGGCTCATAGTTTCACCGCATATATTTCAAACTCAGCATGCCCTTTTCGGAAAAGCTGCAATACATATCCCCCGATACGATAATATGGTCGCATACCTGCGTGTTTATCAGCGCCAGGGCGTTTACAATCCTGCGCGTGGTGATTATGTCGTCGTCGGAAATCTCCAGCGTGCCGCCGGGGTGGTTGTGCGCGATGACGACCTTGGTCGCGTTGTGCCGGATAACCGCGCGCACGGCCTCGCGCGGGTAAACGCTCGCGCCGTCCACCGTGCCTTCGGAAATGACCTGCGGGTATATCAGCTTGTACTTTTTATCCATGCAGATCAGGTACATAAACTCCCGCACCTCGCCGATAAACAGCGACGTCGCGTAGCCGCCCATCTTTTCGGATGTACTCAGCACGGTGCCGGGCGCCCACTTGCTTTTATAATACCGCTTGGCCAGCTGCGACATCATGGAAACCAGCATTGCGGTGTTCTCGTTCACGCCGCAGCGCTCCATAATCTCGGTCGGCATGGCCTCAAAGAGGTTATACAGCGAACCGAATTCGTACAGCATTTTGTGGGCCAGCTGGTTTGTGTTCACCCGCTTGAAGCAATAATATAAAAGGATTTCCAGCACCTCGTGATCCTCGACAAAATCGTCAAGCCCGTTATTTAAATACCTGTCGCGAAAACGCCCCCGATGGCCCTCGTTGAAGTTGATTTTCTTCGTCTTGTCGATCATCTTCATGTCCCCCATTGTCGATTGCCTCCATAAGCATATCGAAGTCAGACTTGAAAAGCCTGTCCTGTATTACCGCCTTCGTTTTGAACTATAAAGAATTTCTTTATAGTTGCCTCGCGGGACAGTTCCGCGTCGCCAAAGACTTTTTTGATGTGCTGCCCAATATTCTGGACGCTAACGTCATATAGCGCATTGGGTTGCAATAGTTAAACGTTGATCCAGCTGTCGGATTCTGTAGAGAACTGGCTTACTAGAGGCCAGAGGCCAGATAAAACTGGCACCGTAGGGGCGGCCCTATGTGGCCGCCCTTCCTGCCATATACACAACCGTCTGAGTAATCGCGGGCCTGGTGGCGGCCACGCAGGGCGGCCACGCAGGGCGGCCCCTACGGTCTTGTAGGGAACGGTCTTGACCGTTCCGCCTTCGAAGCGCGGCGCGGGCGGGTCAAGACCCGCCCCTACAAGAGGCCAGAAATGGGAAGGAAAAACTCTGTAACAAGATTGTCATTAACGATGAAATTACCGTGGTATATCCGCCTCAGCAGCTTGTCCGCGCTGGAAAGCGCGCTCCTGGCCGCCGCGGCGCTTTAATCTTTGCCGTTGGCGGCAGTTATAAAGAAATTCTTTATAACTGAATCTGGTTCATCTCATTCTTTTTCATGTTTCCACCTTACCGCGTTTGCCGCGATTATTCAAAATCATTTACTCCAAATCCTTTATATGCCGCGTGAGCTCGTCCAGCCCGCCGGCGTATATCCGCCTCAGCAGCTTGTCCGCGCTGGAAAGCGCGCTTCTGGCCGCCGCGGCGCTTATCAGCCCGCGCTCCAGCGCCTCCCCGGCCTCGTCCAGGTCCAGCACCCGCACGCACCCGTCGCGGACGACGATATCTATCAGCATATCGTTGAACGTATACGCGTCCCCGGCGCGGTCGTATTCCGCCAGCATTATGTCGCAGTATATATAAACGCACCCGCCGCTTTCATCTATAAAACGGCTGACCTTGTACCCCTCTTTCAGATAATAGCAGGAATAGCCCCTGCAAAAATCGGCGCGGGGCTTGAGCGCGTTCCATTTTGTAATAATAATATCCTCGTCTATGCTTAAAATCTCATCGTCCTTAAGCTCGACCAGCTCGTCGGGTATATATCTTCTGCGGAACAGTCTCGGTCCTGGCATGGTTGGTCTCCTCAGTTTTATATTTACATTATAATACATTTATTTTAAAATTCAATAGCGCGCGTTTGGTACTTGTAAAAGTTTGTCGAAAATATTATAATAGGATTAGTGATTTGAATTTCGGAGGTTTAACATGAATGTTCTGGTAACCGGCGGCGCCGGCTTCATCGGCACGCACGCGGGCGTCGCCCTTTTGGAAAGCGGATACAACATAATTGTCGCGGATAATCTGGCAAACAGTAACGCGGCCGCGCTCGGCCGGGTAAAACGGATCACGGGCGGCGATTTTCCGTTCTACCAAATAGACGTCCGCGATAAAGAAGCGCTTGAGAATATATTCCGGGCGCATGAAATCGGCTGCGTCATGCACTTCGCCGGGTTGAAGGCCGTCGGCGAATCCGTGAGCAGGCCGCTGGATTACTACGAAAACAACCTTAATTCCACATTGGCGCTGCTGCGCGCCATGTCGAAATTTGGCGTCGGCAGCTTCATATTCTCGTCCTCGGCGACCGTTTACAGCGCGGACAACGCCATGCCGCTGACAGAGGACTCAAAAACCGGCGGCTGCTCCAACCCCTACGGCTGGACGAAATTCATGTGCGAACAAATCCTGAAAAGCGCGGCGTTTGCGGATAAAAACCTCTCCATCGTGCTGCTGCGCTATTTCAACCCCATAGGCGCGCACGAAAGCGGGCTCATCGGCGAAGACCCGCGCGGCGTGCCGAACAACCTTATGCCCTTCATCGTCCAGACCGCAATCGGCCGGCGCGAGCGCCTTTCCGTCTACGGCGACGACTACGACACGCCGGACGGCTCCGGCGTGCGCGATTACATCCACGTGATGGACCTGGCGGAGGGGCACGTCGCGGCTGTCGAATACTGTGCCGCCCATTCCGGCGTGGAGACGTTCAACCTGGGCACCGGGCGCGGCACCAGCGTGCTGGAGCTGGTCAGCGCGTTCGAACAGGCTTCCGGCGTGAACGTGCCGAAAACCATCGCCCCGCGCCGCCCGGGGGATATCGCGGCCTGCTGGGCCGCCACCGAAAAGGCGGAGCGCGTGCTGGGCTGGAAGGCCAGGCGGAGCATCGCGGATATGTGCGCGGATTCCTGGCGCTGGCAGAGCATGAACCCGATGGGGTATTCAACTTCAATTGAAGCTCCAATTGAAACCGGCGATAAATCGTAAAAATTTCTATTTACCGCAGAGCAAAAATGTGTTATAATGTTCCTAAGATACTAAAGCATAGGGCGTGGTGTAAGTTGTTTTCAAAAGGTGATAAAATCGTCTATCCTCTGTACGGAGCCGGCGTGATCGAGGAAATCGAGGAAAAAGAAATCGACGGCGATATGCATACGTATTATGTCGTCGCAATCTGCGTGCTGAACCTCAAGATCAAGGTCTCTTCCCACCGTGTCGACGGCATCGGCATCAGGGCGGTCTGCGGCAAGGACCGCATCCTCTCGCTGATAGACAGCGCGAACAGCCGCGCGCTGCCCATATGCGATAACTGGAACCAGCGCTACAAGGAAAATATGGAAAAAATTAAAACGGGCAATCTTCAGGAAGTCGCCCTGGTTTACCGTTCCCTGCTGATACGGGAGCGCCAGCGCGGCCTGTCCTCCGCCGAAAAGAAGATGCTCACCACCGCCAAGCAGATCATTCTTTCGGAGCTGATTTTGTCATACGAAATCGAAAAACGCGAGGCCGAGGAGATACTGCTTAACACCATTCACGACCACTGTTCGTAAATTCATGCGCGAAATCATTATAACCCCGCGCGACGCCAACCGCCGTCTGGACAAATTCCTGATGAGCTATTTAAACGGCGCGTCAAAGGGTTCGATATACAAAATGCTGCGCAAAAAAATCATAAAACTCAACGCGGGCCGCGCCCACGGCGGCGAGACGCTCGCCCCCGGCGACGCGGTCAGCGTATATATCTCCGAGGCGACGCTGCGCGGGCTTATGTCCGCCAGACCAATCGCGGGCGGCGGGCCGCTGGATATCATCTTCGAGGATCAAAACATCCTCGCCGTCAACAAACCCGCCGGCCTGCTCCCGCACCCCGAACATTCCGCCGATTCCGATACGCTGATTGACCGCGTATTATTTTATTTAAACCGAACCGGCGCGTTTGACGCAGGCGCGGAGAGCACGTTCACCCCCGCGCTCTGCAACCGGCTGGACAGGAACACAAGCGGCATAACGCTGTGCGGCAAGACACTGGCGGCGGTGCAGGAACTCAACCGCGCGTTCGCCGCGCACGAGGGCGACGAAACCCGCGGCGTAAAAAAGCAATACCGCGCCATAGTCGCCGGCGAGGTCAAAGCGGGCGGGCTGTTGGAAGGCTATATCTCAAAGGACGAAGCCGCGAACCGCTCGGCCGTGCTGGCCGCCCTCCCCCGCCCCGCCCCGCGGAACGCCGCGCCGCGCCGCGCGGTCACCGCGTATGAGCCGCTGGCCGCGGCGGCGGTCTCCGGCCGGAAATACTCGCTGCTCTCCGTAAGCATCCTCACCGGCCGTTCGCACCAAATCCGCGCGCACCTGCAATCTATCGGCCACCCCATAATCGGCGACCCCAAATACGGGGACGCCGCCGCCAACCGCTTTTTCCGCGATAAATTCGGCGTCCGCGGCCAGCTGCTGCACGCCGAGCGCCTGACGCTGAAATTCGCCGCCGGGCCGCTGGCGTATCTGGACGGGCGGACATTTACAGCCGCGCCGCCGGAGATTTTTAAAAAGTTCGGGGGACAATCAATATGAAAATGCGATTTACGCGCGGCTTGATCACCGCGGCGGTTTGCGCCGCCGTTTTATCCGGCTGCAGCGCGGCCTCGCATAGTTCGAGTCTGGGCGGCATGGCGCCGCCCTCGCCGACGCCCATGCCGGCGGCCACAGCGGCGGATGCGCCCGCCTATACCGCGCGGGTGCAGGCGGACAGCGGCGCGGCGGTCAATTACGGCACGCTTATGCCCAATTCGGATTTAAAAATCATCTACAGCGGCAGCATGAATATCGAGACAAAAGACCTGCAAACGGCGATCCAGGGCGTGAACGCGCTGGTTCAAAAATACAAGGCGTTCGTCACAAGCTCCAGCAAAAACAACGGAACCGGCGGCGCTGGCGGCGCCGCCTCCGCCAGCTTCGAGATACGCGTGCCGAAAGCCAGCTTTAACGACTTCATGAACGGCGGCGGGCAAATCGGCAATGTCGTCAGCCAGTCCGTATCCTCGCAGGACGTCACAAGCCAGTATTACGACACGGACACGCGCCTGAAAGCCCTGAAGATCAAGCACGACAGGCTGCTGGACATGATGAGCAAGGCGACGGACACAAAGAATATGCTGGATATTGAGAACGCCCTTTCGGATACGGAGGTGAGCATAGACCAGCTCACCGGGCAGCTGAATCAGTTGTCGTCGCTGGTGGATTATTCGACGGTCGATATCAGCATCAGCGTCGTCAGCGTGCTGACGCCGGTCACGCGGTCCGACGCCTCCTATTTCGGCGGCATCTCGGCGCGCTTCGGCCAGTCCCTCGCCGCCATCGCGTTTGTGTTCACCGGGGCCATCGCGGTCATACTGGGCTATCTGCCGATTATCCTGCTGCTGGCCGTGGCCGCCCTGCTGATCTGGTACTTCGCCGGCGGCCGGAAGTGGATCAGGAGAAGGCGCGAAAACAGGAACGCCCCCGCGCCGGAAAAATTCGAACCCGAAGGACATAACAACGAAAACCCCAACGGAGGAACCTGATGAAGGCAATCATACTGGCCGCGGGCTACGCGACCCGGCTGTACCCCTTGACCCTCAGCGTCCCCAAGCCCCTGCTGCCCATCTGCGGCAAGCCGCTGATTGATTATATACTCGATAAAATCGGGGAATTGGACTGCGTTGACACGGTTTATGCCGTGACAAACCACAAATTCGCCGCGGCGTTTTACGATTGGGAGCGCAAGCGGGAGAGCGGGCGCGGCGGAAAACCCGTGGTGATACTGGACGACGGCACGGAGGACGAGGCCTCCCGGCTGGGCGCTATCGGCGACATAAATTTCGTGATTGAGCGCGAGCGCATCGACGACGACCTGCTGATCATCGCCGGTGACAACATGTTCACGTACAGCCTGAAAAACTGCGCGGCCTTTTTTGAGAAAACGGGCGATTGCATAGTCGCGAAAGAGATAGAGGATATCGAGATATTAAAGGCCGTGGCCGTGGCCGCGCTCGGCCCGGACGGGCTCGTGCTGGACCTGATAGAGAAGCCCGCCGTCCCGGCCTCCCGGTTCGGAATTTTCGCCACGTATTTTTACAGGCGGGAGACGCTGCCGCTTTTCAGGCAATATCTGGAAGCCGGCAACAAGCCGGACGCGCCGGGGTATTTCGTGCAGTGGCTGTATAAGCGCAAGCCGGTCTACGCCTGGATTATGGACGGCGAGTGCTACGACATCGGCACGCCGAAGGCGTACGAGGAGATTCAGGAAATATTTAAGCCAAAATGCGCGAAGATATAAAATCCGCCATCCTTCAATACGCGTCGGCCCGGGGCCTGCTCTGCGGCATTTGCGCCGCCGCCGGGGCGCTCTGTGATCGCCCGCCTTGCGCCCGCCCGCCCGCGCCGCCGTTTGTGCGCTATACCGCCGAGGAGCGCTTTGACCCGTCGCTGGCGCTAAATACCGCCAAAAGCGTCATCGTGCTGGGCCGGCCGTACCCCAGGATTTCATCCGACGACTCCATCCTGGACGCCGGCGTCCCGCGCGGGCGCATATCCGCGGGCGCGGTCGGCGTTGATTATCACAGGGCGCTCAAAGACGAGCTGGAGCGCCTTGTTTTGTTTTTGCGGGAACTCGCCGGTGAATTCGACTATAGAATCATGGTGGACACCGGGCCGCTGTGCGAGCGGGAGTTCGCCCGCGCGGCGGGGGTAGGCTGGTACGGGAAGAACTGCTGCCTTTACTCGCCGGCTTACGGCTCGTTCTTCAATATCGGCCTGGCCGTGACCAGCCTGGAACTGCCGCCGACGCCCGCTTACCCCCCGGATTACAGCGAATGCGGCGGCTGCGATATATGCGCGCGCGCCTGCCCCGGCGGGGCTATCGCCGCAAACGGGTTCAGCGTGGATTGGCGCAGGTGCTCATCGTATCTGACGCAGAAAAAAGAGGATTTATCAGATGAAGAAAAACATATCATCGGCAACCGCGTATACGGCTGCGATATCTGCCAGAACGTGTGCCCCAAAAACGCGCGCGCTCCGGTTTTATCCGACAGGCGCGCAATGGAACGCGCCGCCCCTGATCTGAACGAACTCAAGGATATCACGAACTCCGCCTTCAAGGCGCGTTTCTCCCAAACCGCGCTGTATTGGCGCGGCGCGGCGGTGATACGGCGCAACGCGGGAATTGCGCTGGATAATCTGGGTAATTGTTTAACCCTGGAATAATCTGGAGATAATACTATGGGATACTGGAACACGCGGGGCCTGCGCGGCAGCACCTTCGAAGAGATGATCAACCTCACCAACGACTACTATTTTGAGAAGGGCCTGGCCGTCATACAAAAGGTGCCGACGCCCATCACGCCGGTCGAGCTGGACAAGACAAACGGCAACATCACATTGGCCTATTTCGAGAAAAAAAGCACCGTGGATTACATCGGCGCGGTGCAGGGCATCCCCGTCTGCTTTGACGCGAAGGAGACAACCCGCTCCTGCCTGCCGCTGCAAAATATCCACCGGCATCAGGTCGAGTTTATGGGCAGTTTCCAGCGGCAGCAGGGCCTGGCGTTCTTCCTGGTCAGCTTCCTGCGCACGCGGGAGATGTTTTATCTGCCGTTTGATACGGTTTATGAATACTGGCTGGCCGCCGGGCGCGGGGGGCGCAAGTCCGTCCCGTACGGCGCGTTCGACCGCGCGTTGACGATAAGGCAGGACGGCCCCTGCCTGGCGCATTATCTTGAGGCGATCAATACATATCTGGCTCGGGGGTAGCAATAGGGGTTGTAGGGCGCGATGCTTTTGCAGTTTTGCCTACGGCAAAACCGGCCCTTCGGGCCGCTTCGCAGAGCGAAGTGCAAGACATCGCGCCGCAGATAGGAGGGGGAGAAAGGAACCATGTATGCACGCAAGATTTGCTGCGGCGGCGGCTTTTTTGGCCGCGTCAATGTCGGTTTCCTCCTGCGCGTTTCTGGACCCTCAGCCCACGCCGAACGCCCAGACCGCCACGTTTGTCTCCACCGTCACCTCCGCCGAAGCGCCGGAGACGCCGCCGCCCGCGCCTTTGCCGGAAAAATACACGCTGTTTTACGATGAAAACAACTACCGCCTGTCGCTGTACGAACCCAAGGACGGCTGCTACGCCGGGGCCGCCATCCTCTCGGACAAAGCGGTAAACCGCGATATCCCAACGTTTGAGGCGATGACCGCCCCGCAGGCCGTGTATATGAACGAGATGAGCATCGCGGACCCTTTCCCGAAGGATTGGGTCTTAAACTGTATATCCGGCCTGAAAACGCCGCTCGTTGTGCTGGATGTCCCCGCCGGACCGGGCCCGGACGACGCGGCCCTCATAAACACGGCGAAAGCTTTTAACGAATTTTACTTTCCGATGTTTATCGCCTTCGATCCCGTCACCGACGACCGCGGCGCGGCGGACTATATCCAGCTCTACCAAAGGGCGCGCAACA
>JGI20166J26741_10921114_pt1 | contig 14787 bp, 9 predicted proteins | sample TergutCu122P5_FD_26741 | JGI IMG/M metagenome (IMG submission 26741)
CACACACACACACACACACACACACACACACAAATTCGAGATCACGGACATTAAATTAATATCTTTCTACCTAAGTCTTCTTTTCTACCTTCAACGGCGCTCTTCCGATTTGAGGCCGTCGCTTCTGGCATATTGAGCGGCGTAGGTTGGTAGTTAGCTGCCGACGTTTGGGTACAACATATCGATTTTTCGAAGATGGGACCGATATATTGTACCAGAACATTGGTAACATGCTACCAGCCTACGCCGCGTAAAGTCAAGAAGATCGAAGGCCTTAACTTCACCGCGGCAGAAGACTGCAGGTCGGCCTATTTCACTGAGATATCCAATTCGAGATTTGAATCCGTGAGACTGCACGTGTGCACGTTTAGCTCTTCAAACCACAGAGGCTACCACACTCACCTGCTGCTTGTATATAAACGTTTCTGCACTCTGCCCGCACAGGCTGTAAATTCTGTGTACTCCGGCTTTGAATAAACTTTTTAACTTTTGCTTGCTCATAAATCACACAAAGTGAATATAGCCCTATATCGACATGTGATATCCACACAGTGCGGACCAATTACGCTCCGCTCGTCAGTCGAGTTTTAACTTAAGATAAGCTTATAGAAAAAGCCCACCATTAACCCTTTGGCGTGTGAAGTTTATGTGAGTAACATTTAAAAGTGTTCCTCCTAACTGACAGTAATACACCGCATCTCTGTTATAAATACCACCCGTTTAGTACTGTTTAGAGAAATAATTGATGTTTATTTAGAGAATTATACAATACACATAAATACAGTCTGTGAAAAACAAATAATTTTTAATATTACTGCTTGTAGTACATAGAGGCCTACTAACCACTGTGCTTTAAAAGGAAAACCTTAAGTGTCGCAACACTGTAGGAAGAATGTGTGTGTGTCAGGCTTGTGAGAGCCACTTGGCTAATTTCATCCTCTAGGAGATGAAACATGAGGACGGAAATGGTACAGAAAAGAAGAGAATCAACAGCTGGCATGCTGTGAGGCAATGGGAAGGTCTGCCTGCTCCCTCCATTACTAATCGTAACATAAAGCACAGAGTGATGTAATGTGTCCAAGCCCTAATGTACAGGAAATGAACATCCTAGTCACTAAACTGATTGGATATTCCAACGTCTTCTAATACGGCAGTTAGGAGCTCCGGTCACAGGAGAATCCCTGAAGCTGACATATTTCCTTTACCTTACTGCTGTTCAGAGTGGGCCTGACTGACTGTTCTTGCAGCTTATTTAGTCTTCGTACATTGCCTATGATTTCACATAACCAAGTTCCTTGGTGCCTGCACTCCAAGCATGGAGTACATTATGCTTCGTCTGACTGTCAAAATAAACAGCAATTATTTCTCGAAACAACACACACACCACATGGCCCTAGTAAATAAGTCACGAGTTGTTGTCTCTGAGGTAGGAACTGAGTTTCTTTGTTGTGCACAATTTACTAAACATTACCAGATTGATTGGATGAGGGTCGGATGAGAAACATGCCCTAAAATAAAATCATATTTTGAAAACACAGGGGAAGGTGTCCAATGATAATGTAGGTCTCTGTCACCACTGCATGGCACGTACTCAGGTTACGGATCGAGGAACGGCCTCCAGTGTGGAGGATACTTGGGAATATATCGAATATGGTCTGACGGACAGCCGGCAAGCTTAATGGTTGGGCAAGGTGCTAAATTTTCTCACCCAAAAATCTGATCTTGGTACGAAACAGATGCATGTGCCTCGGGCCTGGACTGATCGTGTGGTACAACCTGAGCGATGGAAAGGGGACATGAGGTTTGGTATATGGAATGTAAGGAAACTGTATAGGTCAGGGTCACGTATAAAAGCAGCCAGGGAATTAGCAAAGTATAAATTAGATTTAGGGGGTTGCAGGAGGTTAGGTGGGGAAAAAAAAGGGAGCACGGTAAGAGCAGAGGATTATATTTTTGTATGCAAAAGAAACAGAAAATCATCTATGGGCAACACGATAATTTGTGCACCACAGAATAGTATCAGCAATTAAGAGAGTAGAGTTGTTGGTGTTAGGGAGCCATATATAGCTCTGAGAGGTCGCTGGTGTAATAGTACTTCAAAATCGTTTGCGTAAGCATATTCCCCTGTTAGAGTAAAGTGTCTGTTATAGAGCCCAGCTATGCGATCAAACGCAGGTATGGCTAACAGACAATTAGCTTGGCTTGGCTGGTGTAATAGCATTGTTTTGAATGCCCCTTCGCCAAGTGAGGAGACAAGTGATGATTCAAAAGACAGTTTTTGTGAGGAATTAGAACACGTTTTCTATCATTTTTCTCAGTACAATATGAAAAATGAGATTTTAATGTAAAATTGAGGAGAAAGGATATTTTCTAACCGACAATTAGGAATGAGAGTCTACATCAGGTTAATAATGAAAATGGTGTTGGAATAGCAAACTTTGCCACATCCAAATAATCTACTTGTTAAAAGCAGATGGTCCCGCGCCGAAACATTTATAAATATGCCTGGACCTTTCCTGTCTAATATATTCTGCATAAGATCTTTCAGGGGAGCTAACTGTGATACTGGTAACTATCTGGTTGTTGTGAAATTTAGGGAAAGACTCGCAGTAAGTAAAAAAAGAAGCAGCACAGAGATTTGATATAGAGAGATGTAATCTCAGGAAGTTAAGTGAGCTGAAGGTTAGCAAAGAGTGTCAGATTAAGTTCTCAAACAGGTTTGTAGCTTTGGAGTACTTAAATGAAAGCGGGGACATAAATAGTGCTTGGAAAAACATTAAAGAGAACATTAAAACCTCAACAAAAGATAGTCTAAGTCCGTATGAATTGAAGCATCATAAATCATGGTTTGATGAGGAATGTTGACGGTTTTTAGTTTAAATAAGCAGGCTAAAATGCAGTGGTTACCTAATGCAAACCAAAGCAATGTAGGTAATCTAAACAATGTAGACGTAAATCGAATAGATGTTCCAGAAAAAAAATGAAATATATAATAGATAAAATTGATGAACTTGAAACTAACAGTAAGGCCAAGAATACAATAGAATATAGGGGTATCGATGGCTTTACGAAGTGTTAGCAGCCTAGAATTAATATAGTAAAGGATGAGAAAGGTGATTTGGTTACGGACTCCCACAATATTTTGGCAAAGTGGAGGAACCATTTGTCCCAGCTATTGAATATTTATGGGGTTAGTGAGGTTAGGCAGGCAGAAATACTTACAGCAGAACCAATAGTACCTGAGCCCAGTGCCTTTGAGTTTGAGATGGCTTTCGAGAAGTTAAAGGACACAAATCACCAGGTATGGTCATGCCCCAGTAGAATGGTTAAAGCAATGGGTAGAACAAATCGTCCTGAGATCTATTAACTTATTAATTCTATTTGGAATGAGGAAGAATTGCCGGAGGGGTGGAAGGAGTCGATCATTGTACCTATTTATAAGAAGGGTGGTAAAACAGATTGTAGGAATTACAAGGGCATATCACTTTTGTCAATTATGCACACAATTTTATCCAACATCCTGCTATCAAGCTTTATTCCACATGCAGAGGAAATTATTGGGGATCATCAGTGTGGATTAAGACGTAGCAGGTCAAATATTGAACATATACTTGCATTCATCAAATAATTGACAAAAATGGGAACACAATGAAGCAGTGTATCAACTATTCATAGACTGTCAAGAAAGCCTAGGATTTAATTAGGATAGATGAGTTCTGTAATATTCTCATTGGGTTTGGTATCCCCTTGTAACTGGTAAGGTAATAAAAATATGTCTGAATGGAACCTAAAGCAGAGTCCGGGTACGCACACATTTGTCTTAAATTTTTCCTATTAATAATGGTTTGAAAAAAGGAGAGTCTTTATCGCCATTGCTTTTCAACTTCCCTTTAGAGTACACAATTAGGAGGGTTCAGGTAAACCAGGATGGCTTGAAATTAAATGGTACACATCAGCTTTTGGTTTATGCTGATGATGTTAATATATTGGGCGGAAGCGTGCATACTCTAAAGAAAATCCAAAAACTTAGTAGTTACTAATAACGGGACAGGACTGGAAGTGAATGCTAATAAAACTAAGTTCATTGTCATGTCTTGAGATCAGAATGTAGGACGAAGTCACAATATATAATTGATAATATATTCTTTAAAACAGTGGAACAATTCAGATACTTAGGAACAATCTTCACGAATCAAAACTCTATTCAGGAAGAAATTAAGAGCAGCTTAAAGTCAGGGAATACTTGCTATCATTCGGCACAGAATCCTGTGCTCTCAAATTTGCTATCTGGAAAGATAAAGATTAGAATATCTAAAACCATAATTTTGCCTGCTGTTATGTAAGGGTGTGAAACTTGTTCGCTCACATTGAGGGAGGAACGTAGGTTGAGGATCTTTGGGAATAGGGTTCTGAGGAGAATATTTGGAATTAAAGAGGGATGAGATAACCGGCGAGTGGATAAGACTACATAATGAGGAACTTAATGATCCGTACTCCTCACCCAATATTATTCGGGTGATCAAATCGAAACGAATGAGATGGGCGCGGCTTGTAGCATGCATGGGTGAGAGGAGAGGTACTGACAGGGTTTTGGTGGGGATACATGAGGTAAAGTGACCACTTGGTAGACCCAGGCGTAGATGGGAGGATAATATTAAGATGGATTTTCACGAAATGGGATGGGGGCATGGACTAGATTGAGCTGGCTCAGGATAGGGAAAGTTGGTGGGTACTTTTAAACACGGTAATGCATCTCCAGGTTCCATAAAATGCAGGAAATTTCTTGACTAGCTGAAGACCGCTTAGCTTCTCAAGAAGGACTCTGATCCATGGAGTTAGTAAGTAAAGTAAAGTAAGTGTCTTCCAGGAAAGGTGTCGATGGGAAGCTAATGCACTAATAGATCCTCCGTGGCGTTAAGATTGGTTCTGGTCCTCAGCCAGCCTCATGTCTAAAGAGTACCGAGGATTATTTCCGTGGGGGAAATTAATGAACACTTTTAGAGCAAAAAGAGCGATCTGGGCGTGATGCTGACTGCTCACTCCCGTCTAGTGCCGAGGTTAACGTGGAGATGTGTTCCACTGCCCCTTATGCCATCTTGGCGTTGTGCTTTTTTAAGCACACAGAGAGCTTTGCCTTAATTTTATGTACAGAAATGGGATGTGGTGGTGATCGGATTCAAGTAGCTGAGTACGGGGTCCATTGCTGGCTGCTGTGGACACGATACGAACCGATGTGTTCCCTATGTGGCGAGAAAGTTCCGTATCATCTGGTAGATTATCAGTACCTCAGTAACTGCACGATAGAACAGTCATGTCACCAAAATTGAGACCAGACTCATTTCCCACTACCATTCAGTACCATATTTTCGGAAACTTCCTCCGTTAAATTAATCTGGGGTATCGTCAGCCGGTGGGGGTCTGGGTTAGCGTAGTGGTTAAGGCACTGCGCTACTAGACGGACGGTCCCGGGATCGATCCCCGGTGGTGTCACTGAGGATTTCTTCCGTAGCTCCCCCCGACGGAACCATGTGCCCTGGGGCCGACTCAGCCCCTGAAAATGAGTACCAGGGATGGCAGGATGAAGAATGCATGAGGCTGTATCCCTTACGTCTTCAAGGCGTTGGGCCTAATTAAGGACAAGGACATTTTATTTTACATATTTGGGGCCAGTTATAAAAGCTGAAATTCGAATAATGCTATGTAGTCCGAACTGATTAGGCCTGTAAGTATGAAGAAAAGAAACAGAGAGGAGGGCATACCAGGCCGATGGCTTGTTACGTCTCTTTGTGGACACCTAGGTGCTGCAGGGTCTGAAAAATGCTCAAAAGTTTGGGAATCAAGGATAATATTAATTTATTTTCGGTTACATGTTTTGTGAATTTTTGTACGAGAGAAATCCTACAGTATAAAAATGTGTGACTTGTAAAACCCGAAGCTCATGTAATAATATTTATAAATTCAGTTCGAAACTCACCGTATTAACTTTCCTTCTCCTTTTTAAAGACAGACCGGTTAATGTTATTAGGGATATAATCGCTGATTATTTTGAAAATCAAATGGGACACATTAACACAGTCTGTGGGAAAAATGTAGATTTTCCATTGTCAAAGATGGTGGTAGCACTGTGCTTTAAAGCTTTAGTAAATAAGCATATGTACACTTAAGTGAAACAAGTGATCTGAATCAGTGTATGTCCTTGTAGACACAGCAGTTTGATTTGTTACCAGAGAAAGAAAGGTCTGAGTAAATAAACCGAATAATGTCATAGTGTTGCGCACCCTAAGAAAAACCCATTACTTCGAGAGAGACGAAGGGGGGAAAAAACATTACTAGACAGTCCTAGACACGGATGGAAGGATGACAGTAAAGCGAATGTTACAGGGGTAGTGCGTGATGCTTTGGTGATTGATATGTGTACGATAGGGAAGAGCACCTTACTTTTGTGAGTATGGTAATGAACCTTCGGGCTACGTAGAAGGCGAAGTATTTCGTCACTGACTGAGTGACCATCAGCCTCACGAGTTGCTAATCGTATTCCATGCCCATGAAGTGTTCCACACAACCCTTACTTAAAGCAAACAATAATATTAAAATTGACGTCAACGACATTTTCCTAATTGTCACCGTACTGTGCATGTCATGGAAACTGTCAGCCGGAATGATCATTACTTTCTCGCGGCCAGACGCTAACAGCTTCCGTCCGTCCCTCATAGATAATAATGTATTTCCGCCTTTCGAGTTGTGGATCTTGTCGCAGGAAACATTAAGAGCTGTCTTTTTGTGTCTTATAGCATGTCCCTAGAGGAGACGTGTCTCGTGGGAATTTGCCTGCAGGACCAATTTTTTAGATGCAGTGGTGCTGTTTTTACTCTTGTTCACGGGTAAGTGTCCGTCGCGCCTAAAGACTGAAGTGTTCTTTATTCGCCTATGGTGCGATGAGTCGACGTCTCTGTTGAACTGTGACCTTTACTGGCCCCATTACCGATATCCCGAAAAAAAAGCTGAATAAATACGGTGGTTTTGTGGAATGACATTTGCCAGGGGAAAACCGCAGGGCTCAGGAGAAAACCTAGGCATAACTTTGTCGACCATAAATCCTACACGGACTTCATAGGGATCGAACTCCAATCTCCGTAATAAGAAACTGGCGAGTAACCGGTTGACCTGTAGAACGGCCCCAATTTCAGGAATAGAACTGTAATTTATAAAAATCATTCAGTGCCAGAAAAATGAAAAAAAAAAAAGCTGGTTATGTTCGTAAATAGAGTATACATTCGTAAAATTGTCATAGTAAATAAATAAATTCACAATTTCTGTTCGTTGTTTGTGGTGATACTGATGTCTTGGTACCTGTTAGCCTTGTCATATCTATCCGTCCGTTTGTCGTGTAACAGCTCAAGTATCACTGACAGAATTTTCATTTACTTAGTGTTGTTTACGTATATTATAACTTAATTGACATCTTCTAGTTCTGGTTGAAATGGGATATTATTAAAAATGAGCATTTGACATGCAGACTTCCCCGCCTTTCTTTGGGAGAAAAATTATGTAAAACATAATTTTTACTGGGTAGATAGATAATTGTTTGTCCTGTACAATTTTCTGTAAATCTACCGCGTTTCGCGACAAACGAAATTACTTTTACGCTGTCATTTCACAACCCAAGAACCTTTGGACTGATTTTTCTGCCGCTTGTCCACCCGCCTTTTTAATGCTGTTATAAGACAGCACGAAAAGTCCACTTTCACGAATTCAAAGTCTGGAGGCAGTAAATCAGCGAACGCGCTTAAACGTATTAATCTGTAATTTTTTTAACGTAAACTGCACTGTATGTATCTTAAGTTTCTGTAAGTTGGCCTGATGATGGTCAAAACAGACCGAGACATGTAGTCATTAAAATAAAGAAACTAATAACTAAATATACTATTGTTGTTTTATTAACTGTACCATGCATCTTTTATTATTTTGTACTATGGCCAACAAATGTACAATTATTTCACAAATTATTCCACTCCTAGGTGTTTCGACACTATCGTGTCATTTTCAGGGAGCTAGTAATCAATACCTTGCCAAGTTACACAAGCATTTCAAATGCAGCTGTTGGTAATACAATTTAAAACTGAGATGTTTCACATAGGTTTTACGCTAGTTCCATATTGTAGTTGTTGAAATCTCAATATTATAAAATCTTTAAAATATTAAAATTGTCCTATTTACAATAAAATGGGCTAAAATCATTATGTTGCTACAGTTCTCAAGAAGTCAGTCTATAATACGAGAACTTGCATAAAACCGTGTGAAACACCTTAATTTTAAATTATATTACCTACAGCTGCATTTGAAATGCTTGTGTAACTTGGCAAGGTATTGATTACTAGCTCCCTGATTATGTCACGGTAGTGTCAAAACATATAGGAGTGTGATAATTTGTGAAATAATTGTGCATTTGTTGGTCATAGTACAAAATACTGTTGTTGTGTCTGACGACAACTATAAACAGTTTGTTTACCTTGTAAATTATCTGCGCTTAGGCTTTATTTCCCGGCTAGTTTTTCTTGTTTTCCCAAGAATAATAGTCTTTCATGAGGATACCGTTCTTCTGATGTCTGTCTATTCGCGCAGCGCCACATTCTAACAGAACACATTCCTCGGCTGCGTCGGTGCGTGAACCTCAAAACTTAAATATGTAGTACTACGCGATTTTTTAATCGTTCGAAGTCCAGTGGTACCACCTGATTTAACATTCAGAAACTTGGTATTCTGCCCACACGGTATATTTATTTCATAAGATGCTCTCAAGAAATATCGTTTATTTTCCTTAGCAATTAACTGCTTGAGCTTCGTAATGGAGACTGGCTGAATAGGTTCTGAATATCACCATCTCGATGTGATTACGGCCTCATATAAATACGTTGACATACCTTTTTAATGTGGAAAAGTTTTTGTGCACCATGTTTCGACATAATTTTACTACTTAAGGGCAACAGGAACGTATTTATCTCCAAAATTATTTTTCCTTTCCCAGTATATATTGCAATCCGTCCGAGGACATTCAGCAATTGTGTTGACGGTCACTATTAATGGCATGCAGGAGATACGTCCAGTGTTATATCTCCTATTTTTAAGTCCAGTCACAATTGATTGATGTGTGGCTCCTCATAGATGAGGTGTCTATATCACACACAGCGACGCATCACAGTCGGTAGGACTCCTCTGGACGAGTGGTCAGCTTGTCGCAGAGACCTCTACCTGACAACACACAACACTCACAAGAGACAGACATCCATACCCCCGGTGGGATTCGAACCCACGATCTCAGCAGGCGAGCGGCCGCAGACCTACGCCTTAGACCGCGCGGCCACTGGGACCGGATCTCCAAAAATAATACAATAAAATGTATCTACCCATTTCTTATGCCTTCTTTTGCACTTTGCGTGAGGGCCTCAGGCTATGGTAGGACCACCGTTCCTTGGGGCTTTTAAAATGTATCATTGATTTTGCTGACAGTCACGTGATTACGGAAGTTTCTTAAATTTATAACCAACTGCTGCCCACAGTAAATGAAACGTCAGATATTTTCATGAAACCATTTGTTTCTGGCCGATGGCTACTGAGACGATCAGAAAGTTTGGAATATTATCGTTATATCGACGTTGAGAATTCCTGATACTGGGGTCTCACAAAATGACATAATTGTGTAAGGACCAATTTCAAAAACACTTTTGATATTTTAGCTGTTTGTGCTAGTTGTGTGAGAAACTTGGGTTTTTCGTTTTAAATGAAGAACACAGGTTGAGGATAATGGAGAACATGGTCCTAGGGGGAATATTTGGACATAGGAGGGAGAAAATGTAAAGGAAATTGAGAAACCTACATAATGAGAAGCTTCTAAATTGTTACTATCCACCGAATGTTATTAGGATGAGCAAATAAAGGGGGTTAGTATGGGCGGGGCAGTTTCCCGCTTAGGTAACTTGAAAAATGTATACAAAGTCTGAATAGTAGAAATTAAGGAGAGAGGCTGCTTGAATCACCTAGTCTTAGGTGGGAGGTAGGTCAACGTTACAATGTAATTTTGAAAACATAATCAACATATTATTAGCCCAGTTTGTTCGTATCTTCAAGTACTCAGGTAGGACCGGACTTTCACTATACTTTCTAAGACTAACAGTAAAGGACGGGTTCACCAAAAAAAAAAAAAAAAAAAACCAAAAGCCACAACGGAAATCGAATTTACGTTACTGGCTTTTGATTAATCACTATGTTGCCATGACAACGGAGGGATGTGTAATATTGTTGTTAAGATACTATATTCGGTATTTATTGTGGGTACAGTAGAGTGTCGGTTAATACGCAAGTGGCGTTAAGTCCTGACTCCAGGGAGCATACACCTCAGTAACAAGCCAATATTTGCTTAGTCTCTGCAGAAATTCCCTGCCTTTTATGGATACCGGAAAGTCATCATGATCACAAGAGATTTTTGTAATGAATCTGATGGTTCCAGTTAACATACCCCCATTCTAAAATATAAATTCCACTTTTTAATGTTATCATTCCCCCTATGTGTTTTCTCAATTTCGTGAAAACTGCTCCAGCAGCGCTAACATGTCAAGAGCAATATTAATTTAGACCTATATGAAAATCAAACAAGATAGGCAATGCACGTATGACGTAAAACTGTAGCGCGTTCGCTTAACGTTTTTACCCCCTCGGCTGTCATAACAGCCTCATACCGGGTTACTAGAAGAGTCTGCTTTTATGGCGATTTAATTTTGCCAGCAACAATAAAATGTACCTAGTTCTTTACGTAAAGTGACGGATATTTTCCCCGATTTTACCATATTTGGATATTCTCGACAGATTTACAGGAAAGTCCCAAAATCAAATTTCACTGAAATCCTCTCCGTGGGACCCGCGCTGATACATGTGCACAGATGTACAGACGGGCGGGCGGACATTACTTGGGTAACAGGCACTTTTCGCGACTAAACTAACGAGCCTAAAAAAATCCGGAAGCTTGAATCACGTTTTGCACCCACATCTTTGAAGATCACGTAAATATGTGGACCCCAGCTCTTTGCAGTGTGAAGTTTGTAAACATAGTGTACAAAAATGCAGTTCCTGTCTCACAGTAAACAGTGTTTAGATTATGAAGATCAAGTAATGCCCTTTGGGAAAATAATCCTTGTTTCCTGCAAGAGTTATGCGAAGCGCATAAGCATTTCTTCTGCGGCAAACGCAGAGTTTTTAATGTTAAAGCATGGTTTAAGTATGGTAACCAGGGCGATGTAAATATTGGATCCGTAACCATTTCCATCCACGCCTAGGTCTTCCAAGTGCCTTCCTTCCCGCAGGTTTCCCCACCAAAATCTTATATGCACCTCTCCTCTCCCGCATAGTGCTGCATACTCCTCCCCTCTCATTCTCCTCGATTTGATCACCCGAATATTATTTGGTGAGGAGTACAGATCAATAAGATCCTCATTTTGTAGTTTTCTCCTGCTATAGGCTCCATACAGACATTTCTTTATTAGCCTTACCAGTTACAAGGGGATACCAAATTCACTGAGAATATTATACAAGTCCTCTCTCCTAATTAAATCTTAGGTTTTCTTGACAGTCTATAAATAGCTGATGCACTGCTCCTGTGTATTTCCATTTTTACACAAGTATTTGACGAATTTAAAATATGTGTTCAGTAGCTGAACTACTGCTTCTTACTCCACATTGATGATCCCCAATAATTTCCTCTGTATATGGAATAAAGCTTGACAGCAGGATGCTGGATAAAATTTTGTGCATAATTGACAAAAGTGATATGCCCTTGTAATTACTACATTCTGTTTTATCACCCTTTTTATAAATAGGTACAGTGATCGACTCCTTTCACCCCTCAGGCAATTTTTTCTTATTCCAAATAGATTTAATAAGTTAATGGATCTCAAGGCGATTTGTTCTACCCACTGCTTTAACCATTCCGCTGGGATTTGATCTGTACTTGGTGATTTGTGTCTTTTTAGCTTCTCAAAAGCCATCTCAAACTCAAAGGTACTAGGCTTAGGCACTAGTGGTTCTGCTGTATGTATTTCTGTCTGCCTAGCCTCACTAACTCCTTAAATATTCAATAGCTGGGAGAAATGGTTTCTCCACTTTGCCAGAATGCCATAGGAGTCTGTAACGAAATCACCCTTCTCATCCTCTACTGCATTAGTTCTAGGCTGGTAACCGTTCTTAAAGTCATTGATGCCCCTATACAAGTCTCTGGTATTCTGGTTCTTATTGTTAGTTTCAAGTTCATCAATTTTAGCTTTTAGATATTCTTTCTCTTTTAATGTCTACTTGCGTCACGTCTTGCATTGTTTAGATTATGTACATTACTTTGGTTTGCATCCTGTAACCACTGCATTTTAGCCTGCTTTTTTGTTCTAAAAATCGTGAACATTCTTCATCAAACCATGATTTATGCTGCTTAAATACATACAGACCTAGACTCCCTTTAGCTGAGGTTTTTATGTTCTCTTTTAATGTTTTCCCAAACCCTATTTATGTCCTCGCTATCATTAAAATTCTCCAAAGCTGCAAACCTGTTTGAGATCTTAATCTAACACAGCATGCTAACCTTCGGCTCACTTAGCTTCCTAAGATTAAATCTCTCCATATCAAACTTCTGTGTTGCTTTTGTACTTACTGCGAGTCTTTCCGTAACTTTTGCAAATACCAGATATCAGTATCACAGTCAGGTCCCCTAAGAGAGCGTATATAGAGTGTACTCGAATGCCATCTCCCATCAGTATATGATCGAGCTGAATGTGAGTCTTCCCATTAGGAGAAGTACAATTGTATTTAAAAATGATTCAGTGCGGGAACATCATACTCTTAACAACTACATTTTTTGATATGGCAAAGTATACTGTTATCATTGTCATTACTCCCCTGATGTAGAATCTCATATCCAATTGTCGGTTAGAAAATATCCTTTCTCCTCAATTTTGCATTAAAATCGTTAGTACCTACCTACGAAACTGTAGAGCATCACAGACCAGACGACTATAATCTTTGTAACTAAAACCTATCGCTGCGATACTTCGACAGGAAAATGATGACTGTTAGTGTGTCTCACGGACAGCAATATGCTGCAGTGTTAACTGCCAGGTTGTGGTGAACCATTTGTGTAAGTCGAATTGTGAGATCGGATGGAGCATGTGAGAGTTCAGAGGGCGTTGAGGGGTTGCCTTTTGTGTTTCCGCCCTTTGCTATATTTAAAGACGCGTTTAACTACTTTACAGCTTCTTGGTTGAGTGGTCTGCACCTCTGCTTTTTGTACGAGTGATCTCGGTTCAAATCTTCTCGGCGAAGACACTCTACCACAAAAACCTTCAAATCCTTCAGTTGAAGTTTTCGTTGTATTCCTGAGGCCCTCCAGGCAAGTTCCGCGATCTTGCCTCGAATTAAGTCATCATTGCACCAACGTCCTTTGTAACACATTATTCTTCAGACTTGGTAACTTTTGACGAAGTTACGTCACAGTTTAGTAAGCTGTCTGTTTATAACGCACACCACCTGAGTGATGGTGACATCAAATGAAACCAACTTCTTAAATTAATTCTGATGGGCTGATTCCAAAACCAGCCTTAGAAGTTTGGTACCACGTGACAGGTTGGAAGAATCCCGTAGTGGCCAGTTCTTTTACGTAAGTTTCAAAGATCATAGCAAAACTTTGGGGTAGAGACTGTGTCATTGTGCATGTGAGATTCGGAGGGTATGATGTGCTATTTGCGAATGGAAGTTTATTCTCATTTAAGTATTGTCGATAAATGAGATTGCGTAATCAATGGTAGACGTGACAAACTATCGGCCCCGAAACGTAGGTAAGGAATTACCACTACTCGCTGCGTAATAACCCAGAAGAGCGCACTTCTCACCCACTTCGCGGAGGAAGCCTGAAGCTACGATGGCAGACGTGTAGTTTCAAATGAGAGAAGAGACAAAAAATTATCTATGCATGTTACAATTTTTTGGACCCTAAGGGTTCTCATCGTTGGACAGTGAGTCCTCGATGTGTCCACTCTAGGCATATGCATTCTCTCCGTACCCGTATTTACGTCGTGCAATGTGGTGTGGTGTGGTGTAGAAATTCGTACACGATGGAATGATACTAATTGCAAGCTTCGGTAAAATCTGTAACATCCATACCATAATATTGTTTACGTATGAACACAAGGAACAATACATGGAGATGTATAACTACGGATCACATGCTTAGTATGTCCGCCGTTCTGTCTTGCAACTTCAGAAACGCGGTCCCCTACTGTATGTATTTGGCGCTTTTCTTCCTAGCATCGTCTGTGATTAATCTCCGTCCCACTGTGACGTACTTCACCCATTGCTGAATGTAAGTAGTGTCAGTTTTGTCGTAAAATACATTACATGAAATCCTCCACCTCCCTCCCTCCTTCTGTACGTTGCTGTGATGTAGTGTCTCATTTTCCTGGCAGGTAACCCAAAGTATATCAAGGACTCACTGTGCCCGATTTAGTCGAAACCGGTCTGTTCCGTACATGCCATCCCAAAACAACGTGAGAACGTGTCGTTCTGTGCAATAATGACCATTTACGTTTAGTTTAGGTCCTCCTGGTTGATTCGCTGCCCTCGGGGAGTAATTCAGACAGGTGAAAGGAAGTCTGCTGAACGTACATCCCTTAGTCTGACTTGCGCAAATTCCACCATTAGAGGACGCTATTGGTAGCATACCTACGATAATCCATGTGTGACGATTTTGGTCATCGT
>JGI20166J26741_10922226_pt1 | contig 14787 bp, 10 predicted proteins | sample TergutCu122P5_FD_26741 | JGI IMG/M metagenome (IMG submission 26741)
GTAGGACTCCTCTGAACGAATGATCAGTCCGTCGCAGAGACCTCTACCTGACAACACACAACACTCACAACAGACAAATATCCATGCCCCCGGTGGGATTAAAACCCAGAATCTCAGCAGGCAAGCAGCCGAAGACCTACGCCTTAGACCACGCAGCCACTGGGCCCGGCACTTAATTCTATCTGATCTCACAAAATGTTTTACAGCAACTCTTACAAAAACTGAGAAACTGCGCAACTACTTATTTGTCACTATGATCTGTCTAGCCAAATTGTACATCTAAAGAAGGCCAAGAGCAAGCAAACATTCTTTTTTGTTTCTGTGCCGTATCAGGCACTTTACATGAAGACCTATGCACATTTTATTGTTACCAGTGACATAAATGTACCACAAAAGTGTTGTGGAACACTCGGTATTTCTGTTTAGTTGACAGTGACGTGTAACTCAACATCACACGCAGAATGCATTGTTGTGTTTCCACTGCACCATCGGTTATGCAAATGCACCTTAATGTTAGGTTATATGTACAGTACCTCTCTTGTGTCTTCATTGTTTCACTGGCACTGTGGTCTTTAGATTGACACAGTGAGATGACATTTGGTGGTGGAAAATCCAGTCTTATTTTCCAGTTCTTTAGTTTGTTTTTGTTGGGATTTGACGCATGGTATCAGTGATGAGAATTCCCCTCTTTTCCATGTTTTTTCATTGTAAATGACTTTCTGCTGAAGGGATGTATTCAGTAAAAACCTGCATCAAAAACTTTGTGTCCATTTCTTCTTTGGCTAGTATATCATATTGGAAGTACTCTTAGAGCTGCATTTTCATGGGCACAAGGTTTTTTGATTTTCCAATAAAAGCAAGCTTTAGTTTGAGACATTATAACAAGTTACTTCTAAACATCTAAGGAAGTAACAAACTGCCTTCAGTACAGCATTGGAAGTTGTTTTATATGTTCTGTTTAAGGTTGTGGGGAGTGGTCTGGACTGAAGGAGTCATGCCTCATGGCAGGAGAGGCTGTCTCTAGGACATCTCTCACTTTAGCATTCCAGAGGAAACAGGACTTGGAGTGGCGGAAGTTAAGGGAACATCTTCACTTACAGCTACTGCAGGATATTGGCAGGTCTGCAGAAATTTCTGCTTCTTTATAACCTTATGTGGATCAGTGGAATGAGAATAAAGAATATGAGTAAGAATATGCAAGATGCATTGTGTTGGAAGATGGAGGTGAAGTGAAGATTAAAATGTTAGTTATGTTGAAATAATGTCACATTTATACAATGGCATTAGATGTGTATTTAAATACACGCTGGATTAGACTGTGTCTGTTTGGATAGATATACTTGCACAGTTCATCATTTCAGTAATGAGTTCTAGGTGGTAAAGAATGGAAGGTAGCCCGCAGGCATTATCGCTACTAGATTCCATTATAAGTGGTACAGATGTGGATGGCAGTGTTGTAAAAATGTGACATGATTAATTATTATAACATTTCACGTCAAATTTGTGATTTTAATTGACACAGTTCGTATGGTTTTTAGTGTGTAATTACCAGATCAGTTCAGTGTTGGTATCACTAGTGTGAATTTCTGTGCTAAATTGTCAAATTTAGGATGAAAACTGCATAATTTGAAGTTTGTGTTTTTATGGCAGTACAGCCATGTTTTGTTTTAGTAGCATACTACCTATGCATGGACTTATTTGCATGTGTAAACTGTTTTTGAGCACCATTGTTTTGAAATACATAAACACTTGGAACAAGGAGAGCTCACTGGGTATAGTGACTAGGTTACAGACTGGCCAACTAAGGAATTACAATTTGCATGATTTCAGGCTTCTGCCGTGAAGTAGATGAGAACTGCGTTCTTCTGGGTTATTAACGCAGCGAGTAGTGGTAATTCCTTACCAACGTTACGGGACAACCTATTGGTCCCATCTTCAAGGAGCAAAAATGTGACAAGGAAGCTCGGGGGTCTTACTATGAGGTTTATATAGGGAAGAGTGTGGGCTGTGATAAGTTCCCAGTAGCGTGGAACCGGCCAATAAGGTCAGTGTAGGTGGCAGGAGGGAAGGGAAGTGTAGTCATCAATGCTACTGTGAAGCGTGATGTTTTGGGAGTGGAAATGTCTAACAAGTGTAGGAGAAAGAAAAATGAAGGAAAACATCTGTATGAGCAAAGTGAGAGAAGGAAAAAGAAAAGATAGTAAACCATGTAGTTGATAAATAAATACAAAACAAAAACAGTAGGACAGAAGAAAAGTCTTAGCTTAGTGCTACTCTGTGGTGAACAACTAAGTGCAAGGCCGGGACACCAAACGAACACAATAGTGTGGAATAACAGACTTTAACAGCCAAAAGAGGGTGGAGATTAGAAGACTAGAACAGTGGAACAGTGAATAAAAGTTAAAAAGGAAGGAGGGAGGAATTTTAGTAACTGAGTACTACATCAAAATGAAGCGGCTTCCAAAGACAGATCAGACAGTATAGGAGGGGCAAACAAGGAAACCTACATGAAATAACAGAAAACAAAGAAAAATGAGGCAAAAGAAGACAAAAACAGTAAAAAAAAAATAAAGGAAACTGGAGAAAAGTTGGAGAAACAAACCGAAAGTAGGAATAGAAGTGAACTGGAGAAGGAACAATAAGGAAAGCAGTCACTGGATAAAGGTGAGGAAAGCTGCTCAACCCAGGAGGGAAGAAGGGGGTGGAGGTGTAAGCAGATCCAGTGTAGACTATACCAATGGGCGGCGTTAGTGAATGGAACTGCCATTACTGCGTGGGAGTGGAGGACAGCGATTTGAGCTCTTCAAAGGGCTGTGAGCTAATCACCACTACTGAGGGGCCATCTACTATTTCTAAGGAGTTGAAAGAGAGGTTTTCATGACCCACTTAAAGTTAGGCCATCCTCCCTGTTCATATTGTTAGGGTGGAGCTCCAACTCCACTGCCTCCCTGATAAGTTTTTCCATATAACCGGGTACAGCAGACAGGATACGAGTGTCTTGGAGTTTAATGACATGGCTGTGGTTGAAAGTGTGTTCCACCACCACCAATTTGTAGGTTGTCCAAGTCATATGTGTTGGTGGGGCTGCTTTGTTCTGGTCTGTATAGATCAGCCAGGCTGTCTGATGTACACCTGGCCACGCTCACGGGGTATGCTCGCTTGCAGCTCCGTTCCAGGCGCCTTGAGCGGGATGCTCCAAAGCCTGTCCCCTAACCCCACACTTTATATTGTTGGTAGCGCGGGGACCTGAAATGTCAAAGGGCACTCTCTGACTGAATGCTGCAGCCTGCGAGTCTTGGTGGAGACGGTACCTTGCTCAGAAAGACCTTTGCAGTGCAACTGCTGCCAGCGCTTTAGCCATACACAGCGCAACTGTGGATATGCGTCCCCTGTGTATTGCTTCTGGTGAGTATCACATTTCTGGGAAGTGCTGTACCCCAAAGCAGCAGGTTACATGCTGCAGCAGTGGGGGAAATCACACAGCCAACTACCGGGGCTGTGTGAAATGGAAGGACACAAAGGCAGCGCTTGCAATGCGTGTGCCTGTTGATCGCCGCAAGGGGAGCAGCACACCCAGCTGTCCTGCCATGCCAGGTGAATTGAGTGGGGCCCTTCGCGGAGCATGAGAGCCTGCAACCTGGTTGGAACCACATCGTTGAATGGGAGCAGTGTTAAGACTACTTCCCTAATTGATCCATACCCGTCTTCTGGCCTGGTCAGAGTCAAATGACCAGCCCCAGGAATACTGACAAGACTACAAAATCTGTGCCCATTGTCACGGATGGTGACTAAGTCTAAGTGACTAAACTGCAAAGCATACATAGTCTTCAAAACCCATAGGCCTGGTGACTCCACCCCAACCCGCCCATCAAGGAGATCTCCGATCTTCTTGACATTCTTCCACTCGACACGTGAGGAGCTCACTCGTAGGATCCTCACATCAATCCCCTCCCTCCCTTCTGGGCCAGGGGGCTCACGGGCTGTCCTTAAAACCGCTGTTCTTTTCATAGCCGAATATGGCACACGGCTTAGATAGACAAAACTGCGTTAGAGCCTTGTTGTTGACCTGCTGGAACACCAACGGTGTCCACGGTACGAAGCTGGAACTGGATTATTTCTTCAGGCAACACTGTGTTGACATTTGTCTCTTAAATGAGACACACCTCAGACCAGGAGAAGTCTGTCAGTTTGCAAACTATATTGGCCACTGTGCAGACCGGTTAACAGAGGGAGGCGGAACAGCTGTACTGTGCTGTTCCACGCTGTACCCGTCAAGGGTCTGAGGCATGTGGATGCAACTGTCATGCTGGCCAGCAGGCCGTTGAGAATCCTGGCCGTCTACCTCTCGCCTTCCCGGCCCCTAATTGAGTTGGACCTGTCTGCCTGCTTGTGTGGTGGTGTTTCCTTTCTGATGGCGGGAGACCTTAATGCCAAGCACATGGAATGGAATTCTAGGCTGATCACAACAGGGGGCAGGCTTGGGTTCAATTACACCAATGAAAATTCCTGTTTGATTTACGGGCCGGACACACCAACCATGGTTCCATACAACTCCTCTACTACCCCTGGTGTCCTAGATATCGTACTTACACACACACACACACACACACATACACACCCCCCCAAAGAAAAACTAGTGACCACAGTGTATCTGACCACATGCTCCACACTGGGCTGAGATCACTTATTTGATCAACACACAGTGCCAAGTGTCTTTCTCAATCTACCGGATTGCCCCGATTTCAGACGGACTGGGCCAAATTCCAGGTCTGTCTGGAGGATGGACTTCCATCCAACACAAACCTGCTTAATGAGGTGGCAGTAAACACGTGTGTCAAGGAACTGTCCAGTGCTATTTTGAAGGTGATGGCAGAGTCCACTCCCAAGAGTCACGCGTGATGGCTTCCATCCCCCAATACCGAGTCATATTCAGGATGAAATATGCCTGAACAACCTACTAAGAAAGCAGTGAAAATCAGTAGGGGACCAACTCTGAAAGTTTTGGTCAACTGCCTGCAGAAGTCGATGACCAACCAGCTGGACGAGTGGAGAAATGACAAGTGGAGCAACTTGATGGAAAGCCCTGAGCCTGAGGACAGTCACACTGGAAGCTGAGTAGATGGTTGACGAGAGTTGCTACTCCCTCAACCCACCTGGTCACACAAGGGGAACTGTTCTTTCAGACTCCGCGAGAAAAACCCTGGCTGCCACTGTGGAGGCTTGGTGTCAGCTGGTGAACAACCAGTCGGAACCGTCGGTCATTGAGATGGTTGATGAGGCACTGTGAGCATACACCTTTGCTTCTGCAAGCGAGCCTCATTTAACCAACCCTGCTGTGGTTCAAGATGCCATCAGGGTTCTCAAGTTTGGCAAGGCACCATGCCCAAACAGCATTCCACATAGGGCCCTGAAGCATCTTCCACAGAGTTGTCATGTCCCTCCTCATCAAGGTATTTAACATGATTCTTCGAATGCGGTACTTCCCACCACCATGGAAAGAAACCCACATGATTTCCATTCTGAAATCAGGTAGGACCTGGCGCAGCCCTCGCTTTATCGACCCATAAGTCTGTTAGACATGATTGGCAAGGTGTTTCAAATATCCTCCTCACTAGAATTCTAAGCAAAGTAAGTGGGTGTGGGCTTCTGCACAATGAGCAGTTTGGGTTCAAAACCCATACACAGCATTGCACTACAACTTGCCCACCTTGTTGAAAGGGTGTCCAGGAACTTTGGTGAGAGGAGGCTAATAGGCTTTTTTTCCCTGGACACTGTATAGGTGACAGTCTCCTCTACAAGCTAACAGTCATTAATTTCCCCTCATACCTTGTAAAAATCATTTCTTCATACCTGTATGGTCAGACGTTCGAAGTGTCCTTCCAATCAGCCACATCCACTCGTCGTGGCATGCAGGCTGGCATGGCTCAGGATGCAATAATTTCCCCCACACTCTTCAGTGTATATCAACATGCCTTTGCCATCCCACCACGTCAAGTTGGCTCTCTATGTGGACAACACGGCTTTCATAGCCACGTCCCACCAGCCAGCACTACTTGTCATCTATCTGGTGTCATATCTCAGCGACCTAGAGCGGTGGCTGAGAAAATAGAGGATCACAATCAGTGTCTCGAAGAGTACCGCAATGCATTTTGCAAAAACTGGTAGGCACACCCCAAGACCGCGACCAGTTCAGCTCTTCGGGGAGCCAATCCATTGTGTTGATACCGCCCGTTATCTAGGGGTGTCTCTTGGTACATGGCTGACCTGGTTGAGTGATACCAATTAAGTGAGAAATAAATCGGCTTAGAGACAGGGAGTGTTGGGTCCTCTCCTAAACAGGAGGACTGTTCCATCAGGAACAGAGTCCTGCTGTATAAGCAACTCATCCATCCAATATCCAATGATGTACTATGTGTGCCCCATCTGGAGGCCTGCCACTTGCACCCATGTCAGGAAACTGCATGTGCTTCAATACAAGTGCCTTTGTATTGCTACCAATGCACCTTGGTACACTGGTAACAGGTAAATTCATGAGGATTTGGGAGTTCCATCCTTTGCTGATCACATCAGATCTCTAAATGAGAGATTTGACTCTAAAGTTAGCTGGTGTGGAGAGCCCCCTAGTTCAGCAGCTCAGCACATATCTACGCTGACTGAGGGTTGACCCAGGTCTACCAAGTGTTCCTCGGGAGACCGAGATCAACAGACTTGTTGGTACTATCTGATTAAAGGTGGCCGTATCGACAAAATAAATCGTGCCCAGCTGGCACTTTTTGTCTACCATGACTGTTCCCCCCACCTCAGTTGTAAGATGAATGCCAGGGTATAATACAAATGTGAGGGCACAGCTTGCACTCCATGCAGCAATAGTGACTTCACGTAAGTGCCTATTTTTCACTGCGAATCTAACCTTAGACCAATCTGGGTTAGAATCCCAAAAAGCCTTCTATCCAAAGATATCCCCCCCCCATAAAGCCCTCTTACCTCTTGAGCAGTGGTCCTCAGTTTGTTCATGTCTAGGTTTTCAACAGTGATAGGAGACTTGTTAGCGTAAGTGCAATCCCAGTTGCAGTTTCAGGTGTCTGTTACTGACCCCAGCAATGCGGTGAAATGCACAAATGGCTAAACAGACTGAGGGACGTTGGCTTGCACAAGCACAAGTCGCTGCCATCAGTTAGCTCTTTGGTTGATTGGTTGGTTGGTATCTGAGCTTTCTTTTTGGATTCTTGACCCTTGAAGATGGGACCGATAGGTTGTCCCGAATTGTCGGTAAGGAATCACCACTAACCCACGGTGTCATAACCCAGCAGAATGCAGTTCTCAAATTATGATTTAATTGCCAGGAGTGGCAAGAATTTTCTCTGCTCCAAAGGTTCCAGACTGGCTCTAGGGCCCACCCTGCCTCTTATTTGTTGGGTACAGTCAGCCCCTACCCCAGGTGTAAAGTGGCCGGGTCGTGAAGATGACAGCTGACAAGGTTAAGTGTGTACATAGCTATACCTCCACGTCTCATTATACCTTCATGGTGCGACAGTTAGGCACAGGAATGGTTTTAGCTTCACTTTCTGTGAACTCTTTGTTGTGAGTCCTTTGTGGGGAGCGATTACAGTATAAACTTGAGCCATTCTGCACATGTTGCATGTGATTCAGTGTTGTCACTCGCTCACTCACTCTTTCACTCACTCACACAGTTTCATGCAGAGAGAAAAGTGTGAATGAGGGAGGCAAAAGAGAGAACATCTCGCAAACTAGCGTATAAATGAGGTCTTGAAAGAAAGCAACTGCACACATCCTGCTGTCTTTGTTTTTGTTCTCTTGAGTTTATGTATTCGCATGTATTAATGTGTATGTAATTTGTGTGTAATGTTTTTTGTTTCATGACTTGTTGTTTACAGATTTTCATATATTTTTTGGAGAAAATCTATGAAAAATCAAGCTATAGTCTCTTTTTGCTTAAGGCAATAGGCTGGCATATTTGGTGAGTTGTTTTGCAATGTATTCTGATTTATGATTTATGTACAATAGTGTGATATCTTGCTCTTATATTGAGTACAAAAGTGGTATTGAATTTAGGCAGCGCTTAATATCAGAAATAATCTGTGAAGACTGAGTAAGGTGAATCATCCAGTGACATTTCTGAACTGTATTTGGAGGGTGCCCAGTTCAAACCTTAGCCAGGATGCCAACTGTCCTGACTGCAGTTTTCTGTGGTTTTTCTCAGTAATTTCAAGCATATGTGAGGATAGTACTTCATAACAGGCTGTAAAAATTGCTGACCTTTTATACTAAATTTTGTCCAATCCTTCAAGTTATTGTAACAGTTAGGTCTGTAGGTTTTAACAAATAACAGCATTTATTGTCACTAGAGTTCAGATAATACAAAGATCCAGTAACTGAAACAGAACAATGACAAAAATTACAAGAAATGTTCACAAGAGGTTACCCCACACTCGTGCATTCAGTACTCCAGGCCCATAGCCCTACCTGAAATTTTCTTAGTTCTCTTGCCTCCTGATGCTCACAGCACTGACACAGGTCTCGTCCTCGTCTCGATCCCAGTACTTCACAGATTCATTTCTACAATGCTTGCACAGCACTGTTTAGTTCCGCAGTTGCATTTGTCCCTTCACTGCATCTTCCCTTCTTGCTGCGCTATATGCACACGGTGACTTGCTGCGACACACACCACCTCTTCGGTTGTCCACTTGCCTTATATGCCAATTTATGCACATCTTGAACACTTTACTCCCTTCTAGCCAGTCCCTTTCCAGAACATTGTGGAAGCGTCTGTCTCTCTCCTTGTTTGGGAAGGGGCTGGCATAAAGGCAAGCCTGGTGGTCTGACATCAGGGCCTTCTTGGGTCACCATGCTACTAGGTGCTGCTGCATTCTGCTACATTTTTTGGAAATGATGCATGCAAGTATATGACCAGAAACACATGAATATGACCTCCCACCAAACATGCTCCATTTATGTATCTATGACTGTGCCTGTTTATGAAAAATAGTACTGTTTTATTTTCTTATTGACAACAGTATGTTGATGAGTCCAGCATTTTGTGTATTTCTGTATTTTACAGTTCAGGTTTGGTTGATGACACAACTCATAGCAGGTATGAAAACTGTAGTGAAATGTCCTTGACTATATTATTAAATCGTAAGTCAGTTGTGGCACTAAAGTGACTGTGACAGTTCCTTGTTGACCTCGAATGATTGTCATGGTGTCCTAGTTAGCAGATAAATGCTCTTAGTACAAGCTGCAGGTTTCCTGATGGAATAATTACTGGAGATGCATAACTTGTCACTACTTGCTCTGGTGCTATGATGGTGTATCATCCACCCCACCCCCACCAAACTGTTTTATTCCTGTCTTTAATGTTTTATTTGTATACTGCTGTTTTGAGTTTTGGAGCCTATATTTATGCTGTATTGGTCTAGTATTTTAACGTGAACTTTTGTTTTAATAAAATAAAAAATTTCCTGCTTTATGTTTCTGAGCTGTAGAGTTAGGGCCTTTGTAAACATCTGTGAATTTGGGTGTGGCATACAGGTATATGGGGCATGTTCAGAAAAGTCCTGGACTGAATAAATCAAACAGTGCATACCAGATGAATTTCAATATAAACATTATGCCCTTTGAAATAGGGTCCCCTGCATTAATATTATTCTGATAACACTTCCATTTTTCCCAGCCTTCTGTATTTGATTTTGAAGAAATCTGTATTAGCTGCTACAGCATTTTTCTCATATTTACTTTGCTGATTGAAATTTAAGACCTTCTAAACTAACTATCCATTTTGGAAACAGGAGAAGGTTTACTGGAGAGAATGCAGGGCTCTTAGGGTATCTGTGGAAGCTCTGAGTTGTGTTTTTATGAGATAGCTCTGGGGAGGTTTCTTTATGCACCAGAGCAGTGTGGTGGAGAACCCAGCCATGTTCCTGCCAGAGTTCCCACCATTTCTCTAACACTGTTTCCGGTAGATGCTGTAGAATGGTCAGGTAGATTTTTATTGACTGTTTGACCTCTAGAAACAAACTCATGGTGCACCAAACCTCAACAGCCAAAGATAAGAGTGAGGATGGTCTTCACTTTCAGTCTGATCTGTTGTGGTTTTTTGTGTTCTGAGGATGACACGGCACCTCATCAGTTTTCCTCATTGTGTAACAAAATTTTACATAAATACAGTATTTTGTTAGTGGCATTGTTTAAAAATATTGCCAACCCACACTTTCCTGAAATTGGATAATTGTCCCTATTCAACAACAAAACACATTAGGTCTGAAAGGAAAACAGCACCAGGATCCACAGTCTGCTGAGCCTCTCCCAGTCATCACACAGCCATCACACATGATTCTAAGGGAAGGTTGCATGTACAGTCTGAAAACTTTTAGTATGCCCGACATATGCATATTTTTAAAATTTTAATTGTCTATGTATGAAGATTTCTACCATTGAATGACAAGCATCCAAATGTATATATTTTCTCAAGTTCTGTCATCTTCCATCTCAGTCAGTTCATTCTTTTCTTCTGCTTTGGTACTGTTGATCACTTGAGTGTTTAATTTGTGTGTGTGTGTTATCCTGGAGTAATTCTAGATCTCTTTGTAATTTTTTTATCTATTCTTTTGACATGTAATCCTTTTATCTTTCACTTTAAACAGAAGCGTAATGGATGGGATGAACAATATACAGCCTCTCCAACCTTAGTGTTAATCTGTTACATGATGCACTCCATTGTCACAAACTGGGATCTTGAAACTGAGTCATCATTATTTCCAGAATGAAGGAATTATTACTGTCAGAACAGGGCACTTTAAAATAATTGAATTTTTATTTTTAAACTTTGGTTTTTATTTGTTTAACCCTTTGGTTTTGTGCATCGCATGTACCACATCATGTGGTGAGAAGTGTAAATTGCCTGTCGACACAGCGTATGTGTTGGCCAATTATGGTCATTCTTGTGCAGCTATTCTGTTTTTATCCAGCGAGTGGTAAGGAATGCTGTTTTTTCAGTTTGTCCTCTTTTCACCTTTCTTTTCCCCTCCTCTACCCTGAATAAGATTTATGAACTTTCTATGATGCAGTTTGTCAGCTTGCATGCCTCGTTACTTGAGACATGCTTGTTATCACATTCATAGTGTGGTCCAGTATCAGGAAGATATGCAAGCACATGTATAGAATTCTAAACTCCCTCTTTCTTCTTCTCCCACACAAATGTTCAGTGGCATACCAAAATATTTGTTGATCAGAACACAACACCTAAAACAAAAATCTTGGAAAGCAGACATTTAGATTTATAGCTATGGAAGATTTTCTGCAGATACTATGGAGCAGTCTTGGGACACTGGGAAAGGAATCCTGCAGGAATGAAGTGCAACATATGGCCCTCAATCCAACTAAAACTTCCTGGATCTACCACTGTATTCATAACCCAGATTATACATTTGTTTTGAGCCCTCTAAACTAATAGGAGATATCTTCATGGGGTTATTTTGTTTACAGTGGCACAGAAGGAAGAAAAGTGTAAACACATATTTCCAATCATACTGTATGTATCAGTGTCATGGCTTGCCTAAAGGGGCCCAGACATTATCAACCAGATTGCACAGCAAGTGCTATTGTAGAGCAGGGTGTGTCCTTAGTGGGGTTGGATTTTAAGATAGCAGTGTTGTTATGTTAGAATATTAAGCCACTGCTTAGTCTGGCATCTCTCCTGTGACCACTCTGACATGGGAGATCCGGCCAGTCACAAGCACTGTCAGCGCAGCTCACGGGTTCATCGATGCGTACAAGCCAACCCACCATCTTCAAGGCCATGCAGCTTCTGGGGGGGGGGGATTTCAGCCCATGGTTTTCATTCATAAAATCTACTCACAGTATCTTATGTCATGAACTACAAATGTGCATTTCATGTTTTTGAAATTTGAGTTGTCCAAAGAGACCTGGTGTAATGGAGAAAACAGTGAATAAAAACTAAAGTGACATGTTTACCAGTAATGAGTGATGGTTTTCGAGAAAAAGAAAACTAGAAGATGGAAAAGGAAGCAGAGAATGTGGATGAAGGCATGGTCAAAGATAGGTCAGATCTCAGCCATGGCACCGTCCCTAAGAGAACCTGAAATGTGTTGGCATCACACCTCTTACTCAAAAGGAAGACTCAGTCATGATAGGCTATAGTACCTCAATCCAGATCATATCTTATTGACATTTTTATACAACTTACACTTCACAAATTGATTAATTGTGTATGGGCCACTTCATAAACAGCCAACCTTCATGTTGTCCCTGACATGTGTTTATGCATGCCTTAGGTGATGTCATCACTATTTTGTAGCTTGACAACTGTAGTCCTCCCTTGTAGTTTTCACTTGGCTCATAGAGAGTAAAGGAAGCTGCAGTGCATGCACCTAGGACCTGCTAATTCAGTCCACATTTCAAGGTGAGAGAGAAAATATAATCAGTTTCTCCACAAGCCATCATATGCCAGCTGAAATCCAGCCTTTTTGTCTTCAAGAATTAAGCAACCACAATACCTTTGTTTCACATGTGTTTTTTGAAAGGGCAACATCAATTTGTTCATGCAGAACGAGCTCAGAACTTTGCTGTTCAGGGTGCCAGTGGCATATGGTAGGAAATTAAAATATTCGGTACTCCAGTCTGTGGTGTAATTTAATTCGTAATCAGACTGCTGAATTTTACTTCTGTAAATATGAAGGAAAACTCAGAGAGGTATGAATTTTTGTTGAGTACACATAAAAATTAAACCCTGTAATTTAAATCGCAGCATTCTGCGGATTAAAGCATATTTACTTCTGGTGCCAAAGGGTTAATGTGTTTTTATAGTCATTAATGGTGTAGCATAGTCAAATATAAACCAAACCGTTCTCTTCTCTTTCATTTTTCTTTTATTTTTCAGTGGTGGAGATTTGTTGCACAATGATGAAGCTTCAGATGTGCATAATTAATTGAATTGTTCTTATGCTTTTGTTGACCATTTGCCTTCTAATAAAAAACATGTTAATGAAGCTTATTTGTCATTATCTTGCAGAATCTACACTAATTCTTTATACTGCGACTTGGAGCTCGTGTTCAGTTCCACATCAGTTCAAACACATTGCAGTATATTGCAAGTTAGAGCAGCTAGATTCTTCACAAAGCTGTGCAGTTTTTATCCTGCTGTTCCACATACTGTATTGCTAGGCAATGCCTCTGTGGATTACATAGAAAGTTTTATAAGGTAAGGCCTATGAAGGGGTGTGTACAAATTAGTGTACTTCACTTTTGGAAATCCTGCCTAATGATACTGAGTCATATAGTACAACAGAACTTGCTGGTTTCTATCACCTTAATATAAAGACAGAATGCTGTTGTTAAATCCCCATCACATTTTAACACACAATTTCCACAAATGAGTCTTTGCCAATAACATCATAACCATATGACCCCTATACAGAGCATATCTTTAATTCCTGTTCTCAACACAACTGGGCATTTTATACCCAGCCTTTCCCTGCAGTCCGGCTTGCCTTTTTCATAGAAGAGTCTGGAAGTGTTTGTCCCCATTTCTAAGCAGACCTTAACACCTGCTAAAAATATTTCTTAACACATGCAAGAGTTTGTCTTGAAATGTTGACTGTTCTCTTTGAATATCATCTTTCAGTTCTTGGGAAGGATGTGAATTGTTCACATACACTCTGTATTTCACTGTCTCCCACAAACAGTAATTGCACAGATTGAAGTTTGGAGGTATGGGAAGTTATAATTGCCCAAAGAATGATGTTTGAAATACCATTGCAGTTGAATTTCTTGTTTTCTTGAGAAACTTGGGCCCCATGATTTTGCATGCACTCTGTCACACTAGACCCAAAATTCAAGGTTGTGCAAAGGAAAATCATGAACTATATGGGGAATTTTGGAACATCATTATCTGCCATTCTGGTTGTTGACATTCCCATTTAATATAAACCATTCTTCATCCTAAGGGAAAAGATTTCAGATTGAAAAATCCATTGGGTACTAACTGCTGAAACCACCTACAGTACTGACTTCTTGTTTCCTATCTATAGGAAAGAGCTGTTATACAGCCGTAATTTTGTATGGACATAGTTCTGAAAGTTTGTTGCCCTGCTAGTTGAGAATTTTGAATCCTCACTTCAGTTAAAACATAAGGTTTTCATATTTTCTACCTCTCCAGCCCTGAACCTGTTTTTCGGACTTTCTCCAGGCTCCTGTATATTGTTCTTTTATGCAGCAATGTTGATACAGGATATTTTGAAGAACATTTTGCCTCATTTTTTCCTGTTGCAAATGAACACTGTTCTGCAGCCAGCATTTCAAATGTGCATTGAACTACTGCATGTGAGGCACAATAGGTAAGGCGTATGTCACATTCCAGTACTGGCATGATGATGCAACACACGGAGAATGGCCTTGCATAAACCAGCTTGTGTTTCCCTACCGTTGGCAGAATGAGTAAGGATACACTGCTTATTTCAACACATCAAGCCATGTCAGTTGTACCATTGCGTTTGGGCTACCCTTAAAATATTTCACCAGTTTAACTCCTATTAAGCAGAAAGGGTATTCACATACACTGCCTGTTTAATCTGTTGAATCAAAGTCATAAATCCAGCATCACCTTCATGCCAGTTCATAGCCACTTGCACTGCACTAGGCTACACATGTATACAATTAAGGTCCGGCCACACAGAACGCGGTCTGCCGCAGCGGACTGCGGTCTCTGTCCGCTGCGGAATGTTACATTCTAAGCAGACTCTTTTAACTATT
>JGI20166J26741_10923337_pt1 | contig 14782 bp, 5 predicted proteins | sample TergutCu122P5_FD_26741 | JGI IMG/M metagenome (IMG submission 26741)
GTTTTAATAACTCTGTGTTTTTTAACATTATGTGCATCAGTTGGTAGTGAAAAGGTTTCAACATTGTTTGATGCACGGTGTAACCATGAAACCATGAAGTCATAACTTGTATATATATATATATATATATGCGACGAAGAAAATATCAGTTTCTGAAAAGGTTAATCTGAAATGAATAATTTTGATATTTCGTTCATCCATTGTCAACCAAATCCATGAAGAGATAACGAATTTCCATGAAAAAATTCTGGATATCACTTTTTTCAGTTCATTCATGCTACTTGATGTGCACAGCGTCTCCTATTTTGGATTCCCTCTCTTTTAAGTTTGCAAGAAATAATTTCAAATTTTTGTACAGTCACTAAATTCCTAAATATATAAGCATACAAACTGCATAATTTCTAGATATGTGGAAGACCTCTCTCCGTAAAAGATTACGCATGGCTAACCCCAGTACAGAGAAGTGCCTTAAAAATCGTGCATACCTTCCGAAACGTATTGCACATATTTTACAAGAAGTCTATATCAACTACATCAATACTTTAAACCGCGGATATTCATAATCCCACGACGCTGGTATACAAAACCAGAAAAATACAATTACCACAGTGTAAACCAACAAATTCACACAATTCGTCAAGGTCACAATAATACGTCAACACCTACATATTTCAGGCCCCAGTGGTCCATCATCAGGGAGGGCACAATTATATAAAACAATCTTTTAATACTATTTTATCAACTCCAGTATGTAGAAAAGCTGTCATAAATTCTTCAGTGTTATTTATAGTAGATTGATCTGAGCACAGTACTTGGAGCAGACCGTTGGTTCGAATGTGTTCACGGTACTTAGGTTGCTCCAATTACTGTGCACAAATCCATCTACTATAAATCACACACTGACGAATTTACGACAATTCTAGTACATAATGGAGACGATACAAATATTAAACGATTATTTTATGCAACTGAGCACTCGCTGATGATGGGTCAGTGTGGCCCGCAATTTGACGTATAAAACATTATTTTAATTCTGACCAATTGTGTGTGTTTGTTCGTTTACAAAGAGACAATTGAATCATGATGCACGGAAAGAAGAAAGTAAAACTCAGAAAAAAATCGTAGAATGGAAAGATGGGATATAATCTTCACACTAAATTTCGTTAAAACCCTCAGCTTTATCGAAAATTACTTGAGGGGGCATACCTACAAATATGTTACCATAAGCATTTTGTCCGTATATGGCAGCAGGATAAAAACTAAAAGCAATATTCAGCGACCTCTGGTAACTTCTCTGGAAATACTTGGTTAGTGTACAGTCCACCTGCATCGTCTGGAACATTCTTCTACACGGTTGCATGGGACAGATTCTGAATATATTGCTGCAGGCGCAAAAACGTTTCCTGTGAAGGATGTAGTACAGCCAATCAAGAATAAAAACGATTACCATGACAAAATAAGCTAAAGAATTTTCAAAGTGCCCAAACTGACCTGAGACCGATACTTCATTTCCGATATAAATTTACAGGATTTTACACCCTTAAGTTCATGTGGAAGTTCATTCATTGATCTGTTCCAGGAGCGATACAATACATTCGCATGGTGACTTGTATAAAAATATTGTCTTAGAAAATGTGAAGCCGCGTAGATTGATAGAAATTTTACTAAGTTTCGGAATAACGAACTGTCTCATCCACCCTGAAGATGGAAGCGGTAGATGTTATATCCTATAAGACGGTAATGGTTTTATTTTTGAGATTTTAGTCCTGTGTGTTCAGTGTAAATTTTTCTGCCGTAATTTTTGTCACACGTTAAGATTTCTTTTCGTTGGTATTATTTTCTTTCTGTAAAATCTGAAGGTAAAGTTGTTCCTTTGCACCCTCTAAAGGTACATGAAGTAGGAGATATAACTCTCTGAATTCTTGAATCTCGACATTGACTGGATGTGCTTAGATTCACGCGCCGAACGCTTTATCCCTGAGGTAAGTCCGCCTTTACCCATGGAATGGCACGCTGAGTGACTCTCAATGCCAGTTGGGAATTTTGGAGAACAAAAATCTCTTCTCCCTACAGGAAATCCTCCGCCACGCCTTAACTCAGTTACTATACCCACTACGCTATAACATTCTGTCTTTTTACTGGTGCCATATTTTTTCTTTTATTTGTATTAGCGTCAATTAATTTCTTAACAAGTTGGCATATGGTTTCAAATTATGCGTCTCCGTGTGTTTGTGTGTCCTATGTTTAAAGTTTTATAGCACGCCACCGATTTTTACGAAACTTCAAACTAACTTTAGCAACTACCCCGGTCTCTATATTCCTAAATTGGATGAACGGAAAATGCTGAGCTTCTTATCCGATTATATCCTAATAATACCAGTTTTTCAACAAATACCATAGTTATTTTTATTGCCCAGGACACACAGACTTAAATAACTATGAAATTTCTTTGTCGGCGCGAAAAGCGGTAGTAGGGAGTGGCAATAAGCGCCTTTATATTTCACAATATATCAAGTTAAACACAAATTATAGGTAATTAATTTCCGTTGCAATTCCTCTTCTAATTCAACAGGCAATTCCAACGACACTGGCAACATTTCGAAAGGAATTAATTTCTTAAAATGCAGAGTTTATTAGACTATATTCATTGAGGATATTAGATAATATTCTACTACTGCCGTTACTATTTCATCAAATTCTGCTATAATAACAACAACTACTACTACCACTAATAATACTATTACTACCACTACTACTACTACTACCACCACCACCACCACCAGCACTACTACCACTACTATTGTTACTTGGTTATGGCGCCTTAACACCGATAAGTTCGAAACGTGTGACTTTCAGTTTTGTTCTACCCGCTTCCTGGTCTGTCTCTCAGTGGATCCGGCCGCATTAAGAAACTATAGCACCAGTAAACACGCTTCCGTCGAATTTAGTATTGGGCTGTTTCAATAAAATGCGTCGACACGTCCACATTCTGCTTTAAATCAGTTAACAATAAGGCCTAATTGCGCTTTGGTGCGGTTTGAGTGCATATCGCTAGTTATCTACAAGGTATGTGTATATTTGGAGTGTTATAAAATAGCAAATAGAGCAGTGCGAATTTAAGAGGTTTATTAAGAAGGGTATAGTAGCAGTATTAATAATAATAATAATAATAATAATAACGCTGATAGACATATCAGAAAGCCGAAAATGTAACACTAATTTAGCTAACTGTAAGTTACTCGTACGTCGTTTGAGAACACTGCACTACAATTATAAATATCATAGACGTGATATTATGGAGAATAACAGTGAACCACGCTGAGATACATGCGTAATTATAGATCCGGAAATTTTGGCCACCAGATAAAATTTAGTTCTTTATAACAAGACACTAAGGCGGGTCTGCGTGACTGAAATAGCAGCGATTAAAGAATATTACGCGAGCAATATTCGTACAGTATTATTGAACTATCCTTGGAATGGAATATTTAAGATTTCCTATGAACAGCTACGATCAGCGCAGATAACTCTTAAGCTGACCATGTATGATGCGTATGTAGGGCTTGAGCGACACAAATCACGTGACAGGCTAGGCACGCGTGGAAATGTTCTGCAAAGAACAGCTTAAAAGAGTAAGAAGCCCAAGAATATTCCTGATACACTTTCCGTCAGCAAAAGTAGTCAGTGCAATACTGTCTGAAACAATGCCCTTTATTGGTCCCCTTTTCTGCCTATATTTATGGTTACCTCATATAATTTTTGCATTCTCTTTCCATTGAAATGGCATATTGTAAAATATGCCTACTGCTCGCCAACCAACAAGTACGTCTACCCCAATCACATCTCTGTCTTTATGGAAAGTTATAGTGTAAACTTTACTCTTTTACATTTTATTGCATTTTATTTATTTATTTATTTATATAAGAGTTATTTAACTAAGTTCTCAGTAGCTCATACTACAGAACGTCCAACAGACAGACGATTATGGAATGTGGATAAACAGGTTCCGGAATGAAGCGCTTGTAGTTCCAATTTTGGGGCAAAATCCATAATTTTTTCTGAAGCAAATGAGAAAAACTACGAAAAACATATCATAACCGCTACACACTCGTGTAGTCAAGCTCGCCAAGAAAGAGAGCAATGACATTCAAATTCCCACGAAGGTTACAATTATATTTTTCATAATGAATTTTTTCCAAAAGTAGTTGCATACTTTCATAGCAGCCTGTCATGTTTGCGAAATGGGCTAGAGATACACATCGGAATTTATCCATGTTATATGTTAGCACAGTTTTTAAGCTAACCTTTGAAGAGTCAGTAAACAAACGCCACTCAGTTGAATCTTGTTGGTGTCCAAGAGCCTCTATAATAGAGCAGACATCATTGTAAAATACCAGATCGTGGTTTGAGAGAAAAATTATTTGAATTTATATTGGCGAATGCGAAAGAAACATAGTTCATTATTTTGGTGGAGAATATTCCACACTTCATTCTGGAACACAAGGTCAGCATGATTTTCGAAAATTCAAATCACGGAGAAGGTCGTTAAGATCTCCTTGTGCTAAGAAATTGGGTTCAGATGAGAAAAAAATTGCTTCAAATGTCGGATCGCAATTAACATTGTCCTCTTCTTGCTGTCCGTGATCTTCATCGTAATCAGAGTTGTCATCGCTAACAGTCAGATTTTCTGGAGGCTTGGTACATGCAACTCTTCACTGTGTGGCACAGTTTTCATTGCAAATGGCATATCTGGATATTTCATTGTGTGTTTGATTTGAAGGTGATCCCTCTTATGTTGTTAAACAAAAGTAACCATCGGATGAGTTCCCTACGAACCATGGGAACGACAAAAGACATTTGGCGCAAACCAATTATCCATCCTGTGAGAAATCTTACACAAGTTACACAACAAATACGAGAAGCCAAAATTTTATTTTGCTCATCCAATTTACACTCCAAATTAAGCTCATAACAAACATTAATGAGCGGAGTGAAATTTCGCCTTTGGGATTTGAATGTCAATTCACTACACACGTAACAAAAGTTGTCAGGATGATTGACACAATTTTTTGTCATGATAAAAATATAATAAACACATTCCTTTTACAGAAATACTTCACTAAAAATAATAACACACAACACTTGCAACTTCTCACAACGCAGTTCGGCACACCACTAGCAGCACAGTGTTCCTCAAGCAGAGCTTACTGCTAGTTTCATGTCCCACCGTGTCAACATATTTCTGAACTTGCACAGTCTGGCTGTCTGTGATTGGGCTCACATGTCTACTGTCTTTGTTATGGTTAATTTTTCATGCCCACACTATATCTGAAATATAATAAATGCCTCAACTATACGTGTATTTAAAATATACTGATAGCGTAAAAAAATAAATTGGTAAAATTGCATTAAAAAGTACTGTCACACAAAAACTATTAGAGCAATTCTAATAACATAATGGAATGCAGCGTTGAAAAATACATAAGAAACACAAAATAGTTTGCATGTGACAAAAATTGTGTTTACCGGTTTTCTGTATATTTGTGTTAGCAAACAACATTTTGCTCTTTAACAACCAGATGTCACTAATTATAGTGGTTACAGCATGCGATAGGATAACAGAAGAATACAGATGTTTAATTCAATTGTATATTGTAGAAAGAATGAAGGATAATGTAGGATTCCAGATGTCGGAACTTACAACATTCCTGTGAATAATTAACATAATATAAAAGTCAATGTGCCCTAAATGTATACAGACGGGTCTTACTTGGAACCGAATAAATTTTAAAACAACTTTTTTGTCAAAATAAAGATTACCCATCCCTGCAAAATTTAAGATTACAGTGACCTAAAATATTTGTTATACCGGCCCATAATTCCGTCGACGCTGCACAATTTCAAAATTATTTACCTAAGTAATTTTCTACCAGCGAGGTCCAATGCAACCACATGGTCGCTTTGGAATGCGTTTGAAAATAGTATTTTTGCTGAAAGATCCAAAAGAGACAGGAATTTAAATTATTGTTTATTTGTGCAATAGATATTGGAAATATTTTACTCTTTCTTTTGACAAGAAACACCGTTTTGACACAAGGTGCTACTGCTCAGGTTTATGTTTTAGAATCTCAAGTGATCAATCACTTTTCTGCTGGATTTCCGATAATTTTCTCTGTCCATCGACGTCATGGCAACGGATTATGCCATTCAAAATGAAAGAATTTTAAGACGCTTACGTTCAATCTTTCACAGTAAACTTACGCTTGTCCGCGTGAACATTTCAAAACGTGGTAACAGATTGTAAAAAGATTTTACAGAAAGGAAGTCAATAAAAAATAGTGTGACAATTCTAGTCTAGCGTGTGACTTGCATCGAACTTCACGATTTATATATATATATTTTTTTAACGGCACGAACTTATACCACAGAAGGATGGTCTAATTGCTTCAAATGCCGTACTATGCCACGGTCATTTAGTCTTTTCAATCTTATATTAAAGATTATTTTTTGTTAATCTGCACTCAAATTGGTCCACTGCAGAGGCATTGGACACTCCTAATTTTCTAATCAGTCGTAGTCTTACATCATTATATCTGCCTCATCCATCTTCCTACTCCACATTAGTGGGTAAAATGTATATATATATATATATATATATATATATATATATCCACACGTAAAATGTAAAGTACGGGGTACGATCTTTTGTTGTAACTTTAAATTCCACGTGGTTCTAATTTACCACAAAATACATACGTCCAAATTACACCAACTTAAATAAATTAAAATTTTTATACACCTATAAATCACGTATTTTGGTTTACAAAAAACCATCATCGGTGTCAATAGAATCCTATTTTGAATATTTTGTTTTACTTTTTCATTTTGGTGATTACCCGGAGCCTGAATTTTATGTTCCGACGTTTCGGAACACTCTGTCTTCCATCTTCATAAGTCGACCTATGAAGATGGAACAGTGTTCCGAAACATCAGCACAAAATTCAGACGCCGGGGAATCACCCAAAAGAAAGAATACAACATTCAGATCACGGCGTAAGCTTGAATTCAAGTATGATATTTTGCCACCATTGGTCTCATGATATTAATGCCCAGGAAATGCCGGCATTAAGTATTTTAAGTATATAAGCTTACATAAAGAAATTAGACCACGTACTTTCTTGAATGCGGAAAGTTATATCGCCCGATTCTATTATTAATGTATGCCTTCCATCTCGCATTCTTCTTAATTTTTTAATTAAGAGTTCTCTACAAATATACAGACACTAAAAGTGCGGAAAATAATAATAAAACAACAGAAGGCCACTACTTGCTTGTAAAAATAATTTTACATTTCTTCAATACCGTATCATTTACATACATTTCTGTCAGGTAGTAATATGCTACGAAGAATATTAGCAAATTATTCATTAATACGGCACTGCTGACACTGAGGATCGCTTCGTACAAACCGAAACGCCTCAGAAGCAGGTGCAGAAAGTACTGATAAACATTATGCACTCTTGTAGATGTCTACAAACGTGTTGTCTCGTAGGCGTTTAACAATGTTTCGAATGAACCTGCTGCTTCCATCTGCAGGTTACAAGTAACTGCTTTATTCGAGCCTTAGATGGTCTACGGAGAAACCCTGCTAATTGCTCCTGTTGTGTGTTCGGTGTGCCGTCAGGAAAAGAGGAATGTTTAGAAATTGTAGGGCCTGAAATAATATTAAACTCTTCATACTTTGTGCATAAATATAAAGGGAAGTGGAACATTTGTGTAAGTTTCTTGTCTTTAAAACGCATTAAAAACAACTTCAGTAAGAAAATCAGTCTAGGTTATTAGCCTCTCTTTTTATATCCCTTTCAGGGAGTTAAATTTATTTTCTTCAAAAGTAACATGTAATCCGTTAGGCACATAAAAAAACAATGAAGACTTTATACAGCCCTACATATAAAGGGTTCTGATGTCAGTATTTAGTTTAGGTGACACTTATGCTGGAATTGTCAAGCGGAAAGAAAGAGTAAGGAAATAGTTCTGTTGCTTCCACCGGGTTGAACCAATCCAGCACACTCGTCTTATTAACTGTTGGTATTTATTTACGACGGAAGTAGTCAGCTTCCGAAACGTTATACATTTTCAAATATAAGCAAAACCATGAGCTAGTCGTGCACGCACGTACACACACACACACACATACACACACATATATATATATATATATTTAATAGCCTTGTTTTGCGTGACACGTTATACGTACGTGTATATCACCTCTAAAAACACTTCTGAACACCTGACAGCTGTCTAGTTTAGAGATTAAACGAAATATCACGATTATAAAGTTAGCTCTGGCAGGCCATAAACTTTATGACCATAGTAGTTGAGGCTGACGAAGAAGAATTAGAAAAACCGAGTGAAAACTTTGGAATTGCAATATCATACATTACTACAAACCACCCCTTTGAATTCGATCGGTAATCTTGTTGGAGTTCTGAGTACGAAGCTGGGTGTTTGCGATTCTAGATTTCCTATAGAATTAAAAAAAATGTAACTTCCTTTGTCATAATTCCGATAACGAAAATAAAATGATCAAAACCTAGTTAAGGGTAATAAGAGACACCTGACCGCATTACAAATCGTTGATGGCATTGCTCTTGAGAAAGAGCAATGCCATCAACGTTACCAACACGAAACGTAACACGAAATTTATTTCGGTACGATTTATCCTTGTCGCATATCGTAGCTCAGCATAAAGGAACATATCAGTTTCGTAAAACAAATCTTTCGTCACTTCGTACAGTGTGCAGCTAGATACTAACACTTAAAGTGGATCATCACCACTTACGCCCCTAAACTGTGAATAAATTACTTATGTTTATTATTTACTTATTCTACCTCGATACTAAAATGTCTATTTTAAGGTCCTCGTGTTATATCTCACACCCTTATGTTAATCAAGTTACGTGCCTGTTTTGTGTTCAAATCTAAAATACCCTTATTCATACGGGAACAAGGACGCAGTCTTGGAGTTTACAGTAAAGCAAGTGACACGGGAATCAACGAAGGTACTAAGAGAAGTTCAACATAAAATTACTCCGACCACAGTGTTTTAATTAATCGCAGTGGCATGAAGAAGAAATATTGGGTCGCGGAGAAGATGCGCCACGCTTTTTAACCGCGGCAGTTTATTGAAGACTGTTCTCCTGCGGGGATCGGAAGTCAAATAGTTGGCCCCCTTAATTCGCACTCAGTAGACCCAGGTTACAAATTTCACACAATAAAGAAGCTGTTGCAGCAATACTTTGCATTATTTTCCTCCCTCCGTCTAGCCAAACTCCAGAATAGCAGCCTACTTTCATTCATGGCAGGAAGAATTCCTTCGACACCGTTTAATGTCCCTTGCTGATTAATCATCCTATAACATGACGCTGTAAAATTCGAGCAAATTAAATTATTGTCAAATAAAAGAGGAAGAGTAAGCCACTTCCGGTACCATTGCAAAGTACACTGGGTGAGTTCTAATACCGAGAATCAAACTGCGTTGCCCAGAACTCATATTTACAAGCACGACTGCCCCTGTGATTTATTCTGCGCTGTGCCATTCCAGCAGTGCTCCACACTCATATTTTGTCTATCCAACATCGACGCTATATAACCTTAACCCCTGAGAGCATCGTTAAATAAAACATCACTGCCTGATGAACGTCATCCTTTGTCATTTCGATATTAACAAATAAACACGTGAATTTTCAGTCCCAAACAAAGGTATATTGATTGTGGATAAGCTACATGTTTCGGTTCCTTTTTGGATGTACCCATATCTCGTGTGAGATGTTTCGCCGATGGGGTTTGCTTGTGTTGCCAATCAGAATTCAGCTGTAAGAAAACATCTCAGAGTTCATTTAATTTAAAAAATACACAAAGCCTTTAGTAACTGAAACAAGCAATTAGCGTATTAGTGCCATGGGTTTGAAAGGTCAGATACACACATTTACATTACGTGCACAGCCAGACAGACACACATACAAACACACATATCGACAGACAAACAGACAGAGATATTGTGTGAGGAACAGCATCGCGAGATTTGAGGTTCTGAGAGCGGTATGGATGACAGTTAAAGTCTTCCGGATTACGAAACCGTGTCGATTTCAAAATATTTCACGACGTTTCGGAAGCTCTTCCTGTCATTATATTCAACAGAAAGCTCCGACGACACATCGATAACAATGCACTGAGGGCATGGTGTCTTATCCCCGAAGTTCTAGAGCTTAAAATATAGCAACCCTTGATTTACTGGTGCGAGTACAAAATACTTAGAGTGTTAACGATGCATAGTGTTAAATTTATAATGTACTGGTGAAGCGTATTCCGGGACTTCCTCATACTTTTGCAAGTATTACAACGTGTCATACTGTATGGATGAACTTCATGGTTATTCAACTATATCTGATAGCATGCGGTAATATAATTTATGAAGGCATAATGCACAAACTCCCTGCAACCTGACGAAATGTAGGTTTATATTTATCTTCGGAGCAACATGCCCATGAAACTGGCCAATTCACTAATGAAACTGATGGATGGATATCTGCGATGGACGAAACCTCCTGGCTTACATACAAGCATATCCTTATCGCCTTCTACACACAGACAAGCCCTCGCGAGGGAGAGACGGACTTCACGGATCCGTAATCATTAAAACTTCCACTGTTGACACCCCAACTAATCCAGTATGAGTTTTGGGGAAATAATCGGAATTTTTGAGGGCGCTAATGGCAGGGATTTTTTTTTCACTCTCTTACCAATATAAACAAGCAATACCAGAGCAAAGACATGAAGCTTGCTTTCATGTTGCATTTTCCAGTGTATCCATTATTATTTAGGTTCTTACTTTATTTTCGTTAGGAACGTATTACTGATACGCACATTCAGAATGCTTTAAATGTGCGGATAACCTCAAAGTTTGCATAATCCCCATGCTTATAAGGGTACATACAAGATATGTAATTGTGATTACGATATAAAAGCGTAACAGGTTTCACAGGCATAGATCCAGCGTGTCATAAGCTATACCATTAATTTTCGACGTAGAAAAATATCGCACGTTCACCATCTTCAGTTATCTGTGTTTTTCATTCAGTACCCACCATACAGAAAAATGTTGCATTAAAACAATTACATATATCAAATATATACACTTTTTGACAAGTATAAATGTTTGTTTTTTGTGTATAATCTGTAGAAACCGATGACTTTCAATTTCGAAAATCAGGTACACGAAAAATAATATATTTCCAAAATAAAATGAAATTAATTTTTCGCAACGACTTGTAGAATAAAGGGACATATTTCCACTGGAAAGCGTTACTAATTTTGGGGTTGAAACAAAATAAAATCATTTTATGCAATTTGTTCAAAAGCTTCATAATTTCCTGTAGGTCTAATACATTGCGGAATAATTTATTAATCAAAACTTAGTCGTATGTAGTTTAAAAAAAAAGCAAACGTAAAAAGGCAACATTGAATATCGAACATGTAGATACTTTGCAGGACAAAACTTTTGTGGCCAGTTTTTGTATTTATGTAAAGGACAACAAGAACAGCTTATCCTCCTCCCTTATTTGAATGTTTTTCCTTTGGATTTTTCCTATTTTTAAATGATCTAAACCATGAAGCATAAAGTCTTGGTTCTTTCAACAAGATAAACGCATCGTTAACTGTAGGACTGAGTCCTTATATATGTGGTAGATAAAGGAAAAAAATCCCAATTTCTCTCTCTAGCACCCTGGACTTCGTGTCTTTCAATATGACGCCTGTTTGTTGGACCGTACAAAAGTTGGGAACCCGGCCCATCGTGCATTATGTTAGTAGAAGTTATCGGACTACAACTTGCTGGGGATGGTGCCCTGGATTCACTTCCTGCTCTGGTGGCAACAGCCACCATTAGCAGAACATCCATAAGACTGACACACTGCCTAATCCCAAAATATTCCAAAGCCCTGTTTAAAAAAACACCAACCCGTACAACCCTTTTGCACAAAATTAAATTTGTATGGCTTCGAATTTCCCGGTCAGCTGTTATACTGATTAAAATGCTCCGTGGATTTTCTCATTCTTTTCTCAAAAAAGTCAAGATTGTCACAGAATCAGGCTACGGTCTTTTTCTTCAAAATCTTCTCCCATTTTCATTCACTGGCCAAACTTCTTTAGACTTGATATCACATTGGCCATGGACAATTTTGCAATATAAAATGTACATAAACAGACAAATAAAGAATTTAGAACGTTTTCTAGTTTAAGGATTTATTGGTACTGGAATACACGCGAGGAAAGTTGAAGAGGGAGCAATTTTTATTTCATTTTTTTAAGGAACGGAGCTTCCCGGATAAAATTCAGGCATGCGCTATTCCAGAATTATGTGGAAAGGCTTATAGATTATCTTTTTCGGGGACTATAAGACGCTAGGTTTGGTACGAATGCGGCGATAAAGGGGACACAAACTGCCGAATTCACTCTTTCCTCTATGGGAACTCTAGTGGCAACCAAGGAAACTTTCCTTACTGCTTCTATGTAAAAATATAGCTGATTGTTTTAAAGTCGAGTGCTAAGTTTACTTTAATTAAGCAGTGTACGCAAAGCAACATACTTTGGTATATTTCTTCCAGAGGTGAATTAGGATCTACGCATTCTGCCTGTTATTTATTCCTATGTACCCCTGCACTGCATTCCTCCAAACCTGATTATTTTACTTCAACGTACACCAAGAACTTGACTTCCTCTTTAATCTACATGTAAGTACATAATGGAAAGATCAGATGCGGATAAGCAGAAGATGACGAGATTTTGGCCAGTTCACGCACCCAGAAGCATAAATCAATATTGCATTTTGTACAGTCGGTTAAAAACGGACTGTGATGTAGTGTTTACCTGCAGATACGAGTAAAGATGCGTTGTGTAGGAATTTCTTCCTAAACATTAGGGAAACCATGACAGGAACCAGAAGGGAAACTTCACTATAATAAATTATGGAGCTTGTAGAAAATATTTGAAAGAACTCAAGGATACTATTTTCTATTTACAGTTTAAAACTATTTACAGCTAGTATCATCTTAAGAACAATTAAATATTACCCTCGGCCTTCTTAGAAAAGATTAAATACCATGTAGTAAGATAATTCTCTTAAAGATGAGTATGGAAATAAGTTAGATTTTTAAATCCATCATTAAAACCACAACCGATTCTACAGATACTTCCCCCAACATGCATAAGGCAACCACTGAAATTTGAGGGGTTCAGTTTAGTATTTAAGTATAGAGATGCGGCAGCTGAGGATAGTGAAGTGATCGATTGTACGCTCTGTCCTTCACGGCACAGAGTGCTGCTAGTTTCCGGTCGCGAGGATGAACGATGGGACGGGGGGCTTGGATCAGGCTGATTGTCATCAACCACCCACTTCCATTCAAGGGGTTTTATACTCACTCGATTTCGATCAAGAGTTATAAACTTCTCGCACGGAAAAAAGTACGACTGATTTTAACTTGTCGCAGAAATCCACGAGGCAACGGAAGCACCAGGCTAGGAAGTGACAAAGCCACCTGAAATTTTAAGACTTGCGTTTATACACTTATGGCTCATATCTGAGCATCTTATAACAGAATCTCAGTACTAAGATTGTAAGTTAGCAAATCCGTTTCCAAGCGACATTGTTTACAAAGAGTTATTCATGTGAATTTATTGCTTTATCATCAGTAATACGGTAACCCACCTGACAGTTACTAGACATTTGAGAATTTTGAGCGCCTAATAAGATCCCTAGCAATTAGAACGCCCTTTTTCTGCTCGGTGACATTGTCAGAATTCCAGCTATTCGCATCTGTTACAAATTACCATCAGACGTAACTGTTAGCTGCAATGGAAACTTAACGTGTGAGCAGGTGTTCACACAGGGGTGTTTCTTGCGAATTTCCTTAGTATGGAACGCCACTAAAGGCAACGTAGACACTGGCATTTTTTTAAATACGACATTAATAATCAAGTTCTAGGTACTGAAATTTTCTATTTTATGATCCAGACCCTAATCGTGAATTATGTTGCATGTTGCCTAACAAACTGCAAAAATATGTGGCCAAAAACTGAAATTAATTAACATCAAATTCAGCTGCTGGCTGCACGGTCAATAACTGTGTTTTATGCATTCGTCTGCCTTCACTTAAAGATGTGTTTTACACGCCATTTTATCCACATTTTTATATGTTGTTGGGAGCATTCTATTTAGTTATTGACCATATGGCCTGTATTATAAGATTGCCAATATAAAAGAATGTGTGTTAGATACTATCTGTGATTTGGTTGGTAAAGTTGAGAAGAGAGCAAGAAAACCGTGGATTACACAGGAAATGATTAGTAAAATGGATGAGCGAAGGAAATGGAAGAATGTTAACACTGAAGAAGGCAGGGGGAACTACAGGAGAGTGAGGAATGAATTGAAAAGAGCCACAGAAAAGGCCAAAAAGGAATATTTTGAGAATGCATGTACAGAGATTATGGAATTTCACAGAACAAGCCGTTATGATTTGATATACATAAAGACAAAAGAACTAGGTTGGAAGGAGACCCAAGGGATTCAAAATATTGGCATCGAAGACTCCCAGGGGAATAGAATAGTAGATCAGAAGCAAAGTCCTGAAAATTTGGGAGAATTATGTTACAGAACTATATGATCGACCTAATCGACCGGAAACCCTAGAAGTTGAACCTGAAGAAGAAGTAGATACAGACGAGA
>JGI20166J26741_10924448_pt1 | contig 14782 bp, 7 predicted proteins | sample TergutCu122P5_FD_26741 | JGI IMG/M metagenome (IMG submission 26741)
TATATCCGCTATTCGTAAGCGCTTCATCGACGGAAACCGCTTTTTCGTAATTTACCTCTCCACTACCGGTTCCACCTGCAATAAAGCGATAGGAAGTTTTTCCGAAAAGCGCCACCCGTTTTACTTTTGCAGTGAATGGCAATGTGCCATTGTCATTTTTTAACAACACCATTGTTTCACCGGCTGCATTACGCGCCACTTGTACATGCGCCTGCAAATCGGGAGCATACGTTGGCGTATAACCTTTGAAACGGGGCGTTTTCATAATAAACGCCAATGTGCGGGATACATTCTGATTTAATACATTCTCATTAAGCAATTTACTGTTTACGGCATTAATTAATTCATCACGCTGTTTGTTGCCCGGCATCAATACATCGTTGCCGGCGTTCATTTGGGCAACAGCGTCTTTTCCTCCTCCCCAATCGGTCATTACCATGCCTTGAAAACCCCATTCGTCACGCAAAATAGTGGTAACCAAGTCGCGATTTTCAGAGGTATAAAAACCGTTGATGCGATTGTACGACGTCATCACCGTCCACGGCTGCGACTCTTTCACAGCGATTTCAAAGCCGCGCAAATATATTTCACGCAAAGCGCGCTGGCTAATCACCGCATTTACAGACATACGATTGGTTTCAATATTATTTGCCGCAAAATGTTTAAGCGAAGTACCAACGCCATTCGATTGAACGCCGCGAATCATTGCCGCCGACAGTTTTCCAATTACCAGCGGGTCTTCCGAATAATATTCAAAATTGCGTCCGCCCAGCGGATTGCGTTGATTGTTGATGGCAGGCGCCAACAGCACATCGGAGCCGTATTCCAGCACCTCATCGCCCATCGCCTTGCCGACATCCTCTACCAGAGATGCATTCCACGACGAGGCAAGCGCCGTTGCCGTAGGAAAAGCCGTACAATAAAACTTATGAGATGCAAAAGTTTGATCTACATTGATACGTAAACCTGCAGGACCATCAGTCAAAACCGTAGGCGTAATGCCCAATCGCGGAATGTCGTAAGTCAGTCCCGCCGCGCCTGAGAGCATTGCCGCTTTCTGCGTTTCCGACATATTATTCTGAACATCACGACCCATGCCCACCAGCAGCCAGACTTTTTCTTTCAAAGTCATTGCCGAAACAACATCCTCAACTTTATTGGTTCCCAAACGGGGAAGTTTTGTGTTTTGAGAAAATACACACACAGCCATTAACAGGCTCATTAATAATAAATTAAAATGTTTCATACGATTAATTTTTCAAGATTGGTTAAAGATTAAATGAAGTTGTAAAACTAATAATTTGAAGCGGTAAATATACACATTCTTCGTAATAAAAAAGAGGGAATTTTTTATTGTTTTTCCATTTTAGGACAGAAAATTATATCTTTGCACAAAAGAAATTCATAAGTCAGATGGAAAAGAAAGCAGTGGAAACTCCGCTCATGAAGCAATATTATCGGATTAAGGAAAAACATCCGGATGCAATTTTGCTTTTCAGGGTAGGCGATTTTTATGAAACATTTTCGGACGACGCTATAAAAACATCTGAAATATTGGGCATTACTCTCACGCGCCGTGCCAATGGCGCCGCTCAATTTGTGGAGTTAGCCGGCTTTCCGCATCATGCGCTCGATACCTATCTGCCCAAATTGGTGCGTGCCGGAATGCGTGTTGCCGTGTGCGACCAGCTGGAAGACCCGAAACTTGCGAAAAATATTGTCAAACGAGGCATCACGGAGGTGGTTACGCCCGGCGTCTCCATCAACGATAATGTGCTCAATTACAAGGAGAATAATTTTCTAGCTGCCGTGCATTTGTTGCCGAAAAGCGGCGGGGTAGCGTTTCTCGACATCTCTACCGGCGAGTTTCTGATTGCCGAAGGGTCGTTTGAATACATCGACAAGCTGCTCAACAGTTTCGCTCCCAAAGAGGTTCTCCACGACCGCAGCAAACGCAGGGAATTTACGGAACTGTTTGGTAATAAGTTTTATACGTATGAACAGGACGATTGGATTTATACGCTCGACACGGCGCAGACACGTTTGTTGAAACACTTTGAAACAGCCAATCTGAAAGGGTTTGGCGTAGAATCGCTTGCAAACGGTATTGTGGCGGCAGGCGCTATTCTTTACTATCTTGACCAAACGCAACACACTAATATAAAGCATATTACAAATATTTCCCGTATTGAGGAAGAGCGTTATGTGTGGCTCGACCGTTTTACGATGCGGAATTTGGAACTTTTTTCCGGTCAGCATGAAGGCGCTATTTCGCTGGCTCAGGTGCTTGACAAAACGGTATCGCCGATGGGTAGCCGTTTATTAAAGCGCTGGATATCTTTTCCGCTGAAGAATCTCAAACAGATTGAAGAACGCCATTCTGTGGTGGAATATTTTTTCCGCGACCCGGAGATAAAGGAACTTTTCAACCGGCAATTGTCGTTAATCGGCGATTTGGAACGCATTGTAGCCAAAATTGCCGTCGGACGCATTTCTCCGCGCGAAGTAGTGCAGTTGAAAGTGGCTTTGGAAGCCATCAAGCCGATAAAAGAGAGTTGCCTTGAAGCATCCGATGAGACATTGAGGCGTGTGGGAGAGCAACTTAACCTGTGCGAAAGCATCCGTAAACGTATTGAACAGGAAATTAACAGTGACCCTCCAAATGCCGTCAACAAGGGAGGAATCATTAAAACCGGCTTCAATGCGGAACTGGACGAGTTGCGCACCATTGCCTATTCTGGGAAAGATTACCTGCTTAAACTTCAACAACACGAAAGCGAAGCAACCGGAATTCCGAGTTTAAAGGTCAGTTTTAACAATGTGTTCGGCTATTACATTGAGGTGCGGAATACGCACAAGCATAAAGTGCCCAATACGTGGATACGCAAACAGACGCTTGTCGGCGCCGAGCGCTACATTACGCAGGAATTGAAAGAGTATGAGGAAAAAATTCTTGGAGCGGAAGAGAAGATTTTGACGCTGGAAACGGCGTTGTTCAATGAATTGATTCTCGCTCTTTCGGAGTATATTACATCTTATCAATTGAATGCCAACTTATTAGCACAAATTGACTGTCTGCTGTCTTTTGCAAAAGTGTCGGAACAAAATCAATATATCCGTCCGCAAATGAATGATTCTTTGGTGATTGACATCAAACAGGGGCGGCATCCGGTGATTGAACATCAACTGCCCGCCGGCGAAAAATATATTGCCAACGATGTGATGCTCGACAATGAACATCAACAAATTATCATCATCACGGGACCGAATATGGCGGGAAAATCGGCGCTGATTCGCCAGACGGCGCTTATTGTGCTGATGGCGCAAATCGGTTGTTTTGTGCCGGCAGAGAGCGCATCCATTGGCATTGTGGATAAAATTTTCACCCGTGTCGGGGCAAGCGACAATATCTCCGCCGGCGAATCCACATTTATGGTGGAGATGAACGAAGCCGCCAGCATTCTGAACAATCTCTCCGACCGCAGCCTGGTGCTGTTCGACGAATTGGGACGCGGCACCAGCACGTATGACGGCATCTCCATTGCGTGGGCTATTGTGGAATATATTCACGAACACCCGAAAGCAAAGGCGAAAACGCTTTTTGCCACGCACTATCACGAATTGAACGAAATGGAGAAATCGTATAATCGGGTAAAGAATTACAATGTTTCGGTCAAAGAAGTGGATAAAAGAGTCATCTTTATGCGTAAATTAGTCAGGGGTGGGAGCGAGCACAGTTTCGGTATCCACGTGGCAAAGATGGCGGGAATGCCGCAAAGCGTCATCAAACGTGCCGACGAAATATTGCACCAGTTAGAGAGCGATAACCGCAAAAGCGGCATTGCAAAACCTGTTGACCGGATTGCTTCCACACGCGAGGGGTTCCAGATGAGTTTCTTTCAATTGGACGACCCCGTGCTGGCACAAATCCGCGACGAGATAAAATCGACCGACATTAACAACCTCACGCCCGTCGAGGCATTGAACAAACTGAATGATATTAAGCGAATTATAACAGGAAAGTGAAACTCAGCGTCAGGTGGTTTGAAGGTTCAACACCTCATCAATCGTAAAATTCAGAAAACGGTTGACAGGAAGAGCTGCTTTATAGATTTCCAAAAGCGGTTTCACAATCTCTTTTTGGTTAAAAAAACTGTCGGACAAATCATGCCCAAAGCCGTAATGCTTATATTTCAGTAATTCGCCATGTTGCCAATCTTTAGGGAATCCGGGCGGCAGTTTTTTGAGTTTGTCTTCTTCTCCAAACATGTCGGGAAACACATCCGAAAACGGTTTTCCTGTAATCTCCAGCCATTCATCACTATTTTCGTAAATAGCCTGCCGCAATGCTTTCAGAACATTGGCTTCGGGCATATAGACGCCGCAACTTGCAAAACTGCCTGCCGGGTCTAAATGAAGATAATAACCGGCTCGGGGACTGTTGCGTCCGCCTTTAGCGCCCATATAAGCGCCAAAATGCGTTTTATAGGGCGTTTTGTCGGGCGAAAAGCGGGTGTCGCGATAGAGGCGGAACATGCAGCTTTTTGCGTCCAGCCCTTTCATGTCGGGATCGAAAGAGGCAATACCGTCAATAAGCGATTGTACCAACTCTTCAAAGTTTTTTTGCAATGATTTGCAATACTCTTTTCGCTCGTTAAACCATTCGCGCGTGTTATTGTCGCGCAACGTTCTTAAAAAAGGAAGAATCTCGGATGTGTTCATTGTTATCTGTTGTGTTTAGATAAATTAAAATTGCAAAGATAAATGTATTATTTTGTTTATAAGTTTGTTGACACCTGACGATACGAGGCATCGCTTACTGTTTTTGCGCCTCCGGATAGGCAATGCGGCTATGGTAAATATTGCGCAGTTTTTCTTTGAAAACCGTTTTGGATACTTCAATATCATTCAGGGTTATAGGCGCATGGTTGAACGCTCCTTCCAGAATTTGCCCGCCGATAATCTTCTCAACCAGAGAGTTAATCGTTTCTTCCGTATATTCTTTCAGGCTGCGTGAGGCTGCTTCCACAGCGTCAGCCATCATCAACAGCGCCGTTTCTTTGGTGTTCGGATTGGGTCCCGGATAGGAAAAAAGTCCTTCGTTGCATATCTCGTCAGGATGGTTATTGATAAAACGCTGGTAAAAATATTTCACCTTCCCTGCACCATGATGAGTACGGATAAATGTTATGATTTGTTTGGGCAGATTGTTCTTTTCAGCTATCCGTACACCTTCCGTAACATGGTCGATAATAATGCGAGCCGCATCTTCGTCCGACATTGACTCCAGCACATTCCCACAATTAATCTGATTTTCAGTAAAATAAGATGCATTTGCCATCTTGCCAATGTCATGATACAAAGCGCCTGTGCGGACTAATAACGGATTGGCGTGAATTTTTTGAGCGGCTTCCGTGGCAAGGTTGGAGACCTGAAGCGAATGTTGAAAAGAACCGGGAGCCTGTTCGGCAAACTGCGTTAGTAATTTATTGTTGACGTTTGACAACTCCACCAGAGTAACATTAGACAGAAATCCGAACAGTTTTTCTATTATATAAATAAATGCATACGCAAAGAGCAGAAGCAAAGAGCTAATGCCGAATATCAAAAAACGCGACCAGTCAATCTTATCAAATCCTTGCTCCATTGTCAATGTAATACCAAGATAACCAATGCTGTAAGCCAGAAAAATAAGTCCGGCAGTCTGCACTAACTGAGAACGTTGCGTCAAATCGCGCAGGCTGCAGATCACTGTCATTCCTGCAATAATTTGCAATATCACAAACTCAAACGGCGAAAAAGTTACTACAAAAGAGACCAGCGAAATGGTAATAATGTGTGCAAAGAGAGCCGATCGAGAGTCGAAAAATGTACAAATCATTATCGGCAATAATGCAAAAGGCACAAGGTAAAGTCCTGAATTTGTATAAGTTGTTATCAAAAACGAACCGCCTACCATTATAATAATCATCATCAGAAAAAACAAAATATTTTTTATCTGCTTGAAAATCACCTGACGGCGAAACAGATAGAGATAAAAAAACAGCAGCGTCATCAAAACGGATACAATAAGAATTTCGCCCGCAAACACACTCCAAGACCTGCTTTCGCCTCTCTTTAAGTCGTTTATCGCTTTCCCTAACGAATTAAGGACTCTGTAAGTAGATTCTGTAACAATGGTGCCCCTATCAATGATTTTTTCTCCCGCCTGCTTCATTCCTTCGGTCAGAGAAACAGAGCGCAACAATTCATTCTTCATCTGTTCCGACAGCGAAGCATCATATCGAAGATTTTCTTCCAGTAAAAGATTCAAATTGCTCGACTGCAACACATAAGCATTCAATGAAGCAGGAGCGTTATTAACAATATATGCATAAGCGCTCTTCACGGTGAACAATGTATTGAGAGGTGTTTTCACCGCTTCACCGGGTTTCGCGCCGGCTGAGGTTTTAATGATAGAAACCGTTGTGACTCGATTTTTCTCCAAATCGCCAAAATCGTCCGTCTGTATGATTCCTCTGTTATAAATAATATTCAATTGTTTTTCAACATATTGGCGATAAGAATCATCCAACGATTGAAACACCGAACCTTGCTCGTTAAACAACTGTAGTTTCGCGCTGAGAATCTGATTATCAAATTGATAGTAAGGCGTATAGTTGCGCAGAACGCTATCCTGCTCTGTTTTCAACTGTTTTTCATCCTTGTAAACAGGAAAATCGAAAGAAGCAGTCAACTGGTCATATTGCCATGGTTTGCCCACCACAAAGTGATAGTTGAATTTATTTTCATGCGGAAAAAGCTCAACTAAAATAGCTGCGGTAACGACAAAAAGCCCTATCTTAATCCATAGCTTTGAGGCATATTTCTTCAATTTATAGATCATTTTTCTGCAAATAAATAATAGAAAAAAATGCTAATGTACTACTTTTTCTTGATTCTTTTGAACAAAATCTTTCCAACCTCTGTAATGAACATCACTGACCGGCTTATTAGTCTGATAATAATGACATAACGCTGCTGCCAGCCCATCCGTTGCATCCAATCGCGACAACATATCTTCGGGAGCAATATTCAAAATTCGCCGCAACATATCGGCAACTTGCTCTTTCGAAGCATTCCCATTGCCGGTAATTGCCATCTTTATCTTCAAAGGCGCATATTCGGCAATCGGGATATTCCGGTGCAACGCAGCTGCCATGGCAACTCCCTGTCCTCTACCCAATTTAAGCATCGATTGCACATTTTTGCCGAAAAAAGGCGCTTCAATAGCCATCTCGCCGGGCTTAAATTCGTCAACCAACTGCAATGTGCGTTCAAATATACGGTGCAGCCGCGTATAATGATCGCCTGTTTTGCGCAAATCGACCACTCCCATGCAGATCATTTCCGGACGGTTATTCGCCACGCGAAGCAATCCATAGCCCATTACAGTTGTCCCCGGATCAATGCCCAAAATAATCTGCCTGTTCATCTATTTTTTTCTTACAAAAATAGTCTTATTTTCGGAAAAACTTACTACTTTTGTACTGTTAAAAATGAGGGGGTATTAGCTCATCTGGTTAGAGCGCGACACTGGCAGTGTCGAGGTGAGCGGTTCGAGTCCGCTATACTCCACAAAATCAATAAGATACAGCGTTTTTGATATAATCGTATTTTGGTACGTTCTTTTGAATAATAATGTATTTAAACTATTCATTTTCAAAGAACAACACTCCATTTTTTGCATCCACTACAATGGGTTTCTCGCGGTCAATCGTTTGTGCAATCAACCGTTTGCTCAGTTCGTTGAGCACGTTGCGCTGAATGACGCGTTTCACGGGACGCGCCCCAAATTGCGGATCGAAGCCCTCTTTAGCAATCTCTTTCAATGCCGCTTTCGTAACAATCAGTTCAACGCCGTTTTCTTTCAATTGCTGCACTATCTTATTGATTTGCAACAAAACTATCTGTGCAATTTCCGATTCGTCGAGCGGCGCAAACATCACCAACTCGTCAATGCGGTTCAAAAATTCGGGACGGATAGTCTGTTTCAGCAACTCAAACACTTCCGATTTTGTCCGTTCAATGATCTCTTCTCGGTTTCCGGCATTGATTTTCGAGAAATTTTCCCGAATCAGGTTAGAACCCAAGTTGGAGGTCATAATGATAATGGTATTTTTGAAATTTACCACACGTCCTTTGTTGTCGGTAAGTCGCCCGTCATCAAGCACTTGCAGTAAAATATTGAACACGTCGGGATGTGCCTTCTCAATTTCGTCGAATAACACCACCGAATAGGGTTTGCGGCGAATCGCCTCCGTCAACTGACCGCCTTCGTCGTAGCCCACATATCCGGGAGGCGAACCGATGAGGCGCGTTACCGAAAATTTTTCCTGATATTCCGACATGTCAATGCGCGTCATCATATTTTCGTCATCGAACAGAAACTCTGCCAACGCCTTTGCCAGCTCTGTTTTTCCTACGCCGGTAGTTCCCATGAAGATAAACGAACCGATGGGACGTTTCGGGTCGTTCAGTCCGGCGCGGCTACGGCGCACGGCATCGGCAATTACGTTAATCGCCTCATCCTGACCAATTACGCGCCGATGCAACTCATCTTCCAGATGCAGCAGTTTATCTTTTTCCGTCTGCAACATTTTCGTTACCGGGATACCTGTCCATTTCGATACTACATCGGCAATATCCTCAGCATCAACTTCTTCCTTTATCATGGGCGAATCGGCTTGCAAAGCATGCAGTTTCTCCTTATCTTCTTCAATTTTGCTTTCCAACTCCTTCAATTTTCCGTAACGAATTTCGGCAACTTTTCCATAATTACCTTCGCGTTCGGCTCTGTCGGCTTCAAATTTGAGATTTTCAATTTCAATTTTCGACTGTTGAATCTGGTTCATCACCTCTTTTTCCGACAGCCATTTTGCCTTGTTTGCCTTTTCCGATTCTTTCAATTCGGAAATATCCTGTTCCAACTGTTTCAGTTTTTGCGTGTCGTTCTCACGCTTAATTGCCTCCCGTTCAATCTCCAACTGCTTGATTTTCCGCGAGATCTCATCCAACTCTTCCGGAACGGAATCCACCTGCAACCGCAACCGTGCTGCCGCTTCGTCCATCAGGTCAATCGCCTTGTCGGGCAGAAAACGGTCGGTGATGTAGCGGTTTGACAGTTCGACGGCTGCAATAATTGCATCGTCTTTGATGCGGACTTTGTGGTGATTTTCATATCGCTCTTTCAACCCGCGCAAAATAGAGATGGCGCTCGCTTCGTCCGGTTCGTTCACCATCACAATCTGAAAACGACGTTCCAGCGCCTTATCTTTTTCAAAATATTTTTGATATTCGTCTAATGTCGTAGCGCCGATGGCACGCAGTTCGCCGCGAGCCAGAGCCGGTTTCAGAATATTGGCGGCGTCCATCGCTCCTTCGCTCTTGCCGGCGCCCACCAGCGTGTGGATTTCGTCAATAAACAGAACTATTTCACCGTCAGACTGTATCACCTCGTTGACCACCGCTTTGAGCCGTTCTTCAAATTCTCCCTTATATTTTGCGCCGGCAATCAACGCCCCCATATCGAGCGAAAAAATCTGTTTCGATTTCAAATTTTCGGGTACGTCTCCACGCACGATACGATGCGCCAATCCTTCGGCAATAGCTGTTTTTCCGGTGCCGGGTTCGCCAATCAAAATGGGGTTGTTCTTGGTGCGCCGGCTCAAAATCTGCAACACGCGCCGTATCTCCTCATCGCGTCCGATGACGGGGTCGAGTTTGCCCGAACGCGCGCGTTCATTGAGATTGATGGCATATTTGTTTAACGCATTATAGGTATCTTCCGCCGACTGGTCGGTTACTTTGTTTCCCTTACGCAACTCTGCAACGGCAGACTGCAACGCTTGTTCGGTCAATCCGGCGTCTTTGAGCAACGTGCTTACCTTGCTTTTTTCCATCAATAGCGCCAAAAGAATAAACTCGATTGATACGTACTGGTCGCCCTCTTTGTTGGACAGGTCAATGGCTTTTTGCAGCGCCGCATTGGTTTCGCGGCTCAAAAAAGGCTCTCCACCGGTTACTTTCGGAAACGAATCGACCATTGCATCCACAGTAGAGGCAATGATAGAACTGTTTACGCCCGTTTTGCCAAATAAAAACTGGGTTACATCGGGCGCAATTTTCAAAATTGCTTTCAACAGATGCGGCGTCTCAATTGCCTGCTGGCTTTTGCTTTGCGTCAGTTCGCTTGCTTCCTGAACAGCTTCCTGCGCTTTAATTGTAAAATTATTGAAATTCATAAAGTTTCTATTTTCTATTTTTATTTTTCCCTAAAAAATTGAACAACCCGTTTCATCCACTCATCACGCTGAGCGCTTGTGGCGAGCGCTTCAAACGGAAATCCGGCGGCAATAACCTTATAATTCCCTTTATACGCAATGGCAGCCCCAACTCCATTGTCGGCATACTGCGCAATGACTTGAGCCTGCGGGTCGTCGGCAGGGAGAAGTCCGTCGGGCATCTCCACCTGGTATTGCTTTTCATTGAGTTGCGTACAAAATGTCCACTCGCCGTTAAACAATCCATTGCCCTGCACATTCCCCGATAAGAGAGGATAGGTCCATTTCATCATATCCACCGGCGTCATTAGCGGCAATAAATAGTCAGAAACGGTTGCATAGGCATATTGCGCAAGCGCCGCCGAGTTCGGGTCAAAGTTATTCCAGCGGTATTTCAACGTCCGGCTGGCAAACACGGTATCGGAAGCGTCTATATCACTGCCATTCCATACATCCGATGCCAGAAAACTGCCCGAAACAAACAGATTTCCATTATACTCACAGTAACCTGTTAATGCCTGTTTCAGTTTACCGGTCAATGTGTTGAATAACACTTCCGGATTCGTCCCGATTTTCGTTTTCCGCTCTTTGCCAAAAATAAGGTCAACCATCTGATAATGAGATAAATTCATCATTTCATCTTCCACTGCAGCGCGGGAAGCCGACACAAAGGAATATCCGGCAGCCTGCAACGCCTGTCCGTGAACGTAGGGATAGTTGAATGAATTTCCGGCGATGATTTTCGTTTCCATGTCTCCGGCAGAATTTCCAAAACCGGGATCGCTGCCGCTTCTGTAGCGCGACATTGGCGAAAAATCCGTCTGCTGACCGGCATACGAAAGTGATAGCCGGTCGGGAACGCCGTTATCAATAAATCCGCCGAAAGTGGGCGTTTTTACCCATGTGGGCGCCGATATTCTGTCAAACGCATTGATTATCATTGCCACAGGAGCGCTGTTATTCGTGCGGCACACCGACAGTATCTCCGAAGGCATGCTCTCGCCACCGTCATTTACGGCAGTTACTTTGTAGCTGTAAATTTTCCCCTGTTCAACGGGCAGCGTGACAGCACTGTTTTTTACAAATAAGCCATTGTCAAATCCCTGTCCGTCTTTTCCGGTATAAACAACATACCCTGTCGGGGTTGCCGTCGCCTCCAAGGTATCGGGTGTTGCCTGCCACGACAGTTGAATATGTGTATTATCGGTAAATTGTGTGGCAAGATGCGTTACAGGCAATGGTTGAACAACATACGGTTTATTGTGTTGAAATGCAATATATTTCAAAATAGCCTTATAGACAGCCCGCGAGAGTGTGAAACGAAAACGGGGATCAAGTCCGTAGCGCATGTCTGCAAAGTTTTCGTGCGACATCATTTCAAGGAGCATCGAAGGAACATCCGTTTCGCGCGATTCGGCATAAGAACGGTCCCAGATGCCTCGACAGTGCCACCCCGGCTCGAAGGCAGCCCTCACGTCGCGCACTATTTGTTCCTGCACAAGGTCAGCCAAATCGCGCGATGTTCTGCGCGACTGCCCGTTATTAAAATAGTAGCTTCCATCACGCATAGTGGTACAAATCGCCAGCATCCCTACTATCGAATCATTCTTTTTTGAACCGGCATCCGAATGCAGCGCCAGCGACAGTTCGACAGGGATGGAAAGTCCGCCTTTCGTAGTGTCGATTTTGTTGTATAATGAGTTTGAATTTAAATAGTTAACCCACATCGGACGTGCCCAGATATCGTCGTTATAATCATTCTGCCTCCCATCTTTTCTTTTCGAATATATTTCCGGCGGCATTCCCGCCCATTGCAGCCAGTAACGGGCGCACTCCAAATAGCGCGGATAGCCGCTGGTTTGAGGAGTGTTCAACGTATCATATACCATTCTTTCGGAATAGTGAACTTCACTGTCCAACGTATCAATAGATTCGGACGTGGAGTCAGAGAGAACATCGTCATCATAATCATCGTAATTACCTGAATCATAGAGAGTATCAGAAACGGCAGCAGGAGTAGATGCAGTAACGGGGACAGAGATAAAAGAAGATGTGAGAACGGGGTCGGGACGGGCAATATTGCCCATTCCACCGCCAAAACGGACAGCGTCGGCGGTAACCGTTTTTCCCCCCTTTGCCTGACTGGTAAGCATTACCTTACCGGTTTCGGGATGAGTTCCTTTGTCGAAATAAAACGTCCCAAGATAGATCCACGTTCCGCCGCCCATTTGCTGATTGACGGAAAAATCGCTTTTGCCTCCCGTGTGAAACACCGTGTAATGCGCATCTGAAACGCTGCCTCCGACTGTTTTATAAGCAACGGATACGGAATACCATCCGGCGGCGGGAATATCGGGTATCCACTCCGCCGAAGACACATTGCCGGGTTGGGTTGCAATTTGCCTGAATGTTCCTTCTGTAAATGGATTAATCATTCCTTTCAATAACTTGTTCCGGTAAGCAAATCCGGGTGTTCTGCCATTTTCCCACCCTGCTCCCAGTTCTTTATACAGCGAATGATCGAGAATCGTGTCATTGTCAACCACTACTTCGTTGGTTTGAAAATCTCTTTCGCGTGGGAGCAGCACAGTTGCGCCGGCGTTCTCCAGCATTGGCAAAATGCCGGAAAGAATATAGCTCATAGTGAACTTATCTTCAACCGTTTGAAAGAAATATTCCCGTTGCCACTCCCACCTGCCGCCTCGCACGTTGAAATAACGGCCATGACTGTCCCACATTGCCAAATGGCGATGTTGCAACCCTTTGGTTATGGTAAACGGTTTCGACAGCGATGCTACGAGAGGCGGTCCGGTATAATCTTCCGGTGGAAGGTACTGCCTGTCAACCTCGTTAGCCGGACGGTACATATTCGGAATAAGAGTGCTTATCTCCTGATTGTTAGCATAAATAGTGATCCGAAAACCCGGATACTTTTCGTGAATGACCGAATCGACCCTGCTATACAGTTCATGCACCAGTTGAGGACGGTACGGAATATAGCTCATTTCGCTATTAGTGTATATATCAACTGTTTCCAATGATGTATTGACCGAAAAACCGGATGTGATGAATGGTCTTATCGGGCGGTAAAGATATTCGTAACTTGCAAACACAGCGTCAACACGCGCTTGCAACCCTGTGTGCTGCGGTGGCTTTCGTTTGACAACCCGTCTTTTTCGCTTTTTTGCAGAGGTTTTGCTTCTTGATTTGGATTTGACCGAGCGGCTGACAGATTTCTTGTGTACCGCTGCAAAAGAATGGAGAGGTGCAATACTGACAGTAAACAACACAGTAAGCAATATGGTAATTTGTCGTTTCATTCGTACATTATCGTCCTATAATTAATACTTCTGTTGATTTTTTTGTGCTTAACACATATTGCATTACATGGCTTTCGTAAATGGTTACCGATTTATTGCTGGCTTCTAAAAAACTTACGATTTTGTCAATACTTGGAATACCGTCCGAACGATAGGAAATGACTAATGTGCTGTTTCGGAATTGATTGATTAATCGCTCAAAGGATTGTTCTATTTTTGAAGGACTTGTCCAATCGGAACCATTTAATTTCAAGCGTTTGTGTTTGCTGTTTTCATCAATCAGGTTATGCCAGTCGTCATAATTTACAATTCCTTCCAAAAAGTGGTAAAAATCCAAATAATCCACCCCCACACCTTTATTCGAAATGTAAGGCGTATCAATATACACTAAGTCATAATGATTGGGCAGGTCAAACACATTGTAATTCAGGGAAGTATTGGTTTTTCCGTTTGAAAAAACAGCATTATTTGCTTCTTCTATAAAATTTTTGAAATGTGTTAAAAAAGGAGTATCCCAAGTGGTTTTGTTTCCAAAACTGCGTTCTACATCCTGCATGCGTACATACAGGTTTTTTCGATGAAAAAGATTGTACGGACGTTTAATAATACAAGATTGAAACAAGGCAAAATAAGCAATCGCTTGTTTATACTCGTTTTCGATGTGGCGTATATTTGTAATAACACTATCTAACCAACGATTTTCTTCGTCTGTAAAATATATATTTGGAAATTTTTCTTCTATAAAATCAGGATATGAGATAGTGGAATGTTTTTGCAAAATAAACGCTAAATCTTCTTGAGATATTCTTTCGTTGTCATTTTCTATTAACGCTTTTCCAATGAGAGAGTTAAATTTTAATATATCATTGTAAGTAACAGTTTTTCCTTCCTGTTTTAATAAATGCGCAATGCAACCTGTTCCGCCAAAAGCGTCAAGAGCTGTCTCAAAAGGGATATACTGAATACACTGCCAAATCCATTCGGCATATTTTTGCTTACTCCCTTGATATCTCGTTGTAGGAAACTTTATTGCAACATCAATTTCGTCTAAATCAAACAATAACATTTATTCTATATTTTTAAATTCCTTATACTGTTTCAAATTGGAATAGACCGACTTAGGTAACTCTGCCGCTTGCG
>JGI20166J26741_10925559_pt1 | contig 14775 bp, 7 predicted proteins | sample TergutCu122P5_FD_26741 | JGI IMG/M metagenome (IMG submission 26741)
CATTGAAAGTGAAAGTATATACTGGCAATAAAAGGGTAATATTTTCATTTCTTTAAACAATTTTCTACATGACTCTGTTTTTTTTTAGTTAGTCATTATCATTTAGAGGCGTTAATGTGTGATCGATAGTTTTGCGTTTTTGGCGCGAATTGTTTGTGAACTATTTCGTGCTCGGAAGTGTACCGCCAAGATTTGAGGAAGGTTATGGACTAGATGATCTGTAGTTATGAGACCCATGATATACAATCTGTGCACTTGATGATCTGTGTGTAGTAGGTAGAAAGCAATGGCGGACGATGATGCGAATGGAGATATTGGCGGCGATTCTGATGACGTTCAGCAAGAGAAGTCGCAGAAAAAAATAGCTAAATATGACAGTGGAGCAGCAGATCTTGAGAAGGTCACGGATTATGCGGAAGAGAAAGAAGTATATACGGCCGATCTTTCAGGCGTAAGTTTCACGTGGTCCCTTACCGCTCAGTCGTCGTGTGTCCTGACAGGCATTTTAGGGTTAAATTTATTGTCGTGTTCGATATTTATAATGGTATTGTAAAGTATGTTGTGAGGCGGATCTTTCTTTCATAATGCTTGGCTTGATGCCTGTTACTGCAGGATTTTGCCAAACGTAATGAAGGCAGCAAAAAACTTCAATAGCAAGATTTTAAATTCCAACTGTAAAATGAAAGTTATGTAGAATATTATAAAGTCTGAAACAGACAGAGAGTTGAGTAATAATGCTGTACATGTGTTAATTATTGATGGAAATTTAACAAATAATCACATGATTGGAAACGCAATGCCTGTTTTTCAACAATGGCTGATAAATTGATTGCCAACAATGCACACAAGAGACAACAGTGGAACTTTAAAGAATAATAAATAACCCCCCGTATTATTTGTTTCAGACTTTCAAGCACCCATCGCCTAATGTAAATTTTAATTATACATCTACTAAAGAGATTGAAAAAATTGTCAAATCTTTGAAAGTCAAAAACTCACATGGATGTAACGGAATTGCGGAGAAATTTTAAACTGAAGTGCACCATTTATCAGTTTACCCTTAACTTACATATGTAATAAGTCATTCTCCTTATATGTATTTCCCACTCGATTGATATTTTCATAGATAAAGGATTTGTTTTAAAAAAGGGAGCGGAATCATATCTAATTTTAGACCTATTTCTTTAGTAACCTATTTTTCTGAAGTCTTTGAAAAGGTTATAAACTCAAGACTGTATCAACATATAAACCAAAATAATATATTAGTAAATGAACTATATGGCTTTAGAAACAATTCATTAACACTGCAGGCCCCTTATAAACTAATTAATGATACTCTACCAGCACTGAATAATAAATTAACAGTTGGTGGAATATTCTGTGACTTGGAGAATGCCTTTGATGGCGTGAATCATGATATATTACTGTTGAAGCTGGAATTTGTCGGAATTGTAAGTAAAGCCTATACACTGATAGAAGCCTATTTAAATGATAGATATCGGGAAGTACTTTTAGATCATAGACATTACAATACTATTTCCTCAGACTGGGCAAAAGTTAAACACAACATCCCTCAGGATTTAATACCTGGTCCTTTGTTTTTTCTTTTCTATATAAATGACCTTCCAAAAATTATAGCTGATGTATCACAACCAGTTCTATTTGGTGATAAAACTGGTATACACATCTCAAAGCCTAGTCCTACTGAGTTCATAAACGACTTTAACAAACTACTTGTAAATATAAGTGACTGGTTCAAAATTAATTTAGGATCATTAAACTTCGACAAAACATATTTTGTACAATTTAGGACTCAAAGTAGTCATTAAATTAACATTAATAAAAGCTATAGAAATAAACCAATTACTGATACAGCACCAACTTTTTTGGATTAATCATTGATAATATTTTATCATGGAAAAATCATGCTAACCAATTGATGTCCAAATTAAGTAAGGCAGGTTGTGCAATCTTGGCTGTCAAATCTTCAGTGTCACAAGTAACATTAAGGATGATTTATTTCTCTTATGTTCATTCTGTTATGACTTATGGTATAATTTTTGGGGAGATCTCATCCTGAGTAGTAATATTTTTAAAATAAAAAAAGAACAATTAGAGCCATTACAAATTCTTGAATTAGAGATTCTTGTTGAGGATTTCTTAAAAAACTGAATAGTCTCCCTTTACAATCACAATATATTTTTTTCCCTTTTATTATTTGTGATTAAGAACAGGGATCTATTTAAATCCACTTTTGAGATTCATGGTGTTAACACCAGACATGGTATTGATTAACATCCTCCTACTTCAAGTTTAACATTGTTCCAAAAGAGGAGCTTGCTATTTTAGAATAAAGGTTTTTAATCATTTGCCATCTGACATTAAAAATCTGTCACTTGAGGAGAAACAGTTTAGACTTTCTTTAGAAAGATTTCTTTTATGAGTTATTTTATACTTTGGATGAATAGTTTGATTGGAAGTTACCTAAAGATTTTTCATTACTTGTAAATTTATTTTAGAATTAAATTTTATATAATTTTGTAAGTCAGTTTGTTTACTGTAGGTAAATGTATGTTGTATTATTTACTAATGTGAAGTTGTTATATTATATTGTTTATTAATAGTCAGATTTTGTCACTTATTGTAAATTAGACATATGCTTTTTATCAACATGCATATTTACATAATGTTAACACAATACTGTCAGATTCTGTATCCAAAAGGTTTCCTTGACCTTGTTAGGATCCATGGAATATATTGGAATTAATCAATGAATAAAGGAAACTGCCCTCAAAATGGCAAACATTTAAATTTGGGTTTTCATTCTGGAGGTATTTCTGGTCTTTTGTATGCTTATTACTTACACATTGGAAGTTGCTCTTCCATACTGTAATATGAACAAGGATTAATGTGCACCTTCAATATGTTACAATTTGACCTTACATCACACTAATGCAGAATACGTGCATGAATTAATCTTGTAAGATTTTTCCACATTGCTCCTCTTCATTTACCGACACCTAACAATACTACTCTTTCTTTATCCACGGCTGTATATATTATTGCCAGTTGTAATGTTATGATGTAAATATTTGCGACTGTGTGCAGTACTAATCAATTTGTATACAACTATGGACCATACTGTTGTCTGGGTTGCCAATCCAGCAGTAACAAACATGCCGTAGTTACCCAGATACAAGAAAAAGTAAAATCATTTAATACTAACATTAGGCATTGAAGTTTCATTTCAGTGACAGAAACTTGGTTTGCAGTTCCACAACTGCATTGAAAACACTGTTTTCTAGCAAGGGAGGCCTTTCATATTGCTAACTAGCGTAGGTATTGAGATTGCATATTAGTGATAGATAACCTGGCTGAAGAAATAAGAACACTTAATGCACTAAGGGTGAGGTTCGATATTTAATTTTAGAGGCAGAATCAAAGTTTATGGTTCCAAACATTTGTTGAAATAACAAACTGTACCCCAGAAGTGTTAGTCTTTCATATAGTAACCAGGCTAGGCTGTTATTAGCCTAGACTTAGTCAAACAAAAATATTTATTTCAAGGTTAGGCTCTGAGGTTGACAGAGACATGAAACATGTTTATAATGGCTATGCTTCTGTGATACTTTGCTTGCTTATCTTGACATCTGTTTCTTATGTTACAGTCTGTATGTTTTGGCAACCCTCATTCAGAATTGATTCTGTTACAGCCACTGTGAATTCCAGGTCATAACTCTGAAGGCACATATGATTATATAATGTACAGTCATAACTGTTGCTTGTCTTACACAAATAAGAGTCAGTGTATTAGTGCACATAGAATTGTAGATGCATTTTTATTCCTAGAGTGTTTACCTACACCCCTGTTTTGTATTGTAACCTGTTGCATAAAAAGAAGTTGTGTATTTGATGAGTTAAGCACCATGCTATGAAGACGTATTGAGATGTGGAGGTATAGCGTCCAGCATTTATAAACTTGGCATTAAACATTGCAGAATGGTCAACTTCTTACCTTGGCCATTCTACCCCAAGACATGACCCCACCCCACTTACACTGGATAGAACCAGTTTGAACACAGGGGTGAAGAGAAAAATTTCTTACCCATGACAGAAATTGAACCCTGGTTTTGCAGCTTATAGCTAATCACTGTATTGTCTGTGTGAAAATATTGGCTACAAAGTTTATTTTCTTCTTTAGGCAATGACAATCATTGGTGATAGACGTAACAAAGAAGTAGCTGAAAAAATGGCCAAGGAGCGAGAACTCTTGAAAGTGTCCATCAAGAAAGAAGATGTTGATTTAATTGTAAGTTAGTATAGTTTAAAGTAATCCTAGATTTAAAAAGAAAAATGTGCTGTTGCTCTGAGTGATTTTGTAATAAACAGGGTCAAGTGCTGCCTACTGTATTGTAAACTTTCTGTAACACACGTAACATAAAATAGCCAAGTTAGATGAAATTGGAACAGTATGGGTAAGTAAAGGAGCATGATGAGAGCATAGTGTTATTCATCACTGCAAAGCACATAAAAACACTGATGAAATGAGAATAATATGAATGAAGTATCATCTAGTGTTCTTCCTTTGAAATCTAGTAAGTGGTCATTCATTTTGACTTTGAGATGCCTGCAAGACTGATCATGCAGGTTGAAATTATTTTTGCTTTTGAATAGTGGTACTAAATGGATTGATAGGAAAAGAAATAGAATATGAATTACGTATTACAGTTTTTACCATTAGGATGTATTATGGAGTGTTGAGTAATAGTTATAATTGTGTCACAATTATATGAAATTCTTTACAGGTTACCTTTTGGTATATGTGACTGTTACATACAAGTTAAAAAATTGAGTTTAATTTTGTGCTTAACTAATTTCAGTTACCAGTAATAGCAGTTGGTTTAAAGTGAACTGCTTACTGGCTGATGATGAGAGGAATAAGAGGGGAGGAGAGTATTTTGTGAATGGTAGAAATGGAATTTGAGAGGAGAAAAGAAAATTTGACATATCCATATAATCCCATTACCATTTGATTGTCAATGCATCTTGTGGTTTTTTGTGTTTTATTTTATAAGTAGCCCTTATAATAATTTACGCCACAATGAGTGGAAATGGTAAAAAAGGTCTTAAGGCAAGTGATGGAAATATTTTATTCAACAATTGCAAAAAAGATTATTGAAGGGGGTCATAAGGCCCAGGAGCCACATGTTTGCCTCCGTCCTTTTCCTTGCAGCTTTCATGAGATATCACCGAAAGCTGTATAGTATGAGGAATGATCATTTTTAAAAAGGCTGCAGACCCTTATTTTCTTCATTTTGGATCACCAAAGTGTGATGTATGTTACTGCCCATTAGTTGTTTCCTCCAGTACCTCCAGGAATAGAATGAAAATTCTGGTGCTGTTGCTCTGATTTCATTTTGTAAGAGACAGAGACAAAACACAGTCTGAACTGTACTGTGTTATTATTATATTTGAGCAATGTCAGCGACACATTGTGAGTTGGCTGGTGTACCAGTAATGCTGTACACTTGTATTTGGGTGGTGCCCATTTTGAATCTTGATTGGTATATATGCTGAAGTTTTTCATGGTTTTCTTTAGTCCCTTCAGACAAATGCCAGTAGTGTCTCCATCTGCAGTTGTTTCATTCTAGTTTCTCTTCATGGCATCAATGATCCTCCCATCAATGCTATGTAGTCTGTAGTACTGGCAGCTTTGTAAAATAAACCACAAATTAATATGATTTTTGTTGTATGTTTTCTTTTGGGTGATTCCCCAGCGTCTGAAATTTATATGCCGATGTTTCGGAACACTCTGTCTGTTCCAGCTTCATAGGCAGGTAGGTGCGTGCCTATGAAGTTGGAACAGACAGAGTGTTCCGAAACGTCGGCATATACATTTCAGATGCCGGGGAATCACCCAAAAGAAAGCATACAACATTCAGTACACGGCAAAAGTTTGAAATCAAGATTAATATGATTTTCACCGAATACAACTGCTTCTTTCTTACATGTGTAATTTGTATAACACACAACATTACTTAAGAAATCATCTATTTGTTAATTTTATATGTGCTGTTTGTTCTAGCTATGTTGACTTCACTACTATGTGCAACATACAGTTCTGACTTTGTTTCCTTTTTATTTCCTGATGGGACAATTGTGAGTTTTAAATACTTGAGACTTGTGTGTGAACACTGCTGTTGTTGATTTTAATTCTCCTTCATTACAAAGGGAGGTGGATGGCAGTGAATACCGAAGGCTGCACCAACAGTTAACAGTGAAAATAAGCATGAAAATGGTATATTTTAATTAAAATGTGTTGTGAAACACAACATGGTAACTTCGATGATGACTCTTTTTTCACCACAAATTCAGGCAGTTAGTCTGTTGGGATGGTAAAAGTGAAGAGGAAGGGGTGGTGGAAACTAAATGGTGCATAGCTAAGTACATCATATCATTTATTCTCATAGCCATGAAAATTTTGTATACAACGTTATGCTGAAGTTTGCAAACACCATTTGACACTAAATAGTGTTTCCAGTTAATAAAACATCTTTAATGACCTACAATTCAAGCAGAGACACTGACAGATATGTGACATTGATATTTTTGCTGTATGGTTAAGTTTAAATTCCTGATTGCAGTTCTCTTAATTTTATATTTTGTTTTTGTTCCCAGATGCGAGAAATGGAGATTTCAAGAACCTTGGCAGAGCGCACATTACGTGAGCACCATGGGAATGTTGTAGAAGCACTAGTGTCACTTACAGACTGATTATAAACTGGATATTTGATAAAAGTATAATCATTGCTGGTGTTTGTTACAACCATTGAGAAGCAATATTGTTGTAAATAAATTAACATGTCATGTGCTTGAGAAGTGGGGCTTTGCTGTACAAATTTTGAATGTAACACAGACTGAAATACAGCATGCACATTGTCTCTGCTTCAGTCCTTATCATCTGTTTTATTGCAAATGGACAGTTGAAAATAACACATTCTGAACTATGTGAATGCAGTAAAAAATTTGCTGATTATCAAGTAAATGGAAGTATGTACACACTTTTAAATAGATTTTATTCAAAATTGTATTTAAATGAAAACAAAGAACATTCATAACATATTTATTATCCAGACCAACAGATGCACAACATATATATATTAACAATATTTTATATATTGTAAGTACTCCTGCATGTTTCGATGCACCCACATCATCTTCAGGGAGTCTTATCCTTTTACTTTGTTAAAGTTATCAAAATTTTTAAGGTTACAAAATTAATAAAATCAGTAGATTAATATGTTTACGTGATGGTAATAGTTGATGATAAACTACAATCTATACAACATTGTGAGCTGTGTCAACTATTATAATTACAGTACATGGAAGTTGTTAGCTTGGTGGCTGTATATACAGTCTGGACTGTCTTAGAGGTGTAATCCCTAAAGTTGGTGTGCCTTGTATGTGCGTATGACGAGTATGATGAGTTATTATCGTACTTGTAATACAGGAAAGTTGGTGTTCCTTGTATTTGGGTATGACGAGTATGATGAGTTATTATCATACTTGTCATACAGGAAAGTTGGTGTTCCTTGTATTTGGGTATGACAAGTATGATGAGTTATTATCATACTTGTCATACAGGAAACACCAACGTAGGGATTACACCTGTAAGACAGTCCGGACTGTATATACAGCCACCAAGCTAACAAATACCACGTACTGTAATTATAACAGTTGACACAGCTCACAGTGTTTTATAGATTGTATTTTATCATCAACCTGTACAGTCACTTAAACATTTTAATCTACTGATTTTATTGTGTTTGTAACTTTAATGATTTTTATAACTTTAGCAAAGCAGAAGGTTAAGACTCCCTGAAGATGATGTGGGTGCATCAAAACATGTCGGAGTACTTACTATATATAAAATATTGTTAATATGTATATGTTATGCATCTGTTGGTCTGGATTATAAACTGTACAAGATTCACAGTACATACATTAAAATAATTCCTAACATAAATTCATATTTCATGCAGAATTATGAAATATTCCAAACTCTTCATCATATGTCCTCATTTTAGTCACCCTAACAACATCTAGTCCTCTTGCTGTGGTCTGTAAACTTCTCCCATCTGCTGTTTAGCAGTGACTGGATCTATAATTAGGAGTTTCATTGAATGGGATAAGATGTTACTTTACACAGTTCTGATTTGTTCTCTCTATTTACATAGTAATTGATGCAGATTATATGATTGTGGAGATAGATGAAAAGATCTCCATTCAATAAGAAGCTACTGTGTTCCATCACAAATAGCAAGCCTATTATTATGGATGTTATCTGGTGGCTTCTACTGAAACTAAATAAGTTAACTGAAAAATGACATTGTGTATTCAGTGTAATAGTCTGATTTTTTAAACTTCCTACAGAACTCAAAATTCAAGTGTACATTTTTATATCCAATAACAGCCCATGATTTCTGTTATCACTATATAAATTATAACCAACTTCCTCTTGACAGTAGTGCTGAACAGGTTCCATTAGAGCAGTCCCATTCATTGTAATTATTGGCATAAAATGTTACACTTGATATGACATGTTAACAACAGTAGACCCATTATCTTAATTAAAAATATCTAAGTTGTTATAACACTGGAAACATCCACAGGTACAAAGAGTGGTGAAGTCTTCAGTGATCAGCTGTGTAAATTTAGAGCGGAGGTCCACTTCAGTAACTGCCACTGTCTGTATCATCAGAAAAGTATGTAATTGCAAATGGCTTTTGTTCAGTATACACATCCATCAAGACCCCTTCCACAAAGGATTTTAAAGTGAGGTGGAATATAAACTTGTCTCAGGACCATGTAGCTCCCCGTTGCTGCACTTGGCTCATCAAGTTAAAGTGACCCATCTTGTGTTGTCCTGACTGAATGTCACTTAACCTGTGCTGTAGACTGTTCTGTATGTCTTTATGAAGGGAATGCATTATGTCTGAAAGTTGCTTAACTTTGCTGTGCTGTGACATTCTCGGGCATGTTGTTGACTGAGTACTATGCCTGGCTTGGTGAGTACATTATCTGCACTAAAATTTGAATGAAGACAGGAACATTCTTGCTTACACAGTTCCCAGTTACACAGTTTCTGAAAAATAATAATGGATTTTTGTTTTATAGTGAATGTGTTATTTTCTGTGTTTACAGTGATCTACTACTGCGTGTGTGTTTAGTGGACCATATTTCTGACTGGCACAAAATTTTGCATTGGCTGTTTGGGAACCCAGGTCGATAGGTCTGTAACTGGACTGTTAGAAGACTCAATTCAGCATGGTTGAATATGGCATTGAAATTCAGAGAACTGTTAAAAATTTTGTTATCCTCAAAACTAGAAAGTACTGTATATTTTCTAACACTAATACACAGCTCGTGAGCAACTTCTCCACTCCCCCTACCATAGGGAAGGTTTACCCCTCACTCAGCTAGCCAATCCTTCATACGTCAGTGGTTGTCTTTGAATGTGGGACCTTAATATTTAGGGATGGGAACAATATCTTGTTTAAAAATATCAGTAACCAACTACAAACCTATGCCAAGTAATATCCCAGAAGAGCAAAGGTTTTATGTAACTTACTTTCCTGTTGTCTAGTCCAACAGATCTGGTACTCTCTTACTGTTGTTATTTTGTTTTTGCAAAGAACACCTTGTATGTAAATTTTGTGTAAGTTTGCTTTAAATAAATGTGTTAGATAATTGTTGACTTGGAAACACGTGCAGGTACGTTTTGTGGTTGATCTCCATAACAAATTGCATGTGCATAAATCCAATGGTGTATTACTGCCAGCAAACAGAAAGCTGAAGAAAATCTCTGCATGGTCGCCATGTTGTTATTTTACATTTTACAGGAACGTGGCTTAAATTAAAATTATGTATTTTCCCAGAATCCATTCTTGTACATCATTTTTGGATCCACTTTGACCTCATAAGGTTGCACATCTACATTGTTATTGTCCCAGACTGTACGTAGTTAAAAAAGAAAAATGGGATGTTTACTGTATGGCTTTATATTTATACCAAGCTTCATGGAAATTAGTGATGTGATTCAAAATTGAAGTGTGCACACACACACACACACAGCAAAGTGATCTCATAAGCCTTTTTTTTTCTCCCCCTTTTGTGAAGGACAGTAGGCAAAAAAACCAGTCATGATATTAGATGAGATTTGAGTGTATCACAGTGGTGAAAACTAAGGTTATGATCTTCTGTGTCATGTTGCAGTGCAGAATGGTAGGAGTAACCTCCTACTATTCTGCACGGTTTTGGAGGAACTTCCTGCTTCTGTCTTTTGTACCTTGGAAAAGAAGGCAGTATGTTTTCCCAAAATGGTTGGAATCGCATACCAATCTGCATGGTGTTGTAATGTATATGACCTCAAACATAGTTATCATACTTGTGTTCTCAAATGAGGTATCTATGAAATTCTTAAAGCTGTGTTTCAGCCTGCTTAATATTCATCCCATAGTGCTAATTATTTCTCCCTGTATGTAAAAACATTAGTGCATCATGTGCCTTGTTCCTGTGCACATGTTTCTGTGACAGAAATCCTGTAATATTGTTGGTTGTTATGGGGTTCACTGAAGTAGTCCTGCATACTCAGTTAACTTAAAGCAGTTTTGAGATTTTTTCTTTAAGTGCCCTGAGTTAAAATTCAGACATTTTTGAACTGAGTTGTTGGTGTTGGAATTGACATTTTAGATATGTTATAGACTATAAAATCTGGCTTATTGTTATAATGTGCCTGGAATTTCCCTTCTAAATCATCATTCCAGCAATGCTGTATATCTGTGTGTCACAACAGTTGTAGCATGTGATGTGTCTCAGCTGGGATTTTACCTCATCTGGCATTTCAGCTGACCAAGTAAGAACATTTTTGTCCAATCAGAGCTTAAAATGTCTATGAATTACTACTTCCGTTTACTAGTAACTTTCACAGCATGTTAAATATTAAAAATTCCGATTCTGAATGCTTGAAAACATGACTAATACTGATGCCATGCACAGCCTTTCATGACTTGATTTATTGTCAAGATAAAGAAATGTATTTGCAGCCTTGTGACTGGCCCTATCTTGGTATCCAGATTAACCAAGTTTAATGCTGGGAACATCCTTGAGACCAGCTGTTCCCATTGTGACAAGGCTGTTATCTTATCAGTTTGCCTTATTTGCGATGTAGTTGTCCCATACACCCCAATGGGTTCTGTCATGGAAGTCCAGGTGGCCCTTTTCTGTCTCATAACTGCAGTTTTGTCTCAGCAACCAGAGGGGCTAGTGGAGTATTGTGAGTGTTGTTGCTGATGTATATAACTATAGTAATTAGTGTTCCTGTTTGTGGTGTCTCTGTAAAGTTTCTGTGTTGTATACTTCAGTTATGCACTATCTCCTGTATGTATTTACATGTCTCCTTTTGTTGTTATACTGACTATGAAGTTGTTATGATAAATTAATAATAATGGATTTGAAAGATACTAACAGTGAAAGAGTGTTAATAAGTGGATATTCAATCATTCCTGTAAATGTGTGATTGCCTGTAGAATGAGCTCATTTATCTCTAACCTCAGCTGAAAGATAACAGGTGATTGTTCTGATTCATATAAGGAATACTGAAGTGTGAATATTCATGTCTTCTGGGATAGGAGGCCCTGTACATTGGCAAATAGTTAATGTGTCACACTGCAGCATAGGGCATTAAGAAAAAGTAAAATTTTGAAAGTGCTTGGGAAGAAAATGGATACAGTGAGAAATTGCATTATTTGTTGTACCATAATATAAAGAGGCCCATTGGTTTAGATTGCAAAAATGTATGTGGAAGATGTCTTGCATTTTTCAGAATAATTAAAGGAAATTAAGTGAATGCACCAGAACTGTTTTTTTTTTTGTAAACATTTCCTAACTTATTTTTCTTATGACAACATATGTCATCAGCATTACTTTAATAGTCATGTACCGCTGTGACACACACTGCTTCATAGTATTTTTATGCAGTTGCTGTTCACAGAACATCAAGGAAATACATAGTGCGTAACGCACACATCTGTCTAGCTGTCCACACTTTTCATCATCCTACTCACATAGAGGCCTGTTCCAATCCATTATAACCCAAACACTATATGAAGTCCAAATTGCAAATTTCTCAAAAACAGAAAGGTATACAAAGATGGATATCTAAAATAAAAAGTGGATTTTATTAGGTTGTGTAATTCAATATATTTCTTGAACCATTTGAAGAGCTGTTTTACATTGTCCTAGTTTAAGTAAAGAATGGAAATGATAAATTAAAAATAAGGCTAGTGTTCAACAGTCTGCTTCACTTCAAGTCCTGCTCAGTTTTCCCAATCTGAGTCCTCTTTTAGGCACAGTGGCATCCCTGTGAAGCACCTGCTAAAGTCACGCAGTCTGTACACTTGTCACAACTTCACTGCTGAAAGGATTTTTACTCATTATAGATGTTAATAAAAAAGATATTATGGGTGTTTCAGTTCTTATTTTTTTAACAACCACTGTATATGAAGACCTGCATGCATTTGTAGTGCAACTTGTTTAATATATATATCAGAGTGGAAAATATTTCAGACACCAGTTGTAGAGGGAATGAAACACATATTTGATGTTCACTACACCTTCGCTGTAATTCTTAAAGGTTTTTGAGATATTAAACAAAAGAAGCATGGTCTGTGTGTTTCTTGAACTTAAAATGTTTTGCACATACCAACCACATAAGTGAAGATAAATATTCATTACAGTGCTTAGACTTTGAAACATACATTAAACATACTACGTAGACATTTAATTTCACTGAAATACTGTGTTATACAGTGGATATGGAATTCGTAATATTGGTTGATTATTTATTTAGTAATACTTTGACTTTTTGCCTGTTTGAAAAGGGCTAAGTATTAATTAGCAATCAGTAGATATATGTCAATTTAATGTTTGCTGTAGATGGAAAGTTCTTACTGAACAAGTGTGTGAATTGAAGAGAGCCATTTCTTTTTTTCAAATTATTTGCATTCCCTTTTCTTGTAATTAATTTCAAGACCAGGATTTTAGCCTGGCTGTGATAATTCCTTCTGTAAAGTGCATGCTGCTTACTGATAGAGTCTTAGGTTTAAAATAGCGATATGTCAGTCACTAATATGTATTACATTGATTGAACTATATCTGTTGTGGCATTTTTCAGTGTTCAAACTTTTGTCATCATCATATAGATCTCCATATTTTTACATCCACTTGCATATTATATGTCCCAAACAGGTGAAGTATAAAGGATTATGTTCTCTGGGCTTTGATGATTTGTCAGTGCATGACTGATTCCTGACATTTTGGACAGTTTCTTTGAAATCTCAGGAGTAAGTTACCCATTGCTGCATCATCATATTCCAGAAAAATCTTCGACCTTTCCATGAAAACTTCAAGACTGGCAAGTGCGATGTAGATTGTCCTATGTCAGGATGGAAAGACCAATTGTAACATACAAATTTTTGACAGTGGTTTTATATGAGTAATATCAGGGACATTTTTCACTGTCACAAATAATCAAAAACTACTTTTCAGAAACTACCTGGTGGTTTCACCAGAGGGTAGAAGCAGTGGTGTCTGAAACATAGTGTTTGTTTTGAATAATGGTGACAATGGAAAGAGTTCTTGTGAATGTTGTTGATATTACTCATGGAAACAGCAATGCACACTCTGGATAGGACTTCATGAACAGTTTTTTTTATGAAATTAGAAAAAGGAAGTGGTGTTTTCTTACACCGTTGCACATTATAGCATGTTTTGCTTCACACACCTGTGTCTTGAATTGTAATGTTATTTATGCAGTAATGAGAGAAATCAAAATACCCAAACATGTTGTGGAGGTGTGTTATTTGTCCGTTTAATTGGTTTGAGTGCAAAAGAACGTACTGACGCCCTTCATTTTGTGTATGGACTGTTCACAGTCTTGTTCATTCACTTTCTTGCGTAATGTTTTCTGTGTAACATCTGACATGACACAAAACCAAATAAAAATGCAAAAATATGAAACTGAATTCAGGGTCAGGACAGACTGGGGTTTGTTGGGCGTATGTGCAGCAGTGAAACCTGTACGAGTCATTTGGGTCTGGCTTCTTGAACCATGTCACTTTGAAGTCATACCTTCCATTCTGTTTACAATATAGTTAAGGTTTCACTCATTAAGAAAATAAATCATCAAGAAAGGTCCTGATACTGAGCGGGTATGTCAGACTTCATATGTCGTGGATTTAAATTTGTTGTGTTGGGTGTATATGTCTTCAGTTTCTCGTTTACAAACTCACAATGATTTCAAGAAGATCATTTGTATCAGTCAGTTGAATGGCTGTCTGACCCTAGTAAATTATATTTATAACAATTTTTTTGTACTTAGTGTTGAATGACATGATTAAAAAGTTTTCTTTTGGGTGATTCCCCGGCGTCTGAAATTTATATGCCGATGTTTCGGAACACTCTGTCTGTTCCATCTTCATAGGCAGGTAGGTGCATGTAGAATGAACTCGGCTGAGGGCAGTATTGGGTTATTATATGGGAAAAGGTTTGGCTTGGAAATGGTCTAAGCCATTAGGACTGGGGGGGGGGTGTCAGAGTACAGAAACATTGAGGCCGGATGTGTGAGGGAGATAGGATGAGTAGGGGTGGGCAGTGGATGGTAGAAGTCAAACTATGGTGTATAAGTGGCTGTCTCCTTTCCTTAAGTTTGCATAA
>JGI20166J26741_10927781_pt1 | contig 14770 bp, 16 predicted proteins | sample TergutCu122P5_FD_26741 | JGI IMG/M metagenome (IMG submission 26741)
CCGGGCGTCCACGAAATCGATGCTTGCCACGTTGCTCTGCCTTTCCGCTGAAATGTCTTGGATTGCTCCAAGCGTACTCATCTGGGTCGGACGGGACGCGGGGCTCGTCCAGGTGTTCGGTGGGTGAACCTACGCCAACCAACCCGCGACCCATTCCCAGGCGTTCCGGGCTGATTTGGCGAAGCCACACTCCGCTGAAAGTGACAGGCCCGTTAGCGATCCAGCCCGGACTCGACCACCCGCAGCGCTGCGCGCGCTTCTTGCTCCGCGTCCAGGCCGTGCTGCTGGGCGGCTGCGACGAGCCGCAGGAACTCGACGCCGATCCGCTCCGCCGGCACGTCTGCGGGCGTCACTCCCACCGGATGGCCGAGACTCGCCGCCCGGGCGAATACCTTGGTGGCCCGCGCGAGGGCGGACAACTGGGCCGGGATACCGTCCAGCATGGACGCGCGCGCCTTCTCCACCGCCTTGCGCCGTTCCCAGGACGTCTCCGTGTCGGCCGGGACGTCCGCGTCCCCGTACACGTACGGGTGCCGCGCGACGAGCTTGTCGGCGATGTGGCCGGCCACGTCCTCGATGTCGAAGCGGCCGTCCTCGCTGGCGATCTCGGCGTGGAAGAACACCTGCAGCAGCAGGTCGCCGAGCTCCTCCAGCAGGGCGTCGTCCGTGCCGTCCTCGATGGCGTCGACGACCTCGCAGGTCTCCTCGACCAGGTGTTTGACGAGCGTGTGGTGCGTCTGTTTGGCGTCCCAAGGGCATGCGGAACGCAAAGTATGGACGGTCTCGCCGAGGCGGACGAGTTCAGCGCCGTTCGTCAAGGTCAGAGCCACCAAGTGGAGTCAGGGCGCAGGCGTAGGCGTCGGTGTGGGCGTCGGCATTGGCATCGACAGCGAACCGCTGGGGTTGCCGAACCCGGCGAATGCGTTGGGGTCCCACGTCCCAAACCGCGGATTGAGCGTCACCGGCTGCGATTTCACCAGCGCCACCATGGCGTCATACGGGGCCTGCGCGGTCTGTGCCTGACCGAACAGCATCCAGCCCCGGGCCCAATCGGCACCCCGCGGCAGCGCCAGCAGGGCTTTCATCTGGCCGAGGTATTTTTCGGCCCTGGCTTTTTGCTGCTCGTCGGCGCCGGTTGTGTCTTGCGGCTGCGTCAGACCCGCGATCACCGATGCGGGAATCAGCGATTCGCCCTTGTCAGGCGTTTGATTGAGCAGGGCACCCACAACCAGGCCACGCATCGCGACGGCATTGACCTGATCGGCCGGGATCGGGTTGCCGCCCGTCTCGAACAGCGCGGCGGCCGCGGCGCCGACCTGCTCGACGTCGGCCACGGAGATCGTCGTGTCGCCCACTTTGGCGGCCACGGACGCGCTGTTCCCGGCGCATCCCGTCAACGCCAACACCAAGACGCCCACCAGAGCCAGCACCGCTCGGGGCACTCGTTTCATCGCAGCCTCCGTAGTTTTCAGTGGCCAAGCCACATTTCTCGACGCAACCTTATCGCGGGAAGCCGCGCCGCGCCGGGGTTGGGTGCGAGTCGCCAATCGTCCGCTAACGATCCGCCCAGCGCCGATCGTCATTGAAATACAACTCGACGCGGCTGGTGGTCCACGTGGGCACGCCGGTGCCGAAGAAGTCGTGGTCCTCGGTCCAGATGGGGCAACCCATCACAAGGGCGGTGGCCAGAATCGGCCAGTCGTCAGGATCGCGCTCGGAAATCCGGGCGAGCGCCTCCGCGCGCGCCATAGCATAGGTGGCGAGATCGACTTCATGGACGACGTCCCGCAGATTATCGAGGACTGCGAGTGCGGCGTCGAGAGCACCATGACGCCACCTACGGTTCCGGGCAATCTCAGGCAGATGGGCACGAGCATCCGCGTACGCCACATCCGGGGCGCATAGCCAGACCTCACCGGCCCAGTCCTCAATAATGCGACGTGCCCCAACACCAAGGACTGCCCGCAGCAGGATATTGGCGTCCAGGACGACAGAACGAGCAGAATCCACTTCTACCCGCGTCCCTCATGGTCGATCATGTCCAGCTCCGCAAGAGCAGCTTCACGCTCCTCCTGACTCAACAACTCATCCAATTGGTCGGCCGCCGACTTGAAAGCGGCTATCTCCGCTGTCAGATCGGTCTTCACGGGGATGAAAAACCCAACCGTGCGACCGTGGCGAGTCACGGCGACAGGCGCCGAAGCATCAACATGCTCCGCCAAGTGCGCCCGGAACTCCCTGATGCTCACTGCCGACGCCGCCATGGCTCCACCTCTTTCGGCTCCACGTGTTTGGTACACATCATGTACACACTATCAGAATCTGTCCCGCCGGCCCAGAATGCACCGACCGGTCAAGCACGGCAGACCCCACCGCCGGGACTGAACCGTGCCACTCGTGCACGTGATCGCAGGCACGCCATCAAGCGACTCGCGCCGCGCCGGGGTTTCCCCGCCCGCGGCCTGTGCGTGCCAGGATGGCGACATGATCTTCATCGTCGTGAAATTCCAGGTGAACCCCGAGGATTGCTACCGGTGGATGGACACCGTCACGCCGTTCACGAAAGCCACGCGGGCCGAACCCGGCAACAAGTGGTTCGAGTGGTACCACAGCTTCGACGCGCCCAATGAGTTCGTCCTCGTCGAAGCGTTCGCGGACGACGCTGCCGCCGCCCACGTCAACTCCGCGCATTTCGCCGCCGGCCTGGACGCGATGCGCCCGCTGCTAGCGGAAACCCCCAAGATCATCAGCCAGACGATCGCCGCCGACGACTGGTCCGAGATGGCGGAGTTGCGCATCGGCGATGAAGACTGAGCGGGGGACAACCCCCACACCCCCGACCGTGGCCACCCCCACGGACGCCGCACCAGCGGCCCCCGGAAACTGACGCGCGGAAAGGCGACGCGAATGGCCCCCGACCTCCCGAACCCAGGACAAATGACCCCCGACCTCCCGACCCCCGAACTCCCGACCCCCGACCAACTGGACGCCCTCGCGGCGGCCTTCGACACGCTCGGCAAGCTCCACCGGCAAGCGCCGGATTCGGCCGCGCTGGCCGCGTTCCGCAGGCTGCAGGCGGAATGGCCCCTGCCCGGTACCCCGGACGCGGCCGCCGGCATGGCCGCGCTGGACCGTTCGGCCCGCGCCGACGAGACCGCCGAACAGATCACCGCCGACCACGACCGGCTCTACGGGGACTCGGCGAACGCCATCGTCCCGCCGTACGAGTCGGTGCATCGTGGCTCCGAGGGCCTGCTCTTCGACACGCAGACGATCGAAGTGCGCGCGGCCTATCGCGAGTTCGGCTTGCGCGCGCCCCGGCTGAACCGCGAACCTGACGACCACCTCGGGTTGGAGTTCGATTTCGTCGGGCAATTGCTCCTCGCCGCCCTGGACGCCATGGACGCCGGGGACGCCGACGGCGCAGCCCGGGCGCTGGCGGGCGTCCGGCGGTTCTGGCGCGAACATCTGCAGCCGTGGGCCCCGGACGTTCTGCGCCGCATCGCCGCCGCAGCGGGTACGCAGTTTATGGCAGGCGTCGCGCTGCTCTCGCTGGGCGCGCTCGAATCCCTCGAATTGCCACTCGACAAGTGTGAGGAACCAGGGTAAACAGACTGATATGTAATTGCGCCACGCCCTCGTCGCACTACAAGGAGGCGTTTCATATGCCCGGCAATGACGTCAAAGAACGACCAACTCCCGGTGGCAGCAGACTAACCCGACGAACGTTCCTCAAGTGGTCCGCCGCCATCCCCGCGGCCGCCGCTCTGGTGCGAATCGGGTTCGATTCTGCTTGGCCCACCCGCGCGCTCGCGGACGGAGCGGGCACGGGCGCGCCCGGCGCGTCCCCGTCGCAGTTCGTGTGGTCGGCCTGCACGGTCAACTGCGGGTCGCGCTGCCCGGTGCGGCTCGAGGTCCAGGACGGCCGGATCGTCCGCGTCCTGCCCGACAACACCGGTACGGACGAACTGGGCAGCCAGCAGGTGCGCGCATGCGTCCGCGGCCGCTCGATCCGGCACCGCATCTACAACCCGGACCGCCTCACGAAGGTGTTGAAACGCAAAGCCGGCACCAAGCGCGGTGACGACCAGTGGGAAACCATCACCTGGGACCAGGCGTTCGACGAGATCGCCGCCAAGATGAAGGAGATCAAAGACAAGTACGGCAACGAGGCGTTCTACATCAACTACGGCACTGGCACGCTCGGCTCGTTCCTGGCGTGCTCGTGGCCGCCGGACGCCACGCCGTTCGCGCGTCTGATGAACACCTGGGGCGGCTACCTCGACCACTACTCGGACTACTCGACCACCGAGATCACCGCCGCCTACCCGTACTTCTACGGCGGCTGGCAGAACAACAACACGCTGGACGACGTCGCCAACTCCAAGCTCCAGGTCTTCTTCGGGAACAACCCGCTGGAGACCCGCATGTCGGGCGGCGGTCACACGTTCGTCACCCAGGACATCAAGAAGCGCCTGGGCATCAAGACGATCGTGGTCGACCCGCGCTACTCCGAGACCGCCTTGTCGATCGGCGACGAGTGGGTGCCGATCCGTCCCGGGACGGACGCCGCACTGATCGCCGGCATGATCTACGTGATGCTGCAGGAAAACCTGCACGACCAGGCGTTCTTGGACAAGTACTGCGTCGGCTTCGATGAGGCGACGCTGCCGAAGGGCGCGCCACCGGGCTCGTCCTACCGAAGTTACGTCGAGGGCAAAGGCCCGGACGGCGTCCCCAAGACCCCGCAGTGGGCCGCCGACATCACCGGGCTCCCGGCCGCACGCATCGGCCAGTTGGCGCGCGAAATCGCCGGCGCCAAGCCGTGCATGATCAACCAAGGCTGGGGCCCGCAGCGCCACGCGAACGGCGAGCAGTCGTCCCGGGCGATCTTCCTGCTGGCTTGCGTGACGGGCAACGTCGGCATCCCCGGCGGCGGGAACGGCGCGCGCGAAGGCGCCCAGGGGCTCCCCCTCGTCAACCCCTTCTACGCCTGGACGCCCGACCTGATCAACCCGTCCAACAAGATCATTTCGGTGTTCAGCTGGCTGGACGCGATCGATCACGGCGAGAAGATGGACACCTTCACCGCCGGCGTGGGCGAGAAGCCAGCGCCCGGCGTTCGGGACATGAAAGTGCCCGTCGACGCGAACGGCAACCCGACCAACGTGAAACTGGACGTGCCGATCAAGATGGTCTGGCAGTACGGCGGCAACTCGATCGTGAACCAGACCGGCGACAACAACGAGTCGGTGAAGATCCTCCAAGACGACACCAAGTGCGAGTTGATCGTCGTGTGCGACATCCAGAAGACGGTGTCGGCCCGCTATGCGGACTACATCCTGCCGGGCACGTCGGCGGCCGAGGAGTTCGACATCCACGCCGGCGAGAACGCCGGCCCGATGGCGTACGGCATCGTCTCGTCGCAGGCGATCGAGCCGCTGGGCGACTGCAAGAGCGTCTTCGACATCTGCACCGGTTTGGCCCAGCGGCTGGGCACCGAACAGGCGTTCACCGGCGGCAAGACGCGGGAGCAATGGCTGCGTCTGGCAATCGACGAGAGCCGCAAGTCCGACCCGCAATTGCCCACCTACGACGCCTGGAAGCAGATGGGCGTCTACCGGCGCAACGTCGGCCCGGGCGTCGCGATGGCCGGTTTCCGGGCCGACCCGGTCGCCAACCCGCTGGCGACCCCGTCCGGCAAGATCGAGATCTACTCCGACCGGCTGGCCGCGATGGCCACGAAGTGGCAGTTCGGCGTCTTCCGTCCGGAATTGCCCGGTGACAAGCTGTATCCGCTGCCCGAGTACGTCGAGACGTGGGAAGGTCCGGTCGCGGCGCTGGAGTCCGACAAGTACCCGCTGCAAGTCATCGGCCACCATTTCAAAGGACGCACGCACTCCACCTACGGCAACGTCGACTGGCTGCAAGCCGCCCATCACCAGACGGTGTGGATCAACACCCTGGACGCCGCCGCGCGCGGCATCGCGAACGGCGATCAAGTGTTCGTCTACAACGACCGGGGCACCCTGCGACTGGAAGCGAAGGTGACGCAACGAATAATGCCGGGGGTGATCTCGGTGCCCCAAGGCGCTTGGTACCGGCCTGAGCCCGCGACCGTCGTCGCGCCGCCGGCTGGTGCCAATCCCGATCATCCGGTCGACACGGCCGGCAGCGTGAACACGCTCACGTCCTTGCATCCGTCGTCCCTGGCAAAGGGCAATCCGTCGCACACCACGGTGGCGAACGTGGTGAAAGCGTAAAGGGGTCCAACCATGGCAAACGACATGACGCAACCCGGCGCTAACTACGGGTTCTTCTTCGACCAGACGCTCTGCACCGGCTGCAAGGCCTGCCAGATCGCGTGCATCGACAAACACGACCTGCCGCTCGGCGTCCTGTGGCGCCGCGTGGCCGAGTATTCGGGCGGTACCTGGCAGATGGACGGCAAGACCGTCACGCCGGCCATCTTCGCCTACTACACGTCGGTGGCCTGCAACCACTGCGAGAACCCGGCGTGCGTCGCCGCCTGCCCGACGACGGCGATGACGAAACGGGACGACGGCACCGTCTATGTGGACGACGCCAAGTGCGTCGGCTGCCGGTATTGCGAATGGGCCTGCCCTTACACGGCGCCCGCGCTGAACCCCACGACCGGGCACATGACGAAATGCGATCTGTGCTACGACTACCGCTCGGCCGGGCAAGCGCCCGCGTGCGTCGCAGCCTGCCCGTCGCGGGCGTTGGATTGGGGCCCCATCGCGGACCTACGCGCTAAACACGGGGACCAGGCCGGCATCGCGCCCCTGCCCGACCCTGGCATCACCGGACCGCATCTCGTCGTCCGGCCGCACCAGGACGCCCAGCCATGGAACATGGCCCACGGGGCCATCAACAACCCCCAGGAGATCTGATGGAAGCCAGCGATCTGGTCATGGTGTTTTTCACCGTCGTCTCGCAGATGGCGGTCGGAGCTTTCCTCGTGCTCGGCTTCGTGCAGCTCTTCCTTGGACGCGGGCGCACACCCGAAACAGTCGAGCGTGTCGTCCGGCCGATCCTGTACGTCATCGGCCCGGTGCTAGTGGTCGGGCTGATCGTGTCGATGTTCCACATGCACGACGTCACCCACATGTTCAACGTGATCCTGAACTGGCAGTCGTCGTGGCTGTCTAGGGAGATCGTCTTCGGGTGCCTGTTCGCGGGCTTCGGGTTCTTGTTCGCGGTGTTGGAGTGGTTCGGCAAGGGCGGGTACGTGTTGCGGCAGGTGCTCGCGGCGGTCGCCGCGCTGTTCGGCGTCGGGTTGGTGGTCTCCCAGTGGATGATCTACTACTCGCTGACCGCGGTTCCGGCCTGGAATTCGTGGGCGGTGCCGTTCCAGTTCTGCGTGACGACGGTGCTGCTCGGGTGCGCGAGCGTGGCTACGGGCCTGATGATCACCCACCTCGTCCGGATGCGGGGCGCCGGAAACGCGTCCGAAGCGAAGGCGGGCATCGGGGCGCGGATCGCCGAGATCAACGCGCCGTCCACCGAGGAGGAGTGGAAGCTCACTGGCAGCGTGCTGAAGGTGACCGCGCTTGTCGGAGCGTTGGCCGGGGTGGCGGTGTTGGTCGCCTACCCGGTTTACGTCGGCCAGTTGAGCCAAGGCAACTCCGCTTCCGTCGCGGCGGCTGGGGTGTTCTCCGGTTCGCTGCTGGGGTGGCGCCTCATCCTCACCGGGGTGGGCGTGGTCGTCCTGGGCTTCTTCGTCTACACGACGGCCGGGCAAGCGACCCTGGCGCGGGCCAAGACGCTGGTACTTTTCGTCATCATCGCGTTCGTCTTCGCGCTGGGTGGGGAGTTCCTCGGACGCATGCTGCACTACGCCGCGATGATCAAAGCGGGCATGTGATGTCTGCTGCGGACCAGTAGGCAGTTTGCGGGCGAACCGTTAGGCAGTTTGAAGACGATCCGTTAGGCAGTTTGAAGACGATTCGTTAGGCAGAAAGGTGGCGACGACGCCTGGACAGCCCGTCCGGGGCGCCGGGCGCCACCCACTTCGCCCAGAAAAGGCCCCCGCCCGCGTTTCGGGGTGTTCATCGTCAGCTGATGGGGTTTGACTGGGACGTATGGCAAACAAGACTCCAACGACGCTCACGTTCCTCGGTGGCGCGGGTTCGGTCACCGGCTCGAAGTTCCTGCTCGAGGTCGGCGCGCGGCGCATTCTCGTCGATTCCGGCATGTTCCAAGGCGACAAGGAACTGCGCGAACGCAACTGGGACGCTTTCCCCATCGACCCGTCCTCGATCGGCGACATCCTGCTCACCCACGCCCACATGGACCACTCCGGCTACCTGCCGCGGCTGGTGAAGCTCGGGTTCAAAGGCCGGATCTGGGCGACCGCCGGGACGACGCAGCTCGCCGAAATCGTCCTGCTCGACGCGGCGCATATCCAGGAGAACGACGCGGAAGTGGCCGCCAACAAGGGCTATTCGAAGCACGCCGTCCCCGAGCCGCTGTATCGCACCGAGGACGTCGAGCGCACCATGCCGCTGTTTAACGTGGCACAGTTCGACGCCGACACCGATCTGGGCGACGGAATCACGGCGCATTTCGTGCGCGCGGGCCACATTCTCGGGTCGGCGAGCATCCGGGTCTCCACGCCGGACGCCGACGTGGTCTTCTCCGGCGACCTCGGTCGGCACGACCATCCCGTCCTGCGGCCGCGGGAGATTCCGGACGGGGCCCCGTTCGTCCTCATCGAATCGACGTACGGCGACCGGGAACACCCCGAATGGGACGAGACGCCGCACGAGGAGTTCGCCGAGGCGATCCGCCGGACGGCCAAACGCGGCGGTTCGGTGCTGATCCCGGCGTTCTCCGTCGATCGCACCGAGGTGCTGCTGGTGACGCTGAACGACATGAAGCAGGCCGGACGCATCCCCGACCTGCCCATCTACGTCGATTCGCCGATGGGCGTGCGGGCTTTGGCCGTCTACCAGGACCCGGGACAGGCCGGCGAGCTCAACCCGGGCCTCGACCCGTCCGACCTGAGCAATGTGCCGAATCTGCACGAGGTGACCAACGTCGAAGACTCCAAGAAGCTCAACGACCCGACGCACCCGTGCATCATTCTCAGCTCGTCGGGCATGGCGACCGGCGGACGCGTCGTCCATCATCTGCAATACATGCTGCCGAACCCGAAGCACACGGTCATGTTCACCGGCTACCAGGCGCACGGCACGCGCGGCCGCGCGCTGATCGACGGCGCCACGGAGCTGAAGATGTACGGCCAGTACGTCCCGGTGCGCGCCGAGGTGCTGATGGACGACGGTTTCAGCGCCCACGCGGACGCGTCCGACCTGCTGGACTGGCTGAAAGAGCTGAACCCGAAGCCGCAGACGGTGTTCGTAGTCCACGGCGAGGAGGGCGCGCCGGTGCTGGCGCAGCGCATCAAGGACGAGCTGGGCCTGACGGCGGTAATCCCGACGTACAAGGAGAAAGTGCTGCTCACGCGGTAGGGGACGACGGCTCCCGCGCTTTCCCGCACGGGGCAACAATCTCCGGAGAGGCTGACTGATGACTACACCCGGTGACCCGATCCAAGACTTCTGGGCGCTAGCGTGCCGCTATGCGCACGTCAGCGACCTGGACGTCTACCTGGGCACGCCGTGGGGCAAGGCCGTCGCGCCGCAGACGTGGAGCTTCGGCGACACACCGGAGTTGGCAGATCGCCTGCTCGAGTTGGTGCTGGACGGTACCAAGACCGCGACCAGCGGTCTGGAGAGCGAGTACGTGGACGCTGGCGAGCCGCTGCCGCGTCCGGGCGATTTGGCGATCGTCCTCGACGGGGCAGGCACCCCGCGGGCGCTAGTCCGAACGGTCGAGGTGGTAGTCGTGCCGTTCGGGGAGGTCACGCCGACGCAGGCGGCAGCCGAAGGCGAAGGCGACCGCACGCTCACCTCATGGCGCGCGGAGCACCGTTCCGCGTGGGAGGCCCGCGGGCAGGAAGTGGACGATGCGACCCGGGTGGTCTGGGAGCGCTTCAAGGTGGTGTTCCCGGCGTCCGGGTCGAACGTGCGGCACCGCTAAGGACGTCAGCACAACGACAAGTTAGGCAGTGCTCGCGGGTGAAGTGGGCCAATGTTCGCCGCGTCCGTTCCGTAGACCAGGGTACGACCATTCCGGAGTTCCTGACCGGACGACTTGACCGACCCACGGGCTGTCAAACGCCGCTGATAGGATCGGCGACATGGTCAATCCGACACTGCTCGAGCAGGTTATGTCGCTGACGATCGGCGAACAGGTCGAGTTCATCGGTGCCGTCTGGGACTCTCTCGACCATCGCCGCGTGCCCGTCACTGCCACCGACCGGAAGATGCTGGACGAAGCCTTGGATGAGCTGCGGGCGAGCCCACGAGCGGGCATCACTGCAGCTGAGTCAGTAGCTCGGCTGCGAACTCTCACGGCATGACGGCCGTTATCGTCCGACCCCGGGCGCAAGACACGGCGCATGCCGGATATGTAGCCGTTGGCGCACGAGATAGGCCCAGGACGCACCTGCCGGTCATGATGGCGGTCATCACAAAGGTTGGGGCGTGGAAATCGAAGTCTCCTCCAGGAAGACATTCGGAAGGTACGCTGGTTTGAGTCTCCCTACATACCCACACGCGAGAAGGAGTCTCCAATGAAACGCAGGCTTATCGTGACCATCGCGAGCGGGGCGCTTGTCGCCACGGTTCTCGCCCCCCCCGCCGCCTCCTGGGCTCAGCGACCAGACAGTGCGAAGCCGACCGCTCAGAGCATCGAAATGGCCTACACGGATCAGGATGACCTAGGGGATGTTCTGACTTCTGCCGCCAAAACCTACGGTGACGATGCGGTGCTAGCCCTCCTGAAATCGGCCGAGGCTACCTACAAATCCGGAAAGGATGTCGGCTTCCCCGGACTGACGAAGAAGAACCCCGGGCAAGCCGCCTCTATAATTGTCTCGATCTTGGATGAACACAAACACACATCCAAGTTGGACGGACCGACAGCGTCTTCCATTCCCATTGTCGCCTTGGGCGCACCGGCCGCAACGGTGGCCGGCGGACCAATCCGTGACAATTACACTTGGCAGATGACCGTCTATGCCCATGTGAGCAAGTGTTTCTACTGGCTGAACCTGATCCAGACGAGTTGCGCGGAAACTGATCGCGTTCGTGTCGTGATTACCGATGACCCCGGCGTTTATGCTGGCCGGATCGGAGTTAAGACCTTCTCTGAGAAGAGTACAGGAAAGATTTGGGAGATAACCGTCCTCTCATGGGTATTTTCGCCGTCTGGCGTGTTACTTAGCCCCATCGAAGCTATATTCCACGGCTATCCCGTGAGCACAGGATCGGCCTATGCGTCACACCCTTCCCAAAAAGGGAAGTTCTTCTACTTTCAGCATCGAGTGATAATGGACTACAGCGGTGGCGAAGTGTACGAAAACTATAAGACTGCCAACGCATACTGCAGTACGGCGTCGACCCCAATCTGCAAATGGTGAGTGACGGATTAGGCGCGTTCCTGCTTCCTGATGATGGGTCCACGCAGGCCATGTTTGACGCGCTCAGTCAAGAAGAGAAGCTGCAAGTCGCGTTATCCGGCACCCCGAGTGACATGACCTATCTCGCCAATGTCCCGGACTTGCCTACGGAGGCGATGATGGCGATCGCAACCAACCCCGACCCGCAAGCCCGGTGCTCAATCTTGGCGCTGAGAAAGATCCCGGAGGCCGTCATCGCGGCGGCGCTTGCGCGCTACCCCCTCGACGCTCCTGGTTTCAGTGCGCACTGGTCCGCGCCCGGGTTACTGATGGAATCGGCACCGCTGGGTCACCTCTTGGAAAGCATGCTCTACGGCTACTTTGAAGAAGCTGGCACGGCCACCGCACACCAGGACGTCATTTGGCGGCTGTGGCACGAGGTCATGAGGGTCCGCGACGAGACGCTGACCCTGGGCCAAGCCCTCTGGATCGCGTCACAGCTGAATTCCCCGAATCCCCCGAAGGAAACGGGTGACCCCATCCAGGACTTCTGGGCGCGAGCGTGCCGGTTTGCGCCCGGCAGCGATCTGGAGGCCCACTTGGGCACCTTGGGCGAAGCCGTCGCGCCGCGGACCAGAAGTTTCGGGGAGACTCCGGAACTCGCCGATGACCAACTCGCGTCCGTGTTGGACGGCAGTAAGACCGCGACCAGCGGTCTGGAGAGCGAGTATGTGGACGCGAACGAGCCGCTGCCCCGTCCGGGCGACTTGGCGATCGTCGTCGACGGGACGGGAGCCCCGCGGGCGCTGATCCGGACGGAGGAGGTCGCGGTCGTCCCCTTTGGGGAGATCACCGCGATGCAGGTGACCGCCGAGGGCGAGTGGGATCGGACGCTCGATTCATGGCGCGCGGAGCACCGTTCCGCGTGGGAAACCGACGGCCACGTCGTTGACGACGCCACGCCGGTGGTCTTGGAGCGCTTCAAGGTGGTGTTTCCGGTGTCCGCGATAGACCGGTTGACCAGCTGCGCCCTGCCCGCACAATGAACACCAGAACGCGCCGCGGCCAGTGAGCGAAGCAGTGTTCGCGGATGAAGTTGGGCCAGCGTTCATCGCGTCCGTTCCGGAGTTCAGAGTACGACGATTCCGGAGTTAATGATGCGTCCATTCCGGAGTTAACAGTGCGACGATTCCGGAGTTCGTGATAGCTTTGCGGCATGGGCACAGACATTGTGGAACGGCGGCTCCTAGCTGTTGCCCTAGAACGGACCAACGAGACCCCGGTTCTTCTTCTCGAGGGACCGCGGACAGTGGGCAAGTCAACCCTGCTCCGCGCGCTGGCCGACCACCTCGGCGGACGCTTGCTGGATCTGGACGATTTGGACACGCGGGCGGCCGCGAATGACGATCCCGCGACGTTGGTCGGCGGCCCTGGCCCGGTGCTGATCGATGAGTACCAACACGCCCCGATACTCCTGGACGCGATCAAGGCGCAGCTAAACCGGTCCGGCAGTCCGGGCCAGTTCATCCTGACTGGATCTTCCAGCCACGAATCGCTACCCCGTGCCGCCCAAGCGTTGACAGGACGCCTGCAACGCCTCCCCGTGTTGCCACTCGCACAATCCGAGATCGACCGCACCCGGCCCAGCCTGCTCCAGACCATCTTGACCGCGCCGGCCGATGTCGCGACCTCCGAACCGTCGGTGACCTCGCGCGCCGACTACATCACGCGTGTGGTACGTGGCGGGTTCCCGTTGGCGCTTGCCGCGCGGACCGACCGTGCACGTTCCGCATGGATCGACGACTACCTGCGCTTGACCCTGGAACGCGACGTCCAAGAGTTGTCGCGGCTCCGCCAAGCACGAGTCCTGCCTGACCTGCTCGCACGGTTAGCGGGACAGACGGCGCAGATCCTGAACAGCGCGCGATTGGCCGAACCAACAGGCGTCGACGAGCGCACCGTCCGTGACTACGTGCGCCTCCTGGAGTCCGTTTTCCTCATCCGCATCCTGCCCGCCTGGGAAAGAACGCTGACGAAACGAACCACAACGCGCCCCAAGGTGCACCTCGTCGACTCTGGGATCGCCGCCAGACTGCTCCGGCTGACCGCTGACAAACTGGCTCGTCGGGAAGCCACAACGATGACCGAATTCGGGCATCTACTTGAGACGTTCACCATCTCCGAACTGCTGAAGGAAGCCACCTGGACAGACGCGGTAGCCGGCACAGGTCACTGGCGAACGAAGGATGGCCACGAAGTCGACTTGGTGATCGAAACTTACGATGGCGGCGTCGTGGCGTTCGAGATAAAGGCGGCTTCACGAGTCTCGGCGCCCGACTTCCGCGGGCTTGAACGCCTCCGGGAGATCCTTGGCGCGTCATTCATCGCCGGTATCGTGTTGTACACCGGAGCCCGCAGTTACCAATACGCCGACAGGCTCCACGTCGCACCCATCGACCGGCTGTGGACGGGCTGACGCAACGACCGCTGCGGCGGCAGAGCAATTCCGGAACCTGACATTCTGGCCCTTGGAACGGCCGCAGCACGTCGCGGTTCCAGACACCGAGTCGCGGAGCCAGTCCGTCGAGCGGGACATTATGATGACGGCCATGAGTTACGTCCTTGGGGTGGACACATCTACGCAAAGCTGCAAGGTTGTCGTCCGGGATTTGGTATCTGGCAAGCTCGTTCGCTCGGGCCGGGGGTCGCACCCGGACGGCACCGAGGTCGATCCGCGGGCGTGGTGGGACGCGTACAACGTCGCGCTCACCGCTGCCGGCTATGACGGCGTCGAGTCGGTGGCCGTCGGTGGCCAGCAACATGGCATGGTCGCGCTGGATGAGCGCGGCGAGGTGATCCGGCCCGCGTTGTTGTGGAACGACACCCGCTCAGCCGGGGCCGCGGACGACCTGATCGCCGAAGTCGGCGCGGACGAGTACGCCCGGCGCGTCGGCGTCGTGCCCGTGGCGTCCTTCACGGCTACCAAGCTGCGCTGGCTGCGCGACGCCGAACCGGAAAACGCGGCGCGCGTCGCGGCCGTGGCACTCCCCCACGACTGGCTGACGTGGCGGCTGCGCGGCTACGGACCGGCCGGCGAGTCGCCGCTCGGCCCCGACCTGGAGGCGCTCACCACCGACCGTTCCGATGCGTCCGGCACCGCGTACTGGTCGCCCGCGACCAACGCGTACGACCGCGAACTGCTCGTGTTGGCGCTCGGCCACGACGCGATCCTGCCGCGCGTTCTGGGGCCGGGCGAGTCGGTTCCCGGCCCGGACTTCG
>JGI20166J26741_10930003_pt1 | contig 14767 bp, 14 predicted proteins | sample TergutCu122P5_FD_26741 | JGI IMG/M metagenome (IMG submission 26741)
CGATTGCCAAGAGCTTCAAAGAGGTGAAAAACGGCATGGGCGCAAGCTTCAGGGGGTCTACCTTCATCAGATGGCACATGGCGTTTACGGTGGCGCAAAGGTCGTTGCAATGCCCCGTGCAATAAACGTTTTTCTTGCCGAGCCGTTTTATCAGCGCTTCGGCAGTCTCGTTGATAGCGCAATGCCCCGCTATCAGCACTTTGCCCGTAATCGCGTCAATATCCTCGGCTGAATGCCCTTTTCCCATCACCAGCGTCCAGCCGCCTTTGCCGCCATAATCATAAGTCAGCACCTGAAGCAAGGTCAGGGGATTATTTTTGCAGCCCTCGCGGCAGAGCCTTTCCTTGCCCTTAACAATCTTCACGTCGTCAGGAAAGCGTTGCAGCAAATCGGAAGGATAGGTTTGGGTAAAGTCCGAAATATCGCCTTCCACATGAATATCATCCCAACACGACACGCCTTGCGAATAGCCGCGCTCGATCGCCAATCGCAGATGTCCGACTTTTTCCGCCGTCAGGCCGAACAGTTTCGCGCCGACCATATCGGCAGCGACAACGTTGCCGCTGCCGATCAGAACCTTAAACGGAAGCACGCATTCGTCGGCGAAGGCGGTTACGGGATAATGCCCGTAAATAGTCGCTTCGATTCCTTCGATCAAAGTAAAATCGGGCTGTATATAGCCGAGAACGTCGGCCAATTTGTGCGGCAGATTGTAATTGTGATCGGCGCGCCGGTCGTTTTGCTGCGGAAAAGCCCATTGATTTTTGACGCCCAGGGTGACTTCGGCCATCGAATGGGTTTTCAGTTTGGGCAAGTCGATATAAAGATTTTCGTCGTTGCGCTCAATCAAACGCTCGACGATGAACTTCGGAATGTTAAAAGAGGTCTGCCGGTAGCCATTTTTTTCCTTGGCCTCTTCGCCCTTGCCGCGAAACTGAAAAACGACGCTTTCCTCCTCGTCCAAAAAAACCTGCTTAACGCCGTATTTCTCGCATATGGCGCTGTATCCCGTGAGCGCGAACACCATGCGCGTAAAATTGCCCTGGGTGGAATTCTCAAAGAGATAAACCGTTTTCGCGCCCGCCTCCCGCCAGTACCTGACCACAGCTTCCACCAGTTCGGGGCGGGTATGACAATAGGCCTTCGAGTCTATGCCGTTGGGTTTCAGGTAGACGTCGCCGCTTGATTTCAAGAGGGATCTCCCGCCCGCCCAATCGAAAATTTCTTTGACGGCGGTAAAAACTTCTTCCCTCAGCGCCTCGTTGAGCGGAAGAAATTTTGTCAGGCTTTCTTTTTGATGAGAAGCTTTTAAGCGCCGCACAATGACGCTCGTTTTGGTCGATCCCGTATTCATTATAACCTCTTCATGCCGTATCAAGGGGGAAGCGGATGGGAATCATAAGCGGCTGAAATCGGGCTTGCGTTTTGCGAGGAAGGCGGTCATGGCCTCGTAGGCGGCGGGCCCGACGAGCAGGCGCAGGAATTCGGTGCCTTCCGTATCGATGCGGGCAAGCACCGCTTTTTCGTCGTCCCCCTTCATCAGGCGCTTGGTGGCCAGCAGGCTGGCCTGCGGTTTGGCCGCCAAAGACCGGGCCTGCGTCTGGGCCAGGGCATTGCATTCGGCCGGCGGCACGATGCGGTTGACCAGACCGCGGGCAAAAGCATCCTGGGCGGAAAAGGGTTCGCCCAGCAACAGGGCCGCCGCCGCGTGCTGGTGGCCGAACAGGCGCGGCACCAAAAGGCTCGAGCAACCTTCGCAACACAGCCCCAGGTTGACAAACGGCATGGAAAAAGCGGCATTGTCGCCGGCATAGACCAGATCGCAATGGAAAAGCATGGTCATGCCGATGCCGATCGCCGGCCCGCAGACCGCCGCGATCAGGGGTTTGGCAAAGGTGGCGATGGCGCGCAAAAAGCGAAATCCCGGCGCTTCGAGAGCCTGGCCCGTCCACGGATTGTTCAAAAAATCGGTGAGGTCGTTGCCGGAGCAAAAGACCGTTTCATGGCCCTCGAGCACGGCCACGCGCACCGCCGGGTCGTCGTTGGCCCGTTCGATGGCTTCGGCCAGGGCCGTGTACATGGCGGTGGTGATGGCATTCTTGCGTTCGAGGCGGTTGAAGGTCAGGGTCAGCACGCCGTTTTCCAGGCGTTCGAGAATGTGCGTGGTCATGGGTATCACTCCTTGTAGTAAACCATCTGATGTGTGGTCGCCAAAAGACGCCCGTCGCGTCGCCAAAGGCGGGCGCTTTGGTCGAAAAAGCCATTGAAAAACGCCTGCCCGTTCGCCTGGCCGAGCAGGTAATCGGCGCCGGCGGCGGCCAAATCGGCGGCGCCGGCGTGATAATAGATCGTGATCGTCACCGTGCCTATCGGCGTCATTATGGCGCGTCGCCGCCAGATGCGGGGGAAAAACAGATCCGACAAGGCCGTCAGGCTGATGAAATCAAGCGGACGCGGCGGATTGTCGCGCATCCATAAGAGCGTCCGGCTGTCGTTTTCCTGCCCATTCCAAACATCAGGCAATGGCCCGGCGATGAATCGGGCGTCATAGCGGGCCAGCCAGGGCACCGGCGCGCCGGCGCCGCTCCAGGTTGGGCGGGCAATGTCATCCGGCGCGGGCAGCCCGGTTGGCATCGGCGCATCGTCGCCGCTCCAGGTCGGACGGCGCCGCGCCGTCATCGCCGTGCCGGTAAAGACCACGGCGGCCGCGCCATCGGCGCCGGTTTGCGTGATGCGGATCAGCCAGTGCTGGGTCGTGCGGCTGGTGCGCGCCGGTTCGGCCTCGACCTCAAACGGCCCCTTCGCCAGGGCAGCGGCATAATTGCCGGTGAAGGCAATCGGCTCGCCCCGTCGTTGCGGGTGATTCATCACCGCCGCCATGGCCTGCGCCGCCGTGATGCCGCCGTAAGGCCCAAGCATGTTGTCGTAACCCGGATGGGTCTGGCCAGCGTAGCGGCGCGCTCCACGCGCGTCGTCGCCGAGGGGGCGCAAGGCCGTCGCCTCATCCAGGGGATGGTCAAAGCTTACATCGCTCGACATGAAAATCCTTTTTACTGAAGGTTGGGTTATAAAACTGGAAATGGCCCACAGACCGGGCAAGCGCTAGTTTCAGCCGGCAGCCGGGCCGTTTTCTGAATTTGTATGTTCTGGATTTTGCGGCTCGGCATGGATATATACCTCGCACCTGGAAATTTTTTGTTGGATATCTTTTTCCAGATGGTCGCAAAAGGCATGGATATCGGTAAAACTCATGGATGGATCCAAATGAATATTAAAAGAAATAAAGGTGTCGGCGCCGGCGGCGCGAAGCTTCAGATTGTGAAATGTCTTGATTTCCGGATGCTCGCTTAAAATGTCGGCTACGCGGTCATAATCCTGGGCCGGAGCCTTATCCAATAACACATCAATCGCTTTTTTACCGATTTTACAACAAATATAAAGAACGATGAACGCCACGACAAGCGCCGCGACCGGGTCGGCATAGTGAAATCCGAATTGAGCGCAGATCAAACCCAGCAAAACCACGGACGAACTCCAGATATCGGTGGAAAAATGCAGGGCGTCGGCCTCGAGCGCCTGGCTGTTGTGTTTTTTCGCCACCCGGCGCAAAGCGCGCGAACGGGAAATATCGACAAGAATAGAACTGATGACTACCGCATAACTCCAGGCGTTTACTTCGATTTCGGCGTTTTGCGTAATCAGGCGGTGGATGGCCTCGTAAATGATCCAACCGCAGGTAAGCAAAAGCAACGCGGTTTGTATCAAGGCCGACAGATTTTCCACCTTGCCATGGCCAAAATGGTGCTCCTCGTCGGCGGGTTTGTCGGAAATGCGCACCGAAAAAAAAGTGATGAGAGAGGCCAAGAGATCCAAACACGAGTGCAGCGCCTCGGACAACAGGCCCAAACTTCCGGTAAGAATGCCGACGGCAAATTTGAAGCCCGTTAAAAATAAGGCGGCTATAATTGAAGAAATCGCCACCATTCTTTTTTCTTTATGCGCTTCCATACAAAACCTCTCCGCTATCCCTCGCCGCCCAACTGCCGGTACCTGAAGCAATCCGCCAGATGGTCGTTGACCAGGCCCATCGCCTGCATGAAGGCATAGCAGATGGTCGAGCCGACAAAGGTGAAACCGCGCCGTTTCAGGTCCTTACTGAGTTTGTCGGAAATGGCGGTGGTGGCTGGGACTTCCGCGAGCGTCCGCCAGTGGTTGTGGATGGGCTGACCGTCGGTGAAGCGCCAGAGGTAAGCGGCGAAAGAAGAAAATTCTTGTTGTATGGCGAGAAAGGCGCGCGCGTTCTGGCGGGCGGCGGCGATTTTCAGGCGATTTCTGATAATGTCGGGATTCTCTTGCAGCCGCGCCAGGTCCGCGTCGGTGAAACGGGCGATTTCCTCGGCGTCCCAATCGGCAAAGGCGCGGCGGTAGCCGTCGCGCTTTTTTAACACGGTCAGCCAACTGAGACCGGCCTGCGCCCCTTCAAGGATGAGAAATTCAAACAGGCGCCGGTCGTCATGGCAGGGGACACCCCACTCTTCATCATGATAGGCGATATAGAGCGGCTCCTGGCCGCACCAGGGGCAGCGGGTTGGTTGATCCATCATGCGCCAGCCGCCAGTTGGCGCAGCCGCGCCAGAAATTCATCCTCGCTGAAGCGATGGTTCTGGGTACCGCGCTGTTCGACGGTGAACGAGGCGCAGACGCTGCCCATGGCCGCCGCTTCGATGATGTCGCGTCCGTCGGCCAGGGCGCGCAAGAAGGCGCCACGGTAGGAGTCACCGCAGCCGGTTGGATCAACCACGGCCTTGGCCTTGGCGACGCCGATCTTGGTCAGGCGGCCGCCCTGTGTCACTTCCGAGCCGTGTTCGCCCATGGTGACGATCGTCGCCTCTTTGACGCGCTCGAAAATCGCCTCCTTTTTCAGGCCGGTTTTATTCATGATCAACTCGAATTCATAGTCGTTGACCATTAAAATGGCGCAGCCGCTGATGGCGTCGAGCAGGTCGGCCCCTGACAGCGCCGGTAACGATTGGCCGGGGTCGAAGATGTAGCGGATACCGCGCATCTTGCAAGTCGCCGCGTAGAGCCGCATATCGTCGAGGTTGCCCGGCGAGACGATCATCAGGGTCCGCGCCGGGTCGAGCCGCTCAAAATCCAGTTGCGACGAATATTTCATGGCGCCGGGGTTGAAGCCGGTGATCTGGTTGTCGGCCTTGTCGGTGGTGATGATCGCCCCGGCGGTGAATTCGCTGTCGATGATTTTGATGCCGTCGGTGGCGATGCCCTGCCTTTCCATCCAGTCGAAATAACGGCGATAGTCATGACCGATGGTGGCGGTGATCACCGGTTCGCCGCCCATCAGTTTCAAGGAATAGGCAATATTGCCGGCGGTGCCGCCGAAATGCTCGGCGACGTGATCAATGATGAAAGAAACATTCAGCACATGCAGCTTTTCCGGAAGGATGTGATTCATGAAATAATCGGGAAAAGTCATGATCCGGTCGTAGGCCAGGGAACCTGAAATGATAGTTGTGATGCTCATATCGCTCGCACCTTCTTTTTTTGTAAGGGGAAATGAATGGCTGGCTGAGATTTGCCGCTTATTTGTCAATGACCGCCCGAATCTCCGGGTCGGCGAGAATCTGGGCGATAATTTCGCTCATCTGATCGTTCAGACCCTTTTCCAGCGCCGGCAGTTCCGGGCGGCGCAAGGTTTCATCGTTGCTTTCCCTGGAAAATGTCCTGGTCAGGCTGGTTGGCTCTTTCTCGGCCAGGAGGCGGATCTTGGTCTTGGTCACGGTCTTGAACAGCGCCTTCGGCTTTGTCACCTCAACCAGCAAAGTATCGACAATCACCGTCAAATGGGTGGGCGCTGTCGGATAGGCGAGCAAGCCCTGTTTTTGCCAGCCCAGCGACAGCAAATCGGCCAGCAACTCCGACGGCGCCGGGCGATTGATCAGGCGGATGGGCGGATCGTCTCCGAGGGCAAAGACAACCACATCCGACGAGGGACGGGCGTCTTGCCCGGTGATCGTGAAGCCGCCGCCGCCCTCGGCGTATTGCCGGCTTATCCGTTCCGGCAAGGCCGGGTGCAGGTTGGTGTAGCGCGGTATTTCGGCGGCGCAGGAAGAGAGAAAAAGCGCGAGGCCAATGGCCAAGAAAATACGTTTCATAATTGCTCCTTGTTATGAGATACAGCGGGAATCAGTTTGAGAAAAATACCGGCGACAGGCTATCATATTGGGCCGCGCCCTTCATCCTTTTTCATCAGCCGCTTTGGCCTAGCGCCGCCGGCGCAGCGGCTGAAAATGGCAAATTTTTACCATCCTTCCCGCCCGCCTTTCTGTTATTCTCGCTGGAAACATCCACGGCAAAGGAGGCGGATATGTATGAGGACATTTTTACTTCGGCATTTGCCACCCAGTTTGGCAGATTGCGGCTGATTGCCCGCGGCGATGCCCTTTGCGGCCTGCTGCTGCCGGGGGAAGATTTGCCGGCAAAGAAACCGCTTCCCGGCGATTGGGCCGAGGCCAGCGATTGCCCGGAACATCCCGTGCTGCGCGAAGCCCGCGCCCAGGTGCTTGCCTATTTGCATGGCTCGCTGCGGGTCTTCGATTTGCCGCTGGCCCCGGAGGGAACAGCCTTTCAGAAAATGGTCTGGGAGCAACTGCTGGCGATCCCCTACGGGCAGACATCGACCTATGGCGAGCTGGCGGCGAGAATCGGTGGTAAAAACAAGGCCCGGGCGGTGGGCGGCGCCGCCCACCACAATCCGATTGCCCTCATCATTCCCTGTCACCGGCTGATCGGCGCCGGCGGCAATCTGGTCGGGTTCGGCGGCGGCCTGCCCTTGAAGCGGGCGCTGCTCGATCTGGAGCGAGAAATTCGCTAGGAAAAAACCACTTCGCGGAAGAATTGCACCAGCCCACCGCGACGGGCGACGAGACGCCGCTGCTCATGAATCAGGTCTGAGTCGGGCAGCCGCATGGCCGCCATCTTGTATTCGATATGGCTGGCCAGGCGGTTTTCCAGATACCAGGCATACAAGAGGCCCATCAGCAAACCCGGCGGCGTGAATCCCTCGTCGCCATTGACCAGGCGGCTGTAGCGGCGTCCCGCCTCGATCGGGACCATCCGCGCCAGTTGCAGAAAAACATCCAATTGGTCGCTGGAAAAATAGCACCGCCTGTCCTTTTCATCGGTCAACAGCAGATGGTAGCGTTTGCCCACCGTCTGTCCGTCACAGACGACATTTTCCATACGCTTTTCGGCGGCGTAATTGCCAAGCAACGATTGACCGATAGCAACCAGCAGGGCCAGCTCCAAGCGCGACGGGTTATTGACTTGTTCGCGGTGGATGTGGATACAGCCGTCTTCCGGCTGGTAAAAGGAAAATATATTGTCATAGCGCTGGTCGCGCGGCCAGGTATCGGCCCCGTGGCCGACAATGCCCTGGATCGCCGTCAGATGGGCGGGAGCGATATCGTAATGTTTCCAGAAAATATTCGATATGGCGGCGCGCAGACGGCCATGCCGTTCTTCCGTCTCTTCGCCGCATTCTTCATAACGCCAGGCGGCCATCATTTCGGTCATTTGCTGATATTTGCGGCAAGGGATCGAGACGCGCCGGTTTGCACCCTTTTCCTCTTTGGCTAGGCTATCGGCCGGAGGGCTGGTCTCGTTCGGGGCGGCGAACAATTGCCGGGCAGCGTACAGGGTTCGCACCGCCTGGGCCAGGCTGGACGGGTCATGCTGAATGACGCCGCGCTCGCGCAGGACGCGCCGCGAGTAAATATCGCACTCAACCGGCACGTATCCCTGGGAGCGCACAACTTCTTTATCGAGGAAGATCGGAACCTTGCCCTCAACGGCGTAGCGCTGGAGCACTGAGGCGGGCACATCCTGGAGCGACAGGCAGAGTACCTCGTGGAACATATCTTTGGTGCCGCCCGCGATATTGCGCTCGTAGGCGCGGATCATGTCGGAAACGTAAAATTTCCGTTCCGGGTCGGCCAGGCTGAGGTCGGTTTCTCCAGTCTGCACCCAGAGATTGGAAACGAGGATTTTCAGCGCCCGGCGGTTGTCGCGCACCGCCTGAGCCAGGCCCGGCACCTGGAACACCGGAATGACCGAGCTGTACAGGCTGCCCGGCGCCAGCACAATAATGTCGGCTTTGGCGATGCCCCGGTATATCTCCGGGTAGACGTAAGGATGGCCGCAGAAATCGACAAAAACTTCTTCGATCGGGAAGCCGCGCCGGGCGGTGCTCGATTTATCTTCGCCAGTGATTTCGACGCCGTTGGCATAGCGCATCCGCAACAGGGCCGGGCTAGGCGTGCAGGGATACACCGCGCCCGGTTCGGCGCCGATGCGTTCGGCGGTTTCCTGCAGGCCAACGAAAATCGCCTCCCGCAGCGATTCCTCAAAACGTCCGTGGTCATGAGCCGGCAGTTGCCGGTAGATGGCGGCGGCGAGCAAGAGATTGCCGAGGCAATGCGGGCGGGCGAGGACAGGGCGCAAGCGGGCGTCAACGAACAAATAGTCGAGCAGCTCGTGCAGATATTTGCGCAAAGAATCCGGCAACACGTTCATATCCACTTCAGACCAGGCCAAGAGATCGGCGGCACTGGCGGGCGGTTTGGCAAAACGGAGGTTGAACAGCCGGGCTAAAACCGCGACGATAGCCTCCGCTTGAGCAACGGTGGCCTGGTACATCTGTTGCAGGCTATTCAGCCTGATTGATGAAAGTAGTACGTGGCGGACGTCGCCAATTGCTGGCAGCGGCAGGTCTTTGAGCAGTTCGCCGGTCGAGCCGCCGTCGTCGGTGATGCAGACCACCGAGGTGATATGCGAGAAAACTTCTTTCAGGCCGTGGAAGGGGCGTTGCGCCCAGTTGGCGGCGCGGCTGTCGCCACCAACGGTATTTGATAATCCCGTGCCACCGCCGAAAATCACCACGCGGGCGTCATCGACATTTTTCAGGTCGATGGCCGCCGCCAATTCGCCAAAAAGAGAGCGCACTTCGGCGGCGCAGTGTTCCGGCGGGCCGTTCAGCCGCAGGTCGATCAGCTTTTCCCGCAGGTCGCTGTGGCGCAGCAGGTCGAGCGCCGAAAAAGGATGCAGGCGCAGAGCCGCCAAACTTTCGGTGATAGGGTTCATTTCTTTTGTGCTGTCAGTCATGACTCGCCTCCGTCCTAATTTTCGGCGCGAAGTTGCGCCTCGACGCGGCGGATTTCTTCCGGGGTGTCGATTTCGATGGAATCATGCTCGGTCAAAACAATCTGAATCGGATAGCCATATTCGAGGGCGCGGAGTTGTTCGAGTTTTTCCTGGCGCTCCCATTCACCTTCTGGCAAAGTGACGAAAATATCGAGAAAATCCTTGCGGTAGGCATAAAAGCCCAAGTGTTTGTAATAGTCCGGCAAAGGCGCTGTCGAGCCGGAAGTTCCCCGGACAAAAGGGATGGTCGCGCGGGAAAAATACAAGGCCCGGCCCCGCCGGTCGAAAACTGTTTTGACATGATTGGGATCGCTGATTTCTTCCGGACGGACAATTTTATACACCAAGGTCGCCATCGGCAGCGCCGGGTCGTCGAGCAGCGGCCGCGCCACCTCTTCGACCACCGCCGGCTGAAATGACGGCTGGTCGCCCTGGATGTTGATGACGATATCGCTTGCGGCAAGACCTAAAATGTTCGCGGCTTCGGCCAGACGGTCGGAACCGGAGATGTGATTCGTTCCGGTCATCACCACTTCGCCGCCAAAGGATTGCACAACTTCGGCGATGCGGGCATCATCGGTCGCCACCACCACCCGCGATAAACAGGCCGCCCGCCGGGCCCGCTCAACCACATGCCAGATCATCGGCTTGCCGGCAATGGGCATTAAAGGCTTGCCAGGAAAGCGGCTGGAGGCATAACGCGAGGGAATAATGGCCACCACCTGTCTTTTATCTTTTTGCATTCTTGTCAATTCCGTAAAAATACAGTTTCGTCGTCGCCGTCCATCGGCGCCGTTCATTTTTCCCGTGTGCCGTTATGCCGAATGCAATTATTATTACCTGTAAATCAAATAATTTACACAAAAAAGCAGTGGGACTTGCCGAAAAATTACGGGCTCCTCTGCTGGATGAAACGGCACTGGCGGAGAGACAGGGCATCTTGCTGATTCTGGCCGAAGACGGTCTCTCGCTCAGATGCCTCGGCGAAAAGACGCGCCCGTTGCGAGTCGATTTCACCAGCGGCAAAAACGCCTTCCGCCTGGCCGAAAACCGCACCATACGCCAGCCACTGGCGCGGGCGGTGGGCATTGGCCACGGCTTGCGGCCGAGTATTTTTGACGCCACCGCCGGTTTGGGCGGCGACGCCTTTGTTTTTGCCAGCCTCGGCTGCCAGGTGACGATGGCCGAGCGCGCGCCGCTGGTCTTTGCCCTGCTCGAGGATGGCTTGCAGCGTGCCGCTGGTCACCCGCAAACCGCCGCCATCGCTGCCAAGATGCGGCTTTTGCCGGGTGACGCGAAAGATATTTTACCGGCGCTCAGCCCGCCGCCGGATTGCGTTTATCTCGACCCGATGTATCCAGAAAAGAAAAACAGCGCCCTGCCGGGCAAGGAAATGCGTATTCTGCGCCAGTTGGTCGGCGGCGACGATGACAGCGCCGAACTGCTGGGCCTGGCGCAAAGGGTGGCCGTGGGCCGCGTGGTGGTGAAAAGGCCGAAAGGGGCGCCGTGGCTGACGGCGGCCAAGCCCTCGCACGCCATCGCCATGCCGAACAGCCGCTTTGATGTCTATCTGCGGTTGCCCCCGACAGCGTAGAACCTCCAGACCTCATCGAATTTTGGCGGGATCTTCCATTTGCCCCTGGCGTCGATGAAGCCCCATTTGCCGTTCGTTTCCGCCCCGGCCCAGCCGTTGGCGGCAAAATCCTCGACCGCATCGAATTTCGGCGGTATCACCCATTCGCCCTTGGCGTTAATAAAACCTTCTTTCCCTCCGCTTTTGGCCGCGGCGAGGCCGTTTTCGGCAAAGGCCACGAAATCGTTGAATTGTGGCGGGATCACCCACTCGCCTTTGGTGTTGATAAAGCCCCATTTGCCGTTATCTTCCGCGACCGGCGCCAGGCCGTTGGCGGCAAAAGGCCCAGCCAAATGGAACTTCGGCTGAATCACCCACTTGCCCTCGGTGTTAATGAAGCCCCATTTGCCGTGGCTTCTCACCGAGATCAGGCCGTTGGCGGCAAAGGGCCCGGCCAGATCGAACTCCGGCGGGATTACCCACTCGCCCTTGGCGTTGATAAAACCCGATTTCCCATGGCTTTCCGCCACGGCCAAGCCGTTGGCGGCAAAATACTCGACCGCGTCGAATTTTGGCGGGATCACCCACTCGCCTTTGGCGTTAATAAAACCCGATTTCTTTTCGCTTTCAGCGGCGGCCAGGCCGTTGGCGGCGAAAGGCCCGGCCGAATCGAACCTTGGCGGTATCACCCATTCGCCCTTGGCGTTGATAAAGCCCCATTTCCCTTGGCTGTATGCCGTGGCCAGGCCGTTGGCCGCGAACCCTCTGACCAGATCGCAGTTCAATTTCGGCGGGATTACCCACTTGCCCTTGGTGTCGATAAAGCCCCATTTCCCTTCGCTTTTGGCCGGAGCCAGGCCGTTGGCGGAAAAAAATCCACTGAAATTATCGAATTTCGGCGGGATTACCCACTCGCCCTTGTCGTTGATAAAGCCCCATTTGCCGTGGCTTTCCGCCGCGGCCAGATAGTTGGCCCGGCCCGCGCTGGCGCCGCCAGGAAAAAGCTGGACAAGAAACACAACGGAACACAATACAAAGAAAAAATTCCGCACTCGCATAGAGCCTCCGTTGGTTGCCGGATACAGAAAGTTGCGCGACAAAAAAAGTATATATTGTCTACCGCTGTCTGACAAATTCTTCCACAGCAAAATTTGCCAAACAGCGGCGCAAGGCCCTATCGCCCGGGGTTCACCTGCATGTCGGCGGGCGCGGAGACGGTGACGGCGTGGGCGATATTCGCCCCCTGATTGGCGGGGACGGTAAGTTCCCAGTACAGTGTATGATTTTCGTCCTCTTTATATTCCGGCTTGCTGTTCATGGTCACGCTTATATCCTTGTCGCCGGACTGCGGCCGGGCGTCTTCCACACGCAGGAGAACGGGTTTTGACCGGCCATTGAAGGCTTTGAACGTCCAGTTCCATTCCCAGCTCTGGCGCTTGCCGATGATGATGCCGCTTTTGCCGCTCTGACGCGCATCCATCTCCCGCTCGACGGTGACGCGGGGATCGGCGCCAAAGAAAAGATTGGCCTTGTTGCCGTCAAGGGCGAAGACGCCAGCGCCCACGGCGGCGCCGTCGAGAAAATAGCTGGCCGGGCCGCCAGGCCAAGCGCGCGGGTCATCGACAATACAACGGGCGGCGATAAAGGTCTCGCGCCCCAAGGCGGGCCGCGCCAGCCAGAAGATGGGGGCTTTCCACTCGGCTTCGCGAATCGTTAAGCGGGATGTGCCTTCACGCAGGGCGCGTTTGCCGAGTTGCCAACTGGCAAAGGCGTCGCGATCGAGCATCTCGATGGGGGGCGCTGGCGCTGGCGCCGCCGGGGCCGCCACTTCCATCATCATGGGCGCATCTTCTCGGGCGGATTTTGTCGCCACCAACCCGAACCCAGCGTCCCGCTGGCGGGTGTCGAGGTTTGCCACCAGCCAAGGGAACAAATTGGCCGGCGCCTGTTGCCGGGTGTTGTGGGAAACCAGCGTGATTTCCGCGTTATTCCAGTCCTGGCCGCTGTTCTGCCATATCTCGGCGCTGAGCCGCGCCAGCACCAGGTCTTTATCCGGCAGGGCGGTGAAACGGTACAGGGGCCGCCAGCCGCACTGCCCGGTGGTGTAGGTATAAGAAATTTTCGCCGTCCCTTTGGCCGGGCCGGACAAACTGACCGCCACCAGCACGGCTTCCTTGCCCACGGCCGGCAGGCTGTCGCGCTCGGCCTTGAGGGCCTGGGCCCGTTCGCCGAGATCGTGCAGCTTGATATGGAGTTCGGGGATGATCTGCCGCATCTTGCTGTCGCGTTTATCGAGGTCGGCAAAGGCTAGTTCTTTGGCGTTGCCGGTTTTCCACAGTTCCAGGCGCGCCTGGATCGCCTGGATTTCGCCCTCGATGGCCGTCAATTCTTTGCTCAGGGCGGCCCGGCGTTCATGCTGCCCCTGGATGGGATCGTCCAGATAAGTCGCGGCGCCCGACCAGTCTTCCACCGTCCGATCCTGGGCGGTGAGGCTGACATCGATAGAGCCTTGCGGCAACAGGAAACGCGCTTCCGCCCGCCCATCCTGTCCAGCCGTAAGGGCAATGTTTTGCTCGGCGGTGATTTGCGCATCCCTGGGACTGAGCAGCACCTTCACCGGCGTGCCGAAGACCGCCTCGGTGGCGGTGGCGGCGGCGGCCGGCAGCGCGGTCAGAAACAGCAACACGAGGGTACAGAGCGATTTCGACATGAATTCCTCCTTATAGAGTTTGTACGCGCTCGTCCAATGGGTCGTTGGCTTCCTCAAATGGTATGCCTGTTTTTCGCCGCCGCGCCGCCAAGAGCCGTTCCCGCATCGTCTCGCTTTTAAGCAGATAGGCTGTTTCTTTCTCCGCCTGCAGCTCATGCCACAGATCAATGGGCACGATCACGGCGGTTACCGTGTTATTCTCATCTGAAATGTATTGCACCTGTCCCATGATTTTCCTCGCTTGATCTTTTCCGATAATGCTTCCTGTCACATAAAAGGACAACAACCGGTTTCAGTGGGAGCGGCTCAGAATATAACGGGCGATGCCGCGCAGGGGTTCGGCCTTGGCGTCGAAAATATCCAGGCTTTTGATGGCGGCGTCAATTGCCTCTTGGGCCAGGCGTCTTGTTTCTTCAATGCCAAAGAGCGCCGGGTAGGTGGCTTTGCCGCGTTTGGCGTCGCTGCCGGCGGATTTGCCCAGTTGCTCGCTGGTGGAAGTGCTGTCGAGCAGGTCATCGACTATCTGGAAGCCAAGGCCAATCTGACGGCCATAAATTTCCATCGCCGCCGATTGCGCCTCGGAAGCGCCAGCGCCCAGCGCCCCGCAGCAGACGGCGCAGCGGATCAAAGCCCCGGTTTTGTACTGATGAATGGTTTGCAGCAACTCAAAAGACACTTCTTTGCGCTCGTTGGCGATGTCGAGCGCCTGGCCTCCGACCATGCCGAAACTGCCGGCGGCGACGGCAATCCGCTGGATAATGGCCAGGATGGTCGTTTCCGGCAGGCTGACATATTGCCGGTTGGTAAGCAGGGCAAAGGCGTCGGTGAGCAGGCCGTCACCGGCTAAAATCGCCTGCGCTTCGCCGAACTGCACATGACTCGTTGGCTTGCCCCGGCGCAGGTCGTCGTTGTCCATGGCCGGCAGATCATCATGGATTAAAGAATAGGTATGGATGTATTCGAGGGCGCAGGCCACAGGCATCAAAACGTCCTGAATCTCCTGGGCGTCGTCTATGGCCCGCGCCGCCGCCAGACACAGGGCCGGGCGGATGCGTTTGCCGCCGGCAAAGAGACTATAGCGCATCGCCTCGACGTGGCCGCGCAATGGCTCCGCCGCCTCTGGCGCGAAATCTGGCATGAAGCGGGCCATGGCCGCCTCGACCAGGTGGCTCTGGGCGCTAAGGTAGGACTCTATCTCCAGCGTCATCGTCGGCAAACGGCTCTTCTTGAAGTTTCCCATCTTTTTCGAGTAGGATGTTTACCCG
>JGI20166J26741_10931114_pt1 | contig 14765 bp, 13 predicted proteins | sample TergutCu122P5_FD_26741 | JGI IMG/M metagenome (IMG submission 26741)
GCCGGAGCGCGGATGGACGAAACCGGCGTAGCCCTCGGGCAGGGCGATGGCCACCCCCGTGGCCACGACCCGGCGCTCTCCCGGCGCCAAGGTGACATCCTCGGCGCAGGCCAGGTCGGCGCCGGCGTCGTCCGGATGGGCGTAGCGCGGGGCGGGGACCCCGGGATCGAGGCGTCTCACCTGCACGACGGGCTCATTCATGGCCGTCAGCCTAGCCGGACGCGTTGGTCTAGGATGGCGGGCAGGACCACGCGGACGGGCGTGACCGGAAAGGCGGGACCGATGAGCCTCACGAACAAGCTGACCGTCGCGGCGCTCGGGGCGGTGGCGACGTATGCGGCCCAGAAGGGCGTCCACGGCCTGTGGACCCGTGTCGTCGGCGAGGAACCACCGGATCCGCACGACCCCGAGGTCCACACGTCGGTGGCCGTGGCGTGGTTCGTCGCCAGTGGGATCGGTCTGGCGGTCGCGCAACTGCTCGTGAACCGGTTCGCGTCCCAGCGCTATCAGGCTCCCCCCAAGCGCGTGAAGGTGATGCTGTAGCACGGCCCGCTACAGGCAGTCGACACAAAACTCCTTGCCATCGCGGACGACGGCGATCTGGCTGCGATGCTTGACCAGGAAACAGCCCGCGCACGTGAACTCGTCAGGTTGGCGCGGCAGAACTCGCACGGTGAGTTCCTCGTGCGACAGATCGGCACCTGGCAGTTCGAACGCTTCGGCGGCCTCGACCTCATCCTCGTCGACCTGGCCGGACGCCTTGTCGTTGCGCCGGCTCTTGAGTTCCTCCAGCGAGTCCTCTTGCAGCTCCTCTTCGGTCTTGCGAGGAGCGTCATAGTCGGTGGCCATAGTGTCCTTCCCGTGGTCCGCCAGTTCCGGCGGCACATTCATACCACATCGTGTGAAAGTTGGCACCTTACGCCGCCGCGTTTCGCACACTGGACAGCGTGAAGCCCCCGCGGCGCAATCCCGCACAGGCCCCGGGTGGGGTCCGCGCGCCGCCGCGTGCCGTGGCGGTCTGGGGTAGGGCGTGGATTCGCGGTAGATTGGAGACCGCGTGCCGGGCCGTCTCAGTGTGCGGTCAGGCGCGGAACCGACCAGACGATGGAGATGCCGATGGATGCCGCCTTGACGCCGCGGGAGATCCAGGCGCGCATCCGGGCGGGCGAGTCGGCCCAGGAGGTCGCCCAGGCCGCCGGGGTGTCTCTCGACTCGATCGTGCCGTTCGCGGAGCCCGTCCTGGCGGAACGGGAACACATGGCCGCCATGGCGACCGGCTGCCAGGTGCGCCGTAGCGCGGCAGAAACCGGGTCGCACCGGCCCCTCGCCGATGTCATCGGCGACCGGTTGACGAGCCGGGGCGTGTTTCCCGAGGCCCTGACGTGGGACGCCTGGCGCGGTCGTGACCGGTTGTGGACGGTTCGCGTGGCGTACGAGTCGGGTTCGGCGGTCCACGAGGCCTTGTTCACGTTCGACCAGCGGGGACGTTTCTCGGTTCCGGCCAATCCCGAGGCCCGGTGGCTGATCGGCGACGTGGCCGCCGAGCCCAAGAATGGCCGTCGGCGCCGCGCGAGCGACCCGGACGAGGAGCCGACGCTCGACCTGCACGACCGACCGGTGCCCTCGCGCGGGCGTGCCGCGGACGCGCTCGTGTTCGAGGATGTCGCGTGGCCCGCGCGGGAGTCGTTCGTTGTCTTCGATCACGGGCAGGACGCTCTCGCCGAGCCGACCGACTTCACCCCGGCCACGCTCGCCGAGGTGGACGGTGTCTTCGACATCGTGCCGACCCCCCCGTCGGATCTCGACGTGCTGTACGACATGCTGGCGGAGATCGACGAGGATTCGGTGAACCTGTACGCCGACATCACCGGACGTATCGCCGCTCCCCCGGCCCCCGCCGTCCCGCGCGCGCGACCGCAGGGTTCCGCGTCCGCGGCCAAGAAAGCGGCGCCGAAGTCGGCGCGTCCCGTCGCCGCACCGGCCTCCGAACCGATTGCCCCGGAACCTGCCCCCGTCCCGACGATGCCCGCCGAGGTGGCGCCCGAGGCCGCCCCCGCCCCACGCAAGAGCCGCAAGCGCGCCGTCGTGCCGAGCGCCTGGGACGACATCCTTTTCGGCGCCCGCAAGGCGGAATAGGGCTCAGCCCTCCCCGAACGGCAGCGGGGCCGGACTGAGCGTCGCGCCCGAGAAGCCTTTCGGCTGCCGCGCCCGGTGGTGGACGCGGCACAGCACCTCGTAGTGGACCTGCTGCACCCCGCCCGTACCCGCGGGTTCGGTGTCGCCGACGAGCACCTGGTCGCCCTCGGTCACCATGATGCCGTTGATCACGCGGGCGTTGTGCGTTCCGGGGCGGCCGCACCAGCACAGCGGCTGCACGGGCATCGTCTCGACGCGGTCCGCCAGTTCGACGAGACGCTTCGCGCCGGGGAACATCTGTGTCCGGAAGTCGCACATGATGCCGAAGCAGAACACGTCGACGCCGAGTTCGTCCGCGATGAGGGCGAGTTCGTCGACCTGGGCCGGCGAATAAAACTGGGCCTCGTCGCACACCAGGAAGTCGATCCGCCGGCCCGCGCGGATCTCCCCGACCACGTAGTCCCAGAACGAGAAGTCCGCGTCGGCCTCGATGGCGGGACGCTCCAGGCCGATCCGTGACGTGATGTGGGCCGCACCGGCACGGTCCAGGCTCGTGAACAGCCGGCCCGCGCGGTCGTGCGCCGACTGGGTGTGGTTCATCTGCAGGGCCATCGTCGACTTGCCCGAGTTCATCGGGCCGCCGAAAAAGACCAACTCACCGGGTACCGCCATCACTCCCGCCTCCTGGATCGATCAGCAGCGGCACGCCCATCTCGGATCGTGTCGCGCCACCGTGCATTCCCACCATGCGCGCCTCCCCGGGGACCGTCCGGGTCGTCAGCGCCCAATTCTGCCGTAGGACGGCCACCACGTCCCCGATGCGCGACCGCAGCCGGGCCGGCACCTCATCGAACCAGCCGTCCTCGATCGCGTCGTCGCCGCGCACGACGAGTGCCCGCTCCCCCAGCACCGCCGCCCAGGCGGCGGCGACCCGCTCGGGTTCGTCCGTGTACACAAACCGGCAACGCGCCTCGCCGCCGACCAGTGCGACATCGCGGACAAGACGCGGCTCGTCCTCCAAGACGATTCTGCGGTCCGCCGGAACGTCGACCATGCCGTGATCGCCGGTGACGAGCAGGCACACGTCCGGGTCCAAACTGGCGCGCAGGCCGCCCACCAGGCCGTCCACCCAGGCCAGCGCCTGGCGCCACTGCGGCGAGCGCCACCCGTGGGTGTGCCCGGCGCGGTCCAGGCTGCGCTCGTAGACGTACACGAGGGACGCCTCGCCGCGGGCCGACGCCGCGACGGCCTGGGCGATCCGCGTACCCGAGTCGCGCTCGTCGGCGACCGGGACGAAGCGCGCCCCGCGTAGCGACGCCCGGGTCAGTCCCGTCCCCATGAACTCCTCCGGGGCGACCGCCGAGGTCGCCACGCCACGTCCCGCGAGGCGTTCCCACCAGGTGGGCACGGGCTGGAAGGCGACCGGGTCCCGCGGCCCCCCGGCCCACGTCAAGGCGTTGAGGAGGCGGCCCGGCGCGCTGCGGAACGAGTAGCCGACGATGCCGTGCCGGCCGGGGGCCGTCCCGGTCGACAGTGTCGTGATGGCGGTTGCGGTCGTCGACGGGTGCGTCGAACTCAGGGGAATGGCCGTGCCCAGCGCCGCCGCCAGTACCGGAGCCTCATCGGCGGTCGCGTGGAGAATGTCCGTGCCGAGCCCGTCGACGAGGCACACGACGTACCGGCGGGACGGCGGCAGTCCCAGGACGTCACGCGCGCCCTCCGCGGCCCGGTCCGGGGCTGTGAGAACATGGGCGGCCACCGCGGGAAGTATCTCGGCCAGGCTCGCCGCTCCGTACGGCGGAGGCAGGCTGTCGGACACGGTGCCCATCATCTCACGCCCGCCGGCCGTGGCGGCGCGGCGTCGTCCGGGCTGGTGGACCGGCCTGGCACAATAGCCGGTGGCCGGTGCCGCGGGGCGGCGATCCGGGCCCACGAAGGAGGCACGAGGCGGCGATGGCGGAACCGACGACCCCAGACGAGGAGTCCGAACGCGTCCTCGACGTCGACTTCTCGAACGAGATGGAGTCGAGCTACCTCGAATACGCCTACTCGGTGATCTACGCCCGGGCGCTGCCCGATGCCCGCGACGGGCTGAAGCCGGTGCAGCGGCGCATCCTCTACTCGATGGACGACGAGGGCCTGCGGCCCGACCGCGGCTTCGTCAAGTGCGCCCGTGTCGTCGGGACCGTGATGGGCAAGCTGCACCCCCACGGCGATTCGGCGATCTACGACGCCATGGTCCGCCTCGGCCAGCCGTGGGCCGTGCGCCTCCCCCTGATCGACGGGCACGGCAACTTCGGTTCGCTCGACGCCGGGCCCGCCGCCATGCGCTACACCGAGTGCCGCATGGCCCCCGCGGCGCTCGCGATGACCGCCGGCCTGTCGGAGGACACGGTCGACTTCCGGCCCAACTACGACGGCAAGGAGACCGAGCCGGTCGTGCTGCCGGCCGCCTTCCCGAACCTTCTGGTGAACGGGGCTTCGGGCATCGCCGTCGGCATGGCGACGAACATGGCCCCCCACAATCTGGTCGAGGTGGTCGGCGCGCTGCGCTACCTGCTCGCGCACGAGGACGCGGGCCTGGACGAGATCATGCGGTTCGTGCCCGGTCCGGACTTCCCGACGGGGGGCACGATCATCGGGCTGGACGGGGTGCGCGAGGCGTACCAGACCGGACGCGGGACGTTCCGCCTGCGGGCGAGCGCCCGTGTCGAGCAGGTGACGCCGCGGCGCCGCGGCATCGTCGTCACCGAACTGCCGTACATGATCGGGCCCGAGCGGATCATCGAGCAGATCAAGTCGCTCGTCCAGGCGAAGAAGATCGCCGGTATCGCCGACGTGAAGGATCTCACCGACCTGGAGCACGGGTTGCGCCTGGTGATCGAGGTGAAGAACGGCATCAATCCCGAGGCGTTGCTGGAACAGTTGTACAAGCTCACGAAGCTGGAGGACACCTTTGCGATCAACGCCGTTGCGCTGGTGGAGGGCCAGCCGCGCACGCTCGGCCTGATCGAGGCCCTGAAGGTCTACCTCGACCACCGGACGGCGGTGACGTTGCGGCGCAGCCGCTACCAGCGAAACCGGGCGCAGGACCGCCTGCACCTCGTCGAGGGACTGCTCCTGGCGATCGTCGACATCGACGACGTGATCGCGATCGTGCGATCCTCCGACGAGGTCGCGCAGGCCCGGGCCCGCTTGATCGAGGCGTTCGACCTCACCGAGGTCCAGGCCAACTACATCCTCGACATGCAGTTGCGCCAGTTGACGCGTCTGTCGACGATCAGGCTCGAGGCGGAACGCGACGAGCTGACGGGACGCATCGCGGAGCTGTCCCGGATCATCGACGACCCGTCCGAACTGCGCGCCGTCGTCACCGCCGAACTGGCGGAGGTGGCGACGACGTACGGCGATGCCCGCCGTACGGTGCTGCTGGAGTCCTCCGGCGGGGCCGCGGTCGCGGCGGCAGCCCCACTGGAGATCCCCGACGGGCCGTGCCGGGTGATGCTGTCGGCCACCGGGCTGCTCGCCCGCATCGACCTCCCGGCCGAAGGGGCCGCGGAGGGCCTGCCCGCCGAGGGGCCCCGTGCCGGCCACGACGTGCTCGCCAGCGTCATCGCGGCAACGTCCCACGCCGAGGTCGGCCTCGTCACGTCGTTGGGACGCCTCATCAAGCTCCGGGCCATCGACCTTCCGACCGTTCCGCTGACCGCGAACGCACCGAACGCTCAGGGCGGTTCGCGCGCCTCCGAGCTGGTGCGTTTCGAGCCGCACGAGCGGCCCCTGTCCCTGACGACGCTGGCGTCCGGCTCGGCCGGGCTGGCGCTAGGAACCCGTGACGGGGTCGTCAAGCGCGTCGTTCCCGACGTGTTGGGCAAGGACGCCTGGGAGGTGATCCGGCTGGCCGACGGCGACGAGGTTGTCGGAGCCGTCGAGCTGACCGAGGCGGACGCAGAGCTGGTGTTCGTCACGACCGATGCGCAACTGCTGCACTTCCCCGCTGCCGCGGTGCGCCCGCAGGGCCGGGCCGGTGGTGGCATGGCGGGCATCAAATTGGCGCGCGGGCAGCACGTCGTCTGGTTTGGCGCCACATCCGCGGACGACGCTGTCGTCGTCACCGTGTCCGGTTCGTCGACGGCGTTGCCCGGCACCGAGCCGGGCAACGTCAAGGCGACCCCGTTCGCGGAGTATCCGGGCAAGGGACGTGCCACCGGCGGCGTGCGCTGCCACCGGTTCCTGAAGGGTGAGGACGTGCTGCTGCGCGCGTTCGCCGGGCCTCGTCCGGTGGTCGCCTGTGCCGCGTCGGGCGTGCCAATCGACCTGCCGCCCACGACGGGACGCCGCGACGGCTCAGGCACACCCGCGCTGTTGCCCATTGCGGCGATCGGCACGCGGCGCTGGGTGTGAGGCGGTCTCGGCCGGCCGTGGTGTGGGACGGTTCGCGGGGGGGGGATCACCGCGGCGACACCGGACGGCCCGCGGCTTCGCGTAGCGCCCCGAGGGGCGTGGCGGCCCAGCCGGGGCGGTTCCGGGTCTCGTAGCCGAACTCGTAGACGGCCTTGTCGATTTCGTACGCCTGGAGCAGTCCCGGCATGGACACCGCTCCCGTACCGAGGTAACCCCCAAGGAAGCCGGCCCGGGCGGCCGCGAGCCAGGCGCGCGCTTCCGGGCCGTCGGGGTCCGGGTGCGTGTGCCGCACGTAGTCGAGCGACCGAAGCAGGCCGGCGACATCCCGCCAGGGGCTGTCGGGGACGCGGCGCTCGTCGGGGGTCTTCAGCGGCTCCCCCTCGAAGTCGATCACGACCCAGCCGCGCGCCCCCAGGAGCGCCTGGCCGAGGTGGAAGTCGCCGTGGACGCGTTGCAGCGGCATGTCGCCGGGCGGGGCGACAAGACGCGCCAGCAGCCCGTCCTGCAGATCGGCCAGGGCCGGCGTCTCCCGCGCGGCCTGGCGGACGCGCTCACGGACGGCCCCGACCAGCTCGGCCGCCGGGGCGGTCCGTGCCCCATAGAGCTCCCGGAGCTGGTGGTGCAGACGCGCAAGCGTCGCACCGAGGGCGCGCATCGGCTCTTCCAGCGGTTCACCGGCCGCCAGCGCGGCGACGGCGAACTCGTAGCCGTCCCGGGCGTCGGGCACCAGTTCGCAGAAGAAGCCGAGGTCCCGGGTGCCGTCGGGTGTGGACCACCGTCCGATGAGATCGGGGGTGATCGGACCGGCGGCGTCGGCCGGGTCCACGTGGCGGGCCAGATCGGCCAGCACGCCGACCTCCAGACTCGGGCCGTCGGTGAGGCGGCGGTAGATCTTCAGCAGCATCGAGGCGCCCAACCGGACGCTCGTGTGCGATTGTTCGCCGCTCAGCACACTCGCGGGTGCGTCGGCAGGCGGTGGCGCGCCGTACCACGTGATGCCGGGAACACCTGGTCGTGCGATCGCCTCCACGAACACCCGCATCGCCACGCCCGAGCGCGGGGCGTCGACGACGTCCCATTCGTCGGACCCGTCGAGGGTGGCCCGTCCGATCACCGCCCCAGGCTCGGCCGTCCCCGGCGGGGCGTAGCCGACGAGCAGGTGGTACGTCTGGGTCACTCCCCCGAGGTCGACGACGGCGAGCTCGGACCGGATGCGCATGGCCGGCGTCCCGCCGTACCACGGCAACGGATGGAGCTCCAGGCCGCGCCACGGCAGTCCCTTGCCCTGGAACCACCGGGCCTGGGGCAGGACGGCGGCCCAGAGGCTTTCGCGGCGCATGGCTCCACCCTACTGTCTGCGCGGGTAGCAGGGCGTCCGGTCCGCGGAAGGCTCATTCCGTCAGGGCGGATAACGGTTTCATCACAATGGACCGCCCACGTGGAACAATGGTCTTCACATTCGATAAAGTGGGGAATCGGGAACGTTCCCGGGAACGTTCCCGGCTCGTGGCTGGTCGGCAAGGGACACCAGGCGAGGAACGCATGTCAAGGAGGACGAATACATGAACACAGTAGGACGACGCGTCGGCCTCGCGCTCGCCGCCGCACTCATGCTGAGCGGGCTCGCGGCCTGCTCCAACACGGGCGGCGGGACGACCTCGACCAGCACGTCAGCGGGGGGTGCGAGCTCGACAGCCTCCGGCGGCGGCTATGTCTACTTCCTGAACTTCAAGCCTGAGGTCGCGGACAAGTACGCCGCGATCGTCAAGGAGTACAAGGCGGAGAAGGGCGTCGATGTCAAGGTCGTCACCGCGGCGTCCGGCACCTATCAGCAGCAGCTGACGTCCGAGATGGCCAAGTCGCAGCCGCCGACGATCTTCCAGATCAACGGCCCGGTCGGCTACGCCACATGGAAGGACTACTGCGCCGATCTCACGAACTCCGACCTCTACAAACACCTGTCCGACCAGTCGCTGGCCGTGTCGACGAGCAGCGGCGTGTGGGGCGTGCCGTACGTCGTCGAGGGCTACGGCATCATCTACAACGACGCGATCATGAAGAAGTACTTCGCCCTGCCGAACAAGAAGGTGTCGATCACCTCGGCGGCGCAGATCACCAGTTGGGATCTGCTGCAGCAGGTCGTTACCGACATGACGGCGAACAAGGACGCGCTCGGGATCACAGGCGTGTTCTCCAACACGTCGCTGAAACCGGGCGAGGATTGGCGCTGGCAGACGCACCTGACCGACGTGCCGCTGTTCTACGAGTTCAGCGCCGACAAGGTCGACCTGACGAAGGGCACGCCGGCGTCGATCAAGTTCACGTACGCCGACAACTACAAGAACCTGTTCGATCTGTACCTGAACAACTCCACGACCGCCAAGACGCTGCTCGGGTCCAAGACCGTCGACGACTCGATGGCGGAGTTCGCGCTCGGCCAGTCGGCGATGATCCAGAACGGCAACTGGGCCTGGAACTCGGTCAAGGATGTGCAGGGGAATACCGTGCAGCCGGGTGACGTCCACATGCTGCCGCTGTACATGGGCATCCCGGGCGAGGAGGGCTACGGCATCCCGATCGGCACCGAGAACTACTTCTCGATCAACGCGAAGGCCGATGCCGCCTCGCAGAAGGCGTCCTTGGACTTCCTGACGTGGCTGTTCTCCTCGGATTACGGCAAGAAGGCCGTCGCGAACGATCTCGGCTTTATCGCACCGTTCGACTGGTTCACCGGCGCCGGCCCGGCCGACCCGCTCGCCCAAGAGGTCATGGCCTGGATGAGCAAGCCGAACATCAAGTCCGTGTCGTGGTCCGCCTTCCAGGTGATGCCGAACCAGGACTGGAAGAACAACCTCGGCGCCGACCTGCTGTCGTACGCGCAGGGGCAGATGGATTGGCCGAAGGTCGTGTCGACCGCGGTGAGCGACTGGAGCAAGCAGGCCTCGGCTCCGGCGTCCACCAAGTAGGCCTCATCGCTGCGTGGCGGGGGCGGGCACAGGGTTTGTCCTGGTCCGCCCCCGCACGCTTCGTCCAAGGGAGCATGATGCGCGTCTCGACCTATATCAAGAAGTGGTTCCCCCTGTTCGCGCTGCCGACGACCCTGGCGTTCGTCTTGGCGTTCGTCGTGCCGTTCGGCCTGGGCTTGTATCTGTCGTTCACCAAGTTCCAGACGGTCAACGACGCGACGTGGGTCGGTCTGCGGAACTACACCAACGCCTTCACGCGTGACACGGACTTCGTCCGGGCCTTGTGGTTCACCGTCCGGTTCGCCGTCGTGTCGGTGATCACCGTCAACGTCATCGCCTTCGCCCTCGCGAGCCTGCTCACGCGGGCGATCAAGGGGACGAACATCTTCCGCGCGGTGTTCTTCCTGCCGAACCTCATCGGCGGCATCGTCTTGGGCTACGTGTGGTTGAACATCATCAACGGCCTGCTCATCAGGTTCTTCCAGAAGGACATCACGTTCTCCTCGGCCTACGGCTTCTGGGGGCTCGTGATCGTCGTGAACTGGCAGATGATCGGCTACATGATGATCATCTACATCGCGGGCATCCAGAACATCCCGGGCGACGTGCTGGAGGCCGCCGACATCGACGGCGCCAGCCCGTGGAACAAGCTGTTCAATGTCACCATTCCGATGGTCGCCGGGTCCATCACCATCTGCGTGTTCCTGACGATGGCGAACTGCCTCAAGCTGTTCGACCAGAACCTGGCGCTGACCAACGGCGCCCCGAAGAACACAACCGAGGGAATGGCGCTGAACATCTTCCGCACCTTCTACAACCAGCAGGAGCAGGGCATCGGCCAGGCCAAGGCCGTGGTGTTCTTCGTGTTCGTCGCGGCGATCGCCTTCATCCAGCTGCGCGCTACCCGCAGCCGGGAGGTGGAGGGTTGATGAAACGGGAAGTCGTGTTCAAGACCATTGGTTTCATCGGTCTGTTCGTCCTGGCGCTCCTCTGGCTCGTGCCCTTCGTGCTCATCCTGGTGAACTCGTTCAAGGGAAACCTGTTCATTTCGCAGAACTTCTTCGCGTTCCCGACGTCCAAATCGTTCATGGGCGGCGCCAACTACACGACGGGCCTGGGGAAGACCGGGTTCGTCTCCGCCCTGCGGCTGTCGTTGTTCATCACCGTGGTGTCGACACTCGTCATCGTGCTGGTCACCTCGATGACCGCCTGGTACATCGCCCGCGTCAAGGCGTGGTACACCTCGGCGCTGTACTACCTGTTCGTGTTCTCGATGATCGTGCCGTTCCAGATGGTGATGTTCACGATGTCCAAGGTGGCCAACATGACCCACCTCGACAATCGGCTGGGCATGATCGTGCTCTACACCGGCTTCGGCGCCGGCTTGAGTGTGTTCATCTTCGTCGGGTTCATCCGTTCGATCCCGATCGAGATCGAGGAGGCGGCGATGATCGACGGCGCGGCCACCTGGCGGGTGTTCTTCTTTGTGATCTTCCCGATCCTGCGCCCGACGGCGGTGACGATCGCGATCCTGAATGCCATGTGGATCTGGAACGACTTCCTGCTGCCCTACCTGGTGATCGGCTCCCAGTGGAAGACGATCCCCGTGGCCGTGCAGTCGTACATGGTCGGCGCCTACGGGCAGAAGGACATGGGCGGCTTCATGGCGATGCTCGTGCTGGCCATCGTGCCGATCGTGATCTTCTTCCTGGTTGGTCAGAAGTCGATCATCAAGGGAGTCACCGCCGGCGCAGTCAAGGGCTGAGCGTCACGGCGACGATCCGGCGCCTCGCGGTGAGGCCGAGCCGAGCGCCTCGCCCCGAGTTCACGCCACACGGGGTGGTGTTCCTCGGTGGCGTCCCTTACCCTGCCCGTCGACCTGGTCGAGGGCGAGTCGGTGCGCCCGCCCGGCTGATTCCTGGCCCAGGCGTCTCAGATGTCCAGACGGTTCTCGTCCAGGGCGTAGGCGCCCTCGACGATGAACTCCCGGCGGGGGCCGACATCACTGCCCATGAGCATGTCGACGGTGCACTCGGCGGCCTTCGCATCGTCGACCGTGATGCGGCGGAGTTGCCGATGCTTCGGGTTCATGGTCGTGTCGGCGAGCTGGTCGGCGTCCATCTCCCCCAAGCCCTTGTAGCGCTGCGGTTCCTTGAACGAGACGCCCTTCTTCGTCAGTTCGGCCATCTTCCGCTGGTACTCGGGGTCGGAGTAGGTGTAGATGTACTTCGGCTCGCCCCGCTTCGGCGACGTCAGCTCGAACCGGTGCAGCGGCGGCACGGCAGCGTAAACCCGTCCGGCCTCGATCATCGGTCGCAGGTACTTGAAGAACAGCGTGGTCAGCAGGCAGCGGATGTGCGCGCCGTCCGAGTCGGCGTCGGCCATGAAGATGACCTTGCCGTAGCGGATGTTGTCCAGCTCGAACGTCCGCCCCGACCCGGCGCCGATTACCTGGATGATCGCTCCGCACTCGGCGTTCTTCAGCATGTCGCCGACGGAGGCCTTCTGCACGTTCAGGATCTTGCCCCGGATCGGCAGCAGCGCCTGGAACTCGGAGTTGCGCGCCAGGTTCGCCGTGCCGAGGGCCGAGTCGCCCTCGACGATGAACAGTTCGGTGCGGTCGATGTCCGAAGACCGGCAGTCCTTCAGCTTCGGCGGCAGCGTTGACGACTCCAGGGCGTTCTTGCGCCGGACATTCTCGCGGTGCGCCCGGGCGGCGACGCGCGTGCGCGAGGCCGCGACGGCCTTCTCCAGCAGCGCGCGGGCCTTGGGCCGCTCGGCGGCCTTCGTGCTCGTCAGGAACCGCGTCAGCTGCTCGTCCACCACCTTGGCGACGAGTCGGGTCGCGGCGGGCGTACCGAGGACCTCCTTCGTCTGGCCCTCGAACTGCGGCTCCGGCAGGCGCACCGTGACGACCGCCGTCAGGCCCTCCAGGATGTCGTCCTTGATGACCTCCTCCCCCGCCTTCAGCAGCCGCGTGCCCTCCAGCGAGCGGCCGAAGGCCCGCACGAGCCCCCGCTCGAAGCCCTGGAGGTGCGTACCGCCCTTCGGGGTGGCCACGATGTTGACGAAGCTCTTCTCGACCGTGTCGTACCCCGTGCCCCAGCGCAGCGCGATGTCGATGTCGAGCGTGCGCTCGACGTCCGTCGGCGTCATCGCGCCGTCGTCGTCGAGCATCGGGACGGTCTCGGTGAACGTCTCCTCGCCCACCAGACGGAGCACATCGGTGAGCGGCTCGTCCGGCGCGAGGAAGTCCGCGAACTCGGCGATCCCCTCGCGATGGCAGAACGTCTCGCGGGCCTCCGCCACCCCGCCGACGCGACGGTCCGTGACGGCAAGTTCCAGGCCGGGCACCAGGAAGCTCGTCTGGCGGGCCCGCTCGACGAGTTGCTCGAAGGACAGCTGCGCATCGGCCAGGAAGATCTGCCGGTCGGGCCAGTAGCGGACGCGGGTCCCCGTGACGCCCTTCCCGGCCCGGCCCGTCTTGCGCAGGCCGCTGCCCGGGGTGAACGGTGCGGCGGGGCCCTCCCCCGCAAACACCCCCGGCTTGCCGCGCTGGAAGCTGATCGCCCAGGTGGCACCGTTCCGGTCCACCTCGACGTCCAGCCGCGAACTGAGCGCGTTCACGACGCTGGCGCCGACGCCGTGCAGGCCCCCGGCCGCGTTGTACGAGCCGCCGCCGAACTTCCCGCCGGCGTGCAGCTTCGTGAACACGACCTCAACGCCGGCCAGGCCGGTACGCGGCTCGGTGTCGACGGGGATACCCCGGCCCACGTCGTGCACCTCCACGGAGCCGTCGCCGTTCAGCCACACGTCGATGCGCGCCCCAAAACCGGCCAGGGCCTCGTCGACGGAGTTGTCGATGATCTCCCACAGGCAGTGCATGAGCCCGCGCGTATCGGTCGAACCGATGTACATGGCGGGCCGCTTACGGACGGCCTCCAGGCCCTCCAGGACGAGCAGGTTCTTGGCCTCGTAGTCGCGGGAGGCGGCAGCGGTCAACGTCGTGGGTTTCGGCACGCCAGGTGAGTTTAGCCGCCCGCCACGACCACGCGGGCCAGCGGCGCGCCGGGCATGACGAAGCGGGCGAGGTCTCCCCCGCCCGCCTCATCACGTGGATCTCCTATGAGACCTTGCTGAACACGGCGACGAAGTTCTGGTGCATCGTGCCGTCGGCCGCCGTCGGACCCGTGCACGTCACGACGTACAGGGTTGGCGCCCCGGAGTGGGACCAGAGTGAACTCGGCAACGCATTCTGGTCGACGACGAACGTCCGCGACAGCCTCCAGGACGAGACCGTCCCGTCGCCGCAGCCGATGTAGGCCATGGCGCCGCCACCGACGTTCTTCAGGTAGTACAGTGCTCCCTTCTTGCCGTTGTAGGACACGTGGCCGGCGATGACCGTCGACCCCTGGGTCGGATTGCAGGCCGGACCACCGGGCGTCACACCGGAGCCCGTGCGGCGGTCCCAGATCGTCGCCAGGGCCGGGTTGGTCGGGATGACCAGGGCACCCGCGCTCCAGTCGATTCCGTTGCTGACGAGCGAGACATTGATGGGCACGCTCGGGATGGTCAGATGGTTGGGCGCCGCCTTCGGCGCCGGCGGCTTCGGAGCGGGCGGCGGTGCCGCCTGCTTCGTGGTGGCGGGTGCCGGAGCGGGAGCGGGTGCCGGGGCGGGTGCCGGGGCTGCCTTGGCCGGGGCTGGTGCCGGGGCCGGTGGCGGCGCGGGTGCCGCCTTGGTCGTCGTCTTCGGGGCTGCCTTGGCGGTGGTCTTGGACGCCGCGGGTTTCGCCGCGGTCGCGACCTTGGCCGTCGTCGTCTTCGGTTTCGCCGGGGCAGCTGGTGCGGTCGCAGCCGGCGCCGGGGCCGGTGCGCTGGTTGTGGCAGGCGCCGCAGCGGGCGCCGGCGTCTCCTCCGTCGGGGTGGGTGTCGGCGTTTCAGTCGGGGTGGGTGTTGGGGTGGGCGTCGGCTTCGCGTGGGGTAAACGCTGAAGCCACGGGAGAATCTCCGAATTGGTGGTCGGTGTGGCGTTTGGGGTTGAGGCCACGGGTGGCGCGGGTTGTTCATCGGGCCATGCCGCCCAACTCACCCCCCCCGCCGTCAACAAGACAACGGTCGATACAATTGCAACTTTGGCACCCCAAGGTGTGCCCGCAACAGCGCTAACGATCCGTTTTCTCCACAGAACGTGTCCAGCCATACATAGTCCTTCCCGCATTCTTTGTGAACAACGAGACCGGTCATCCCTAGAGACACCCC
>JGI20166J26741_10932225_pt1 | contig 14760 bp, 6 predicted proteins | sample TergutCu122P5_FD_26741 | JGI IMG/M metagenome (IMG submission 26741)
GGTATGTGTGGGATTAGACAGTTATTGTGGGCTTTGACGATGTCATATGTTGAAGCTGTATCAATATTGAAACATAAACTGCAGTTTTCATTTGAGTCAAGTAGCAACTTCAGTGAAGTTCAAGTGTAAGATATGTATAGATGAAGAACATGAGGCAATAAAGTTGGTTTATTGATTTAAAAAAAATCAAACTTAGCTGATGTCGGGAACCCCTTATTGACGCATCTCGGCAGATATCTACGCTGACCGAGTGCTGACCCAGGTCCCATAAAGCAGGGAGCCCGGGATCGACAATTTGTCCTGGCTACCTGTAAAAGGCGGCTATGTCGACGTATTGAATCGTGCCCAACTGGCACTTTTCGACCACCATGACTGAGGTTTTTTCCGTGCTTTTCTCCTCAGTTGTAAGGCAAATGCCAGAGTATAACACACAAAGACGGGGCACGGGCCGCTCTCTTCCCAGGCATGGCGGCAACACTTGAATGTCTAAATTTCAGCGCGATTTAGTCTAACTTTAACGTTAAACATGACCAACCTGGGTTCGAATGCCAGAAAGCCTTCCAGCCAAAGTTATGCCCCCTCACAAAGCCTATTTTCTCTTGAACAATGGTTCTCATATAGCCAAGATGAGGTCTTCAACCGTGACGGGAAATCGTTAGCGTATGCGTAATCCCAGTTATAGTTTAAGGTGTATGGTACTGATCCCAGTGACAAGGTTAACGCAGGGATGGCTAAACAGACTGAGGGACGTCGACTTGCGCTCCGCCCTCAGTTCTTTTGGTTGGTTCGTTGGTTTGGTTGGACACAATCGTTAGCCTCAACGGAGTAAATAGTCGTTGGTCACAAAGGAGTAAGGAGTCGTATCTCCGCGCATCACTGCAGCCACGCGCCGTGCCTCGACAGCAGTAGCGATATAGCCATGCACTCTGCCGAGAAGCACTAGCAGCTGCGGGCTAGGTTGCGCTCATGGTAGCAGCTCTCACAGATCATCTAGTTCAGGTAGTTGTGGCTCATGAAGTAACAGCGCAACATTGTCGGCTCCTCGGCTGCACACTGCAGCACAGCAGCCCCTGCCCTGCATGAACGGTTAATATCCCAAGAAGACCAAAACAGCAGTTCCTGTATATAGTTGAACATTATAATAAATTGGGGTGGAAATTGCAAGAAGTATGAGTATTATTGAAGAAAACAGTTCCAAACCGACCATAATACCACAGTAATTACTTTTCCATTAAACCCTTAGAAAACTAGTACCCATAATTTTAACATTCAGAAATTCTACATTCTGCCCACAAAGTATATTTATATATTTTGTATGGATCTCAGTACAGTGATCATTTCCCTACACAACACTGACAGATTGGTTTTTATAACTGAGACACTGTGTTTAATGTACAGTATGAATTAAATTTTTAAATATAATTCAGATTAGTTATTACCTTTAAAGGGTTAATTTATATTGTCCTAACTAGTGGGGCAGGGAATGGAAAAAAAAAAAAAGAAGACTTGAAATAAAAGTTTGGTGCATTTATTATAATGTTCACAGTAGCATCATCATACAAATAAACAATATGACAAAAATTAACATTCAGTATACTCTACTTTCAAACTGTAATTACTTCTCTGTAAATTGTTCTAGTCAGCCATTTGTGGGAAAACCAGTGAGTGAAGCTATATACATAACGTAGTTCGTATGCCCAGTGACATGAAATGCAAGGAGCAGCTGTCAGCAGGTAGTCACGGCTGCTCCTCTCATTACATTTTGGTGAGCATAAATAGAGGGTTCCTCCAGCAGTTCGCATCATAAGGACTGAGTTATGCCTGATTCTGATGTACTGGCCTCTTAGAGACACATCCTACATAGATGGAGCACTACAATGCAGTGACACTAATAAACTCTGTAACAGTCAACAATTAATGTCACTCTCTCACAGTATTGAGCAGATATATCAAATTTTGCATCATTTGCATACTGCAGTCAGGCCTACCCCTAGGTGCAACAGGATATGTGGCCCCTTCAGTCAAACAACATAAAATAAATTGACCATAAAAAACAGGAATTGTACAGTACATTAAAAAGTGATTGTGGTGGTGTTGTTGATGATGATGATGATTATAACACATTAGTTTCACCTTATTGCTTCAAAACAGTTTCACAGACAGACAGATGGAAAACTTTCAGCTCTTTTATATGAGGACTCAGATTATATGGGACTTAATGAACTATGTCGATATGACACACAGTACATATTGAGATACTGTACATGCACTGAGCCATAACTTCCTTGTATTTGATCCTCCAGCATTCAATGTGTCAGACAACCTAAAAGTTCAATAATTTACAACAAAACAATGGCAGCTCATAACACAATATTAATCTTACTTGTACATACTGCGAATTAATTCGGATTGAACATTCATCCTACATTAAACCGTGCACCATGCCATGCAGTCATACATGAGGCACCATATGTTCTAGATGTTTGCATGAAATGGAACTAAGTGGTCAGTGGACACACATCAACCACTTCACTTCCTGAGAAAGTCGACAGTACACATTAAATAGAATACAGGGTGACCACAGGACAAAATGGCATTGGGATAAGTTCCTTTCAGGAATCAACCCAGGCTACTCAAGTTACTAAATTAATCAAGTTGTTCTACAAAAGATACAAAATTTATGTTTGTAGCTGTGTGCAGTAAATGATTCAGACTCCATAGTATGTGGCATATTCATTTTTTTTTTAAATTACCAAATTGAAGTTGTAAAGTTCCTTACTGTTCATACATAACTGCAACTTATTTATTCCTAAAGCTGCTTACACCAATCCCACCCAACTGCTGGCACACTGATGAAGCCCTATTTATGCAGCAAGGTTATGATAATGTCCCATCTGAGAGACAGTGAGAGAGAAATAGTAACAAATATAAAATTTTGACATACACCAAAAATTAAAATTATTTTTAAGTATCTCTGTATTTTTACAAGCATTCTATGCCCAACAGAACAGAACTACATGAATATCAAGTCCTAAACAAATAACTGTTTAGAGTTCACTTTCTGTTGTTTTCAATAAAGAAGGATACATCAGAAAATTTAAATTATGCATATCAACTTTCACTGACACCAAGTGAATTACGTGGACTTCACTAACATATTCTAAATATTCCTTTTGATCAGTTCAATTCCTGGTTAATAAATAAACTGAGGCTGATAAAGCTGTATTGTTAAATTGATTTTTCCTGCAACTGGAAAAATGGGAAGTTCCTTCCAGATTGATGTGAATTTGACTGGGCATCGTCATTAATACGTGAAAATTAAAAGGCCAACTAGATGCAACAGATTGTTTTCTTTATTGCAAAACTTATTGTTCACTCAACATGTTTTGGGCACCATTATGCCCATCGTCAAGAGCTCAAGAGTTGTAAAATTTGTTGCTGCCTGTGATACTTAGCACTGTAAAGATGGAAAATGTAATTTATAAGTTGGGGAGTATTAATGTTATATGAGTATTATGTATCATGTGTAATATGGGTTTGTTTAGAGCGTGTTGTATGTCGTGGGGATAGTGTGTGGGTATCAATGGTGGTAGAATGCGTTTTATTGTAGGGTTGTTTAGGTCAGCTCTTATGTGTGGGCCAAGTAGCCTGCTAGTGGGAGGGGTGATAGTCCTGTGAGTGTGAAAGTGACGAATAAGTGCATGCGTTAGAAAGTAAGACGTACATACCTTTGGTTTACAGGTTGTTGGTCTGGTGTGGAGGTGTGGGTTATGTGTCAGGTTTGCGGGATGTTTCTTGACTGGCTCTGTTTTGTAGCATGTAGGGGGGATGGCTGATAGCCAGTTGAAAAAGAGGGTTGGGCTCGCTGGTGCATTGTTCGGGAATTAGTTTGCCTGCTTGGTGGAGGGATTGGATGTGGAATTGATCGTAAGGGATTAACATGTTCTCTTGTTTAATGGGCTTGAGTAGAGTCTTTAACTCATTTAATGTGCCATATTTATGCTGGTTGTGTAAAATATTCTGGGCGTAGGCTGACTGTGGATTATTAGTTTTTATTTATCTGATATGTTCTTGGAAGAACACATCAGATACATAAAAACAAATAATCCACAGTCAGCCTACGCCCAGAATATTTTACACAACCAGCATAAATATGGCACATTAAATGAGTTAAAGACTCTACTCAAGCCCCTCAAACACAAGAACATGTTAATCCCTTACAAGCAATTCCACATCCGATCCCTCCACCAAGCAGGCAAACTAATTCCTGAACAATGCACCAGCGAGCCCAACCCTCTTTTTCAATTGGCCATCAGCCATCCCCCCTACATGCTACAAAACAGAGCCAGTCAAGAAACATCCCACAAGCCTGACACATAACCCACACCTCCACACCAGACCAACAACCTGTAAACCAAAGGTATGTACGTCTTACTTTCTAACGCATGCACTTATTCATCACTTTCACACTCACAGGACTATCACCCATCCCACTAGCAGGCTACCTGGCCCACACATAAGAGCTGACCTAAACAACCCTACAATAAAACACATTCTACCACCATTGATACCCACACACTATCCCCACGACATACAACACACTCTAAACAAACCCATATTACACGTGATACATAATACTCATATAACATTAATACTCCCCAACTTATAAATTACATTTTCCATCTTTACAGCGCCAAGTACCACAGGCAGCTTCAAATTTTACAACTCTTGAGCTCTTGACGATGGGCATAATGGTGCCCGAAACATGTTGAGCGAAAAATAAGTTTTTCAATAAAGAAACCAATCTGTTGCATCTAGTTGGCCTTTTAATTTCCGCGTATTCCTTCCAGGTTATTATTCACTGTATCTTGGTTAGAACAAGCAGGCTGTTACTACACCTTCATTTCAATTTTGAGAAAGATGATGCATTTCAATGTGCGAAATATATTAGACCTATTCCCGTTAAGTTATTTAGTAATTACAGAATTAATAACAACAATTTCTGTAAGCACATTAAAGAAAATGTCACATTATTGAGATAAATGAACACATTTCCAATTTCAAGAATTGTCCAACATTTTATGGTGTCAGGTATGTTAGTTTACTGTGAAATTATTAATGAAGATATTAGTAAACACAAGATATCTGTAAGCATGTGAAAGAGAATATCCCACTTTTTTTACTTCTGAAGCTAAAATGATATTCCAGAAGAAGTGTATTTCCACTGAAATCGAGCTGTCATAGCAAGACAATATAGTTGCACAACTATGATTTGATTGTGTGATTTGTGGTCCACACTGCAGTGTTAATGAAATTTCAAATCCTATGGGATATTATGCCATGTCAACTGGTAAACAGTGTCTGGTGTTATGGTGGCATTTCACACTCCGAAATGTTAACAACTGTTTACCAGCTGACATGGCTCTACTTTCCAGAAGACTTAAAACTACATTTTATTTCATATTTTATTATTGCACAGGTTACAGAATTTTGACTGGTCATGACCATGGAAGAAAAAATTCGTAGAACTCTTTCAGAGTGAATGGGGGGGGATTTTTCATTCAGAAAAATCATGCACTAATAGGACTATGATCCAAACTTGCAACTTTATAAAGTTGAAACAAAAGTGTTCAGTGACATTAGACTTTATCTTATGTCATGTTCACAACAGACAATTGTAAAAATTCTTTGGTTAGCTTCATCACGTTTTAGTGCAACAAATCAAGAACTGTGACATATTTATATATAATTTTTAAGGAGCTCTAACACTTGTTATGCAGTGTAATATTTGTTAAAATAAGAGGACAATGAAGACTGAAACTTTTCCTCACATATCAAGAATAACTTGTGTGATCTGAGGTTTTCCCAGCATTGCTAATGAAGAATAAAATCTTCATGGATTAAACGTTATGTTGGATACATAATTTCTTACCAGTGTGGTGGAGGAGCCTGCAGCTTCCACCTTTAGTGTGGTTAGAGTTCTTCTTTGACTACACTGAAATTGCAGGCTTAAATTAAAATGTTATCATGTCCCAGAAGGCAGCAATCTTAAAACGTAACTTTTTAAATATTTAACACAGGGATACATGTTTTGAACAAATAATACAGAGAGGTTATATCTACAACTTAGAACTCAGTTTCATTCTAATATTTGCATTATGGCTTATACATTTAGTTCATACTCTTCTAAATATAATAATTCCCAATACATTTTTGAAAAGAAATAATGTTCAAACTATTTCACACTCTCATCATATGTTTATTTCTGCATATTATGCTAACATTCATGGAAGGAACCAATGTTGGTTCACGGTCTACTACATCCATACAGTATGGATCAACGGATCACAATGACAGTCAATTTACTGTGTAAATTGTCAATCTGACTGCATATCAGTACACTGATTACATGTTTGTATTTTGTTTTAATTACTCGGTATGTAAATCACATCAATATCACATTTTGTATGTCAGTTATTCCCTTGGCCTTTCTGGCACTGCTGCATTTCCTGTAATTATCATGTAAATGGCAAGACAATTGATTTATTGTGTAAGTTCTCAATCTGACTGCATATCAGTACCCTCACTACATGTTTGTATTTTTTTTTAATTACTCGGTGTGTAAATTGCCTCTCTGGCACTGTTGTGTTTCATGTAATTATCACATAAATGGCATGACTTTTTTAAAAATGAATGACACACAATATGTGTCTTGATATTCTGTACAGTGTACTTCTGGAGCATTTATTCCATCCAAGTAGAATTCAGAAAACTCTCAAATTTATGTAATTTTTGCACAAAGTGTTGTGTTGTCCGACTTTAACTAGGCTAAATTTGGTTGAAAAATTTGGTAACACCTCCAATATAAAATATAACAAAAAACGTTTGCTGGGAGACAAGTTTTTACATGCCTCCAAATGGAAGGACTTAGGGACATGAAGATATTAGTCACTTTTCCCAATATTTTCCAGATGAGACTAAAAGTGAAATGTTCATTCTAAACCACTGCACATTTTCTCTAGCTCTTATTGTTCTAACATAAAGAAATTAAACTGTGAAAACCTGTCAGAAATGACATAATCAGTGTACATTTTCTAAATTATTTACACTCAACTCAGATTTTTCCCACTTAAACGATTTATACTGTCAACTTGGGGTGTTCTAATTACAGGGTATGGAACTTTTCAGTGACATCACATGGTATTCAGTTTCCTCCATTATAATTCAGTGCTTCATGTTTTATATAATGATGACAAATTTCTGTAGTATTTAATGCAGCCCATGACTGGCTGCTGTATCTTTAGCAAAACCAAAAGCCTTCCCCTAGCAGTCAGGTGTCTTGTGGTCTAATGTGAGGTTAGGTCATCAATCACATTGAATGGTCGACTTTCTGCTGTCCTCTTTTACATCAAAGAATTAATGCATCCAAGGCTTGCTGTAAGTTGTATGTTGCCTAATTTTCTTCTAGGAGGTATGGTTCTTCAATTTCATGCTCCTGTTGGCCCAAGCTTATAAATATGTGTTATAATGACTCCAATTAATTTTCTGACATTAAAACACACATTTTCAATACAAGAGATAAACTTTAATTTAGGCTCTTTTCTTAACTATATCCCTGATTCACGTCATAAAAACTATATTTTCCTAAGACACATTTTAATACTGTCCTCCCAATTTCAACTTTCATTCCAAGTATTATGCATTCATTGTTCTGCAACTGTAAATCTAATCACTTAGACATTCACAGCATTCAATGTTTGTAACAGTCTTCAAAAAACACTTTGAAATTTTTTTTGTTAAATGACACCTTTACAAATATTATATTAGCAAATACTTAATTTCAGTGAAACTTCCCTGCATATATTACACACAGATACTCAGGCATTGATGGACTCCTTGTGCTTAAGTAACACATTCCGTTTATATCCAAGTCTGAACTTGCAAATTCTTATTCAGATAACAGATAACAGATTATGTTTTGTTAGCGTTCTGAGAGGTTTCATGCTGTTTACTTCTTACAATCGATTTTTCATATTACCCATGTTGATGTGGTAGTTAACATGCAAGACTTATGTTTGGGAGGTAGTTGGCACAGTTTTGCCTGGGTATGAGATAAGACTAACTAACACTTTTCGTGGCTTTCTTCAGTCTCTTCAGGTGTGACTCTCAACATTGTGTCTTGACAGGCTCCTTGTCAGTCATTCCTCAAAATATGCAACCATCTGCACATCTTGATTGACAGTGCTGTGGATGGCAGAAACCAACAGTCAGTGGCAGAAAAGCTGTGGTGTCTTGATTTCATGTCAATAGGTAGTTCTGTACTGTGGTAACACTAAGCTAAAAGATCCCATCTGCGCCATAGCTGAATATAACCTATAAACACAGTAAAAGCTGTTACTTGCAGAATGTTTAAAACAGGTGAAAAACTAAATTTAATGCTACAAAAATAAATATAATAATGGTGCTTGTTTCACAGTATATCTCAGAATAAACAAGTACCTCTCAGAATAAGTGTCTGAACAAAGACATGTTAGGTGGTATTGTGCAGCAGAGAAAAATAAAATATTGCACCCTCCCCATATGGTACTAATTCCCAAGTTCTGAAGAAAACAAACTAAAACTTATCCATCAAACAGTGATACCAACCTCATCAACTGAATAAAACTTTCTCACGCTGAAATGTAATTGGTGGGCAACATTGCTGATACGGCACCATACACTGCACTCTTCCTGTCTTATTCCTCATGTTGTCATGAAGTAAGTGTAATGAGTATTCATTTTGGAAGAAGTTTTACTGTCACAGTTCAGCAATAAAACAAACCTCTTGTCTCTACTCCAATGCAACATTAATAGTCTTTTAAACACCACTCTAATCAAACAAGCAAATTTATCGAAGAGCGCTACTATGACAGACCCACAAGTGATTCATTTGCATTAATTTTGCAGTCTTCTTCGAATAATTCTTTTTAGAATGTTACTAATTTCCATGTGGTTTTTCACTGTGAAACACAATTTCACAGCTAACTATAAACTCATGGAGTTCATTCTCAAGTCATATCTGGTCCAACATGAAAAAGGCCCATTAAGTCCCCACACCATAATTATCACATAAGAAAAGTTTAGGAAAATTAGTCCACTTTCTTTAGTTCTTAATGTCTGAATTTTAGAACTGGCAACAATGGCAACATTTTCAGTTGAGCGATTCTGTTGGGCAAGAGGGAACAACTGCTTCTGCCACACACTACAGTAGCTCAGTTGTCTTCAGTCTCCTCACGGAAAAGGTATGTTGACCAGTAGACGAGGTTGAATAGAGCAAACACTAGTGGAAACGTAATGCGGGAGATGACATCAATCCGCTTGGAGCGTGTCGGAAACTTGGACAACCAGGAGCGGCAGCAGTTTTCCCTCTTGGGCTGCATGTGGATCTCACACTGACGTACTTTCTCCAAGGTGAGTGCGTCACCTGGATGCCGCACCAGTGGCTTCTGTAACACCCAGCCTTCATGTAATATATAATACCAAAAGAATAAGCCTGGACAACAGAACTCAAGCAGCTAAGAATTACACAGTGCCTCTGTAACTTAAATGGCAATCATCCAGAATCACTGCACACAAACTGAGTACAGCTTTGTTTTTGAAAAGAGGTCTCCAAACACTAAAACTCCTGGGCAGCACTCCAGGAATAAATGACAAGTAAGAAACAAAGGTATCAGTATCTTACAAATTATGTATAGGTTTTTGTCAATCAAATGGGTACACACAGACACACTCAATAAGAAACTCACAAGGGATTGGGGGGGGGGGGGGTGGGGGGAAAAGCTTTACAAAGTAACAAATATCACATTTACCACACACATTCACGCACTAGGCTTTGTAACTGCAAGTTTAAATTTACCATATCAATAAGCATGCCATGTTCTGAACTGCCATATACAGGGGTCCACATTTAATCAAGCCAGGACTGGGAACTGCCCAGGAGCCCAGTTACTCACTATAACCCAACAAGTTGTGGCTGTGATGGCTACATAGTGTTCTGCATACTTACAGTCAAATAAGTCTTCACATTTAGCCACAGCTTAGCAAGCAGATGTCCTAATAAGGTTGGGGACTATCAGAACACAACAGTGTGGCCTCAAGTCACTTCAGATTACACTCAAAACTTTAAAGGGTGCACAATAATTTACTAAATTGGTTGCATTCTGCTTATTCACAGAAATGTCCTCATATGATCAGGAATATTGACATATTGGTAATTTATCCAAAGTTCTTAATACCTAACGTCTTAATACTGGCAACTCTGAGTAGTTTATAATCTTATAATAATTTTAATATCAATATAATCACTGGTATAGTCTGTTTAATGTTCATTTACATTCATATAAAAATACTAATGTTTACATTTCTGAAGTTCAGTTATTATGAGTGTTTTTTCATGAAGACCAACAGTTAATCACAACACCATTGTCGTTCTCTGTGTAGTACAAGAATAACTGATTGAGAAACTTTCTTTAATCAAATTTTGATCACCTCTATTTTTATGGCTATTATTATGAGCTGACTTTTGGTTCAGATTTCATTTCCAATGGCTGAAGGCTTATCCAGTTCATGTAACCAAACCTCACCCTTTTTTCTGATGTAAGGCAACACAAAGTGTGGAAAGAAGATCCATGACTAACAGTTCACAGAATTTATACACTACAGAAGGTAAATAATTAATAAACAAGCTTAAATAGATGTAAAGGAGTCTGTGTTTGGTCTGGTTACCATGCTTTCAATATTTTATATTTAAATTCTTCCTGTAAGGCTGGTTCCTAAATTGGCTGTACACTGATATAAATCTGGATTCTGTTACCTCCATTCAAGTTACATGGGACCATGCTTGGTTCACACATATAGAACTGTGTTGTCATGTAAAACAATGAAAGGGGTCTCAAGGCCAGAGTCAGATACAACATAAACACTAATGGTATACAGACCTGTACAAGTGAGATGAGAGTTAGTGACCTGTGTGTGACATGATAATGTTTGAAGTTGTTTGAATTTTACAAACCAGGACATGGAATTTCAGAAAGTTCATTCAGAAACAGATTGTCCAGCAGGTGTCACACCATATGAAAATACATTCACCTTTAATGATTAAATGCCAATTATTTTGGTGCAGAGCATAAATATTTGTACAGTTTGCAACACAAAATCTATGATAAGAGCTTCATTAAAGATAATGGTTAGAAGGAGAAAGATGGAAAAGTTCATTACAGAATAGGGTATGTCAAACGGTCAAATTAGTTCGTAGCGTTTTCCCGCTTCTTATAACTTCTTTTTAAAGTAATCCTGGTATTTTTCTCATACACATATGTCTTCTTCATTTGCATTTCCTGCTCAACAAAGAAATACTCTACCATAATGTCACAGTGAAGTATTAACTTTATTCACAATCATGAGGTCTTCCATATGGGGATCATTTATTACACAGGTGTGCAAAATACCAACCACCAAGATTATCTATCTGTATTTTCATGTCTCAGTTTCACTCAGTCATCAAATACCTCAAATTTTTCAGTTAGAATACTCTAAGCATTCTCAAATGCTTGACAGTTTCTAGACATAAATTTACTTGCTCTCATATTTGCAGGTTGCAATTGTAAAATATATGTTAGCCAGCTCCATTCAGTCCAGAATCCTTTGCTTTCCTGTTTGCTACCTAAAAACATAACTATTAGGATAAACAACCATAATTATGCCAATTTTTTTGTATGGATGTGAAATGTGTCCTCTCACATTAAGGGAAGGACACAGGCTGAAGGTGTACAAGAACAGGGTATGCAGGAATATATCTGGGCATAAGAGTGAGAAAATAATAGGAGGCTGAAGAAAATTGCATCATGAAGACCTTCAGGTGTTGTACTCCTGAAAAAATATTATTCAGGTGATCAAATCAAGGAGGATAAAACTGTCAGGGCATGTGGGAGTATGGAGAATGAGACAAATACATACAAGATTTCAGTGGGAAAACCTGCAGTAAATAAACAGATTTGAAGACCTAGGCATAGAAAAGGGGTCAGTATTAAAATGGGCATTAAAGAAAAAGTTCTGAAGGCATGAACTGGATCCATCTGGTTAAGGACAGGGAGAAGTAGAGGGCTGTTGTGAACATAGTAATGAATTCTGGATTCCATAAAATGTGAGGAACTTCTTGACTAGCTGACAGATTATTAGCTTCTCAAGAAGAAATTTGCTCATTTTAATTAGGGATATGAGAAAGTGGTTGAAGCATGGTATCAACACAGTCCTATATGAGTGGATTGATCTGTGTACCACTACAGAATACTGTTAAGCCTACTAGATGATGTGTATTTCCAAATGAAGAAATAAGATTATTCACTGCTTCACTGTTCTGTTGTTTTTGGTAAGCAGAGAAATTAATACCTTAAACAATGCTTTCAATTGCCAAGATTAAACAACATCAAAAATAGAGGAATGAATATGAAACTTTGGTGGAATGAAGCTGACAGGGAAAGCCAAAGTACTCGAAGAAAAACCAGCTGTGGTACTAATTCTTTCATCAAAAAACCCACACGGACTGGCTTGGAATAAATAGTTTTAAAATATGTTCAACTGGTGAGAAATTTTCTGAAGCCAGTGGCTGAAAGTACTCTCACTCCCACAATTTAATAAACGTGTCCTCAGATTCTCATTACTGGTTCAGAAAACCTTCTAATATTAATTCATATATCCAGTATTCAAAACAAATACATTTAATTTCAATTCCTTTCCCCAAAACTTCCATGCTATGTTAGCTTCAGGTACCATGGCTATGTTAGGAATACAAAGGACTTATGGAACAATGACACCTACCTGACTGTGCAGTGTACCACCTTACCCTTTGCACTTAGCGACTCTGTGTGTTTCTGATGGGAAGAAGGGACAATGGGGTAAGCTGTTCTGGTGTCTTGCTGCGCTCCCCACCCCCGGTCGACGGAAGATCCTTCGGCCGGGGGAAGGAAGTGTCTTGAATGTCAGGTAGCCCTAAAAGAAAGCCGTTCTGGCACGAGCATTCCTGTGCTGATCCATGACATGTTGAAGGGCAAAGGGAAGGGCGTTTATGTAGCAACAATAAAGAAACTACACTTCTTCAGCTATTGTTCTCTGATAAATATCAATCATACTTGTGATCACTTTACAAGTGCCCAGAGAAAGACCTTGTGAAGCAGATGAGTTCTGATCTGAAGAGAACCTGCAATCCTTCAAACTACTTAGGTGTGGAAACTTTCTGGATGACAATAGAGCAAAGCCCAAGGACACTGGATACAAGAGAATTACTAGATGACACATGGTCCTTGTATAATTTTTATACTGTGATATTATCACCTTTAGAACTGCAGTAAAGAGGACAACAGTGTCCTGTGTTGTTGAAGAGACTGTGCAACTATGCAACTACAGGGGTTACATAGCACTGAATGAGATATGAATAGTGGGTATGTAAGAAGTGAAAAACAGGCCTGTTTTAACGCATTCACCCAGACAAATAACCTAACAAAAAACGTACAAACTTACACAAGTAACCATGACAGTCTATATACAGTATTATAGTACCCAGTTTCAAAGTTACTGGCAACCTTGAGACCAGTCTTCTTTCCTGAACTTGATGTCAATCCCAACTTGATGTCAATCCCAACGCACAAATTTTAATTCATTAAAATCAGTAATTCAACACATCAGATGCAGATATTTTGCGGTATGTACTTAATGCAGCAACTTCAAATGATGTGTGGGTAATAGAACTCAGACCTATATGCAAATTGTGTTAAGGTAATATTTTTGTAAAAGTGGAAGAATAAAATGGTGACTGCATGAAATACTTGGTTTCCAGTTTGATGGTGATAACTAAAGAACTAATGTAGCAAGGCTTCATGTGAAGATGTACATGTAACCGTATACAGATATAGTACTGTTGAAAAGTGTCAACTACAAACAGATGACTACCAAGCCTTAAACACGTAACTGACATTATCTGTGTGGGTGAAAGACATACTTAAGTCATGATTTCTCCACACACCTCCTCCCCCTGTTGATGAAGATGATGATGACGATATCATCAGTAATATGTTTAGGCCCTAAAATTGCAAGCAATAAGTATCTGGCTTAATCAGAATTTATCCTTGTTGCCATCTATCCATGAGTCCAGCCCCATAGCACATGAGCTAAACTGTAATATGATGTTGTAACATAAATTAATGCCACTCAAACTTGGCATTAACAGCATAAGATGTGTAGGACTGGAAATTAGTACAGTAGGGAAGTAGACTTTGTAAGATCTGCTTACAATTCCTCATATCTGTTTTTAAATATCTGAATTTGTCACAACCTCTTCATGATTTTGGTTGTGATTCTTGAAATCCATTGCATTCATCAGATTTCATGTGTATGCCAAATCTGAAGGAAACTGATTAATCAGTCTGACTCGTTCTGTAAATAGTCCTTCATCTACCTAAAATATTACAAATGTATGCAGAGACATATGTAATGACACGGGAATTAACAGAGATTCAGTTCATGGTCTCCCTAGATGTTAAAGATTAAGTTAATTTTCAACAATTTATACTTGCTTCACTTCAATTGCTGTTGGAAAGAATCAAAATAAAGAAATAGGAAAAAGAGAAAAAAACTTGACTTAAATATCACACTGAGGAATAACCAAATTACTAGCTCTACAAACACAAAATTCCTTGGTTTAACTATTGAAGAGACATTATCATGGAA
>JGI20166J26741_10933337_pt1 | contig 14753 bp, 9 predicted proteins | sample TergutCu122P5_FD_26741 | JGI IMG/M metagenome (IMG submission 26741)
TTGTGTTTGACCGTGCATCATCAATGTAGGTAAAGTAATATAGAAGAACCAACTAGATGCAACAATAATTTATTGATCTACAAGATCAGCTCAACATGTTGCGGGCAATATTTTGCCCATCTTCAGGAGCGTAAGACTGATATTTTACAGCATATGGTATCTTGTTGTTGTGGTAGGCAGGGGTTCGGCGAGCGGCAACGTGGCACGTAGTGCCACGTTATCTATTCATTCTCTATATTTTGCATGTCCTGGAAGTTAATTCGAAGATAAAAATGCGAAAGAACCAGCATGACTTTAATTACCTCACTATATCCGGACTTCATAAGCACCCAATTGCAGTCGAGTTGGTTTTCAGCCTGCAAATAATAGCGGCTGTCTGTCCAAAGGGCTGCGCTGTCCAAGGTAACCACTGCATCACCAGCACTACCGGTAAAGCCAGATATGTAACCACGGCGTAGGTCATGGCTGGCGACATATTCACTCTAAAACCAACACATGAGACACTTTGGAAGAAATGTGTAATATGAAGTGTGTATATTATAATTTTCAGTGGCTGCTATATACGTAACATGTGCATGAAGAACTAAGGAGATATTTAAAAAGTACGTCAAATTAATACAACTGATATTGCGACCACAGGTTGTTCGGTTACTTTCTATGTCTTCACCTTAATTAAAAAATTTCTTCGTTCACCGAGCCTGATAACATAGCGTTTAAAATGGCGCTTTCTAATCATAAAATTCCGTGTTTTAATCTTACATCGACAATGGGATATCCTCTGAGGTCATTCTAGATTTTCCTCAGTTAGTCTGGACAACAAACACATACTGCCTTGAATTAAGATATGATCATTTCCCTCCGCTTCCTTTATAAACCATGACTCACAGTTACCCTCACATTCGATTTAAGTAATTGAAAAGCCTTATTATAATATGCATTTCGATGATTCTTTCATTGTTTGTGATTTGGTACCATAGATCTGAATTGCAGTGTTAGAGAACAAAGAATTTATAATGGAATTCCATACTGTACTACCTGAAGGACACTGAAAATTATCCCTTATATGAATTTGGTTACGTAACTTCACTGCAGTTACTCTGTCAAAGATCACACATATACCTGGTGGTCATCACCGGATGTAATGATGTAAGCCGATAGATTTGCCTGTATCATTTGCTCTCGAAGACGCTGTAGACGTTGAGTGGTGTCTACCCGGCCCACTGGGCGAGTTTCTCCTGGTGCACATGCATTTCTTGCGAACAGGGACTTGGTATCCGTACTACGTGTCAGGAGTAAATGTCCGGCCTCCGGAGGGGTTTTGCACGCCACCAGTACCACCAACACTGTTAGACATCGAAACACCATATAGGCATATTTTGTGCGTGTATATGAGTTTTTTTTGTACTGGAATACTTAGCCACATCTAAGATGCAATCATTATTGCTTACAAACACAACAAACCCCGACATGCCGATAAAGACAAACAAGAAGCAAAAGAGAAAACCGACAAATTTTATGACGCGAAGGATTCTAATTTTTTTTGTTCAACTGCCTTCGGGCAATTTAATTTCTTTCATAAAATTATTTATTTTGTTATTTTCGTAGCCTTTATCTAAGTCCAGAGTGTTCTGAATTTATAAATACCTCCATGGAATAAAGACCTAGAAGACGCAAGACTTCTGGGAAATTATGACATATCGAGTGGCAATTATTATATAAACGTATATGTCTCGAATATTCCGCTTCAGTAGCGGGTAATCCGGTGCTACTTACAAAAGATGGGCTAGAAATTTAATCGAATTAGGTCTCATAAATTCCATCGTCTGTATCGCCTACCTCGCCTATATCTGAGCTGTTCGCATCAACATGCAGAAGATAACTTGTGTTTAGTCAGAAGTAAATAGCTTGTAAATATATATGTAATTGCTCCGTCAGTGTCACCTTAATACTCTTAGGTAATCTAAAGTGAATTCCGACGAATTTTCCCAGTAGAGTCTCCATATATACATGTTATACACAAACTCATGAATGGCCTGTGTTTTACCCAGCTATTTGCAAATAATTTGCTGTTTACTAAGACAGAACTCTGCAATGTAGTCCTACTCATGTTCTGATCATATCTGGTTGACTAATCCAGACTTATTCAATAAGTAGGTATAGGTTACGAAATTGAAGGCTCTCACAGAGGTGCAGCTGAGAATTTAAGTCTTCTGGCACATTAGACCGTGACACCGTCAACTTCGAAGTTTGCCCTTAAAGAACAAGAGGACTCAATCCTTCGCAACCTTTGAAACCACTCGCCCAAGACATAGTAACGCATCCCAGAACACTTAAATCATTGCTTAACGATTTTTGGAGTCTTATCAAATAAACTGAAGTAGGATGATAACAGACAATTGATTCAGGATTCTTATCTGACACAATTTTATCGCTAATATATTAGAGTTCACTATAGGTCTTATTTGATCAACAGAAGCTACATGTACTGAAATGAAGATTAGGAATAAATTATTTGGCAAGTCAAGCATCAAGCTTTGTTACACTGTGTTTCTAAGAAATAAAATTTAATGGCACCGTAGCTTATTAGCAAGCTGTGTAGCTTTGCCCGTTTGTCCATTTATTCATATACAAACATGCCTTTTGAAGACAATTTGCCGTTTTTTGTGGGACTCCATTTAGAAAATATGCCACCAGAGTACCCTCCATCTGAAGAAATTTGGCCGATTTCCCTTCGCACAGAGGGAAAAATGTAGCCTTTAGAGATCACCATGGTCTGTGTGTGTGTGTGTGTGTGTGTGTGTGTGTGTGCGTGTGTGTGTGTGTGTGCGCGCGCGCGCGCGGCAGTTTGTTTAAAAAAGACAGATTTTCACAAAACTTTATGTAGCTTATACATAATGTTATTGGAGACAATCCCAAAACTTTAAAGTTACTGCGATCAGTAACAATTAAACGGCGGACACACGAATTAGTGAGGCGTGAGCGACATTTACGACACTTAAGTTAGGGTCCTAAAATGGTGCACCGCATTAGGTCGTAGAAGAACGTATGATTTTCATTAAGGCAATATTTCGTTATTATATACAATAACATAATGGCGGCAGTATGAAAACTGTTTATCTTATAGCTTTCGATTTTATGGCTTTAGCTAATAAATCACTGGAGCTAGGAATGTTAAATTTAGTACGGAGGCAATCAGAAACATTTGCATAAGCACTTAATATGGAACACCACTCAACATCAACAATTACGAAAATGGTGATGATGTCGGGTTTTGAGCTAATATCCGACAAATTTAACGTGTTTTTTTATCTGGGATTTTCCGTGTGTTTTCTTTCACTCAGTTTCAAGTTCATAAGGATAAATTCCCGCAACACAGCACATTATTTGCACTAGATATTCAGATAATGTTTGGCATAGTCTCGATACAGACTGCAGTCCTCTCAATTGACATTAGAAGAAACTGCGGTAAACAATTCACTTGGAAGTAGACTTCGATCGGAACATTTTGATGCGTGGTTCTACTTTGTCTTGGGCATTTAGACGTCTCTGTCAATTTCATTTTGCTTTTGCGGACACTCACTAACATTTCGTAACAAATGCACATTTAGTACATGGGCGTCTTAAAAGAAAGGAAAAGCTACGAAATCACTGTGCCTACTTCAGCGGATTGCATAAGCGTGCAGGTACTGGTGTTATAGGCATAGGGTCACTAAATACAAGTAAAGTCAGTACTTATTTATGCTTACTGTGTCACTTCTTTCCCAAGTCCGGATATTACGAGTGTAAAAAACATATGTTCCTCTACACTAATATATACTGCAGTAATTGAAATGTCTTTTTCAACTATAAAACTTCGGCATTCAACATCCACATGTTCATACTTGTATTGTGCTAGTCAAATATTAGACGTCAATTTTGGTATAGGTACAGTAGATTGCGGGAGGGAGGAATTGCTTGGCAATCCTCAAATCATCGTCGTTTTGTCACTCAGGAAATCTGGTCGTTCACTCTAATTCTGTCACCTACCAATTACAGAACTTAAAATTGAAACATTTTTCACCATTTTTAAGCGATTTAAAATATATGCAAAATGACGATTTCTGAATGTCCTATAATAGTTTGAATTTGTAACAACTGTAATAATTATGAATACGAAAAGGCCTTTTTGATTAGTAACATTACGTAACCTTATACCACTTCTATATTTTATATAAAAATTAGGAGATGTTGATGATGACGGTGATTATAATGACAATAATAATAATAATAGATAAAACAGAGATATATTGATGTCTGAAGTATTCTTACGATATGGCCACGGAAGACAGCAATGTTTCTTTCCGTGCTTATGTATACTGTTTTCGTCTTACTAGCTAACTGAGATTGAGACTTTTAAGATAAAAGCAACATACTGCACGTATTTGTGACAGCAGCCTCACAGCTTATGGTACAAATGTAAGAAAGTTTTACTCACATAGTATTCGGAGACAGAGCCTCACCATTGTAGAACGATACAGTAATGAGGTGTCTGCAGATAATGTAGTCCTTAATATACCCGTGTGTGAGAAACACTACATCGTTTACTTATCTTTCAGCTGAATCCCCTACCTCCTGAATAATGCTACCGTATAACTGTTAAGCTTACAGAGCACGGTTTTGTAGACTGTTCATCCGCAACCACATTAGTCAGGACGTGTTTGTGTTCTGTGGTTCCAAAGTCTCTTTCCTTACTTATTTCACTGAGCGGAGAACTTTTCGAAAAGTTAATAACAAAGCAGTTGGTCAAGAAATTCCCCGTTCCTCACAAAAGCCCAACTTATTTTCACGTTCAGAACAGTCAACCACTGGCAAAGCCAACGACAGAGAGAGGGGAAGGCGGTACAAATTACGGTAGCCCAGCTGTCCGGAAGGGGGCCGTGCCGTCCGTTACGTGGGCCCGACTATGTTGTTTACGTTTTTGTCTTTCTGAGTAGTATCATTAGTTGTCAAGTGTAAAAGTTAGCACTTTCAGTCCAAGCCAAGCTCACCCTACTACTGAGAGCCAGTCTTTCCGATTTCGTGTAAAGACTTTTAGCCAGTCCGCCCCTACTGGAGGGGTGGGAGGAGCGAATTTTTTTTTTTTCACTGGGGTTCGGGCCCGCTCCTGGAGGCCCTGTCAGTGGTTCCTATCCTGAACCACATGAATCCAGTTGTCAGCCTCATCCTAAATATTTCACGTAAGATATATCAGCTGAACCAAGTGTACAAAACGGTACGGGACCATATATATGCTGTGCCTGCTAATACCAGGTTTCTTGCAGTGAGCAGTCCAATCTTACGAGGGAGTGCTAATAAGTCCTTAGTCCGACCTACTGCCCCATGTCGTTGGACGGAATCGATAGTGTCGTTGGAAAGAGGGGTCTGTTCATGTGCCGAATTGCAAGTATTTTCTTCTTACAGAGGCTGAAAGGAAGAATGTCAGGCGACGCGCGCGATTTCAACAACATCGAGACGCAAACTGTCATCAAGTTTTTTTCCTGCAAGGCAAGGCGCCGAAGGAAATTCACGCCATTCTGAGAGAAACATGCACCATCGTATGCCACCGTCAAAAACTGGGTGGCCCAGTTTAAACGTGGTAATTTTTCTACCTGTGATGGGCCTCGTCCTGGACGACCCAAAACACTGACCACCCCGTAGATTATTGATCAAATTCACAAGCTAATCTTGGAAGACCGCAGGATTTCGAATAAATCAATAGTTGTGCAACAGGGCATCTCACGTGAGAGGGTTGGGTCCATCATTCATGGGGCTCACCCGATCTCCTACCCAAACGGCACCGGGGGGATCTTTCTGCGGGTTAATGCGGCCAGGATGTGAAGGCACACACACACACACACGTCCCTGTATGTCATGTCATAATGATTAATCACTGATGATTAATTATAGCAATTATATAATATTTATAACTAATGATAATCATTGCTCCGTACATAGCCACTGTGTTCACAGCAATAACTCTCACTACACCGTCTGCCTTTTGATTTTCTGCCGCCATCGAAATCAGCATTAAAGTAATATTTTTTTTTCATGTGTGTCCTCTGGCCATTAGTTGCAGAAGGAGATAAAGATCATGGAGTATAGCTTGTACCAGAAAATGATAAAATATTTTAATCCATTAAACTCTTTGTTACTCTTTTAAATATATGTTTACTGGTTATCACCACCAACTATATGGCTCTGAACAAATAAAAACAACAGTTCCAGGCTTACACACACAGACCAGAGCATATAGGAAAATGCTCACCCAGTACATAATGTTCACTGCTTCAACGTTTCCCAAAATGTGGTGCAATTAAGATAATCTCGGAGCTGAAAATACTTGAACTGTTTTAGAACTAAGTAAAAAAAAATTGTGTGTGCCACAATTGTAATGTGATACACAGTTGAATTTCTGCATAATGTGTGAAAATTTTGTAATTCATCCAATAGTAATTCTCATACAAGCCTACCACCCAAAAAAGAAACCAAGGCTTCAGAAATCAAACTTAAATATGCCAGCCACGTAAAAATGCATTTGTTACGAGAATAGCAGTACGTGTCATACTAATATTTTGATACTTCCCATTTGTCTCTTTCAACAGAACAAAGGCACAAATGACAATCTGAAGAGCAACCTTAAGAAATCAGGCAAGGCATTTCCTGCATTTAAAAAAAAAGCACCTACAGAAACACCATCAGAATGAGATATGGCAATGAACCCCACCCTTTGTGTTGTTCAACATAAGAAAGTGTGGTCTCAGTAGCTTTCAATCCACCATTATTACTCATTCTATCAACCTGCCCTGCTCCTTCACAATCACCTATCATTGCCAGCATTACCCACACACTCTGCTATGTTCTCAGACAGCTAATGTTCATCTTATTTGTCCATTTTTACTTGTCTTCATTATTCGCACTTCCACAGCCTGGCAAAAGAAGTAATATGGAAACAAAATTTTCACAGCTTTCTTCCACTATTTACCTTGTTGGTATAACTTTGATCAGTTTTTTTCTTCCTCAAGTAACTTCCTCCATGATTGTGTCAGGTTTTTTTGCTCAATAACTCTCCCATGCTTGGGCTACCCAAGAAATGTCTTTTAAATTTATCTTCTTAAAACTTTTCAGATTTACCCACCTTCTTCATTAACTTCCATAGGTAACCATTAAATTCTATGTCCATACCTTTTCTTTTGTGTCATACTGACACCTGCTGACACAATGTGGTCAAAAAGTTACCCTTAATTCCCCAATCTTCATTTCTACCTTTTTGAATTGAAAAAAGCTTTCTAATAACCAGACACAATTCAGTTAAAAATTTTTTGAAAAGTCCATCCACACACTTTCTTGGTGATTATATCAAATTACAAGTGCTGCTGGAGCTACACTTTTTAAGGCCAGATGTTTTCTGGATTTGCTCATACATGCAAGATCTCAACAAAATTGTAGAGCTGTTCATAAAATAAACCTGAGACTACATGAGACTAAGTTCTCTAGATTTCAACAAGACAGGCATAACATTGAGGCACATTCATGCAACCACTGTTGCAGTGGAAAAGCAATAAGTATTACACAATCTGTCTTTGTATTTGTACCGTTAAGTATCCAGCATGTGATGCACATGCACCATATTATCTGTGGCCTGCCCAGCTCCACAATATTTTCCCACGTTATCTCATAAACAGCACAATTTTTTAAAAAGTTATTGAACATAAAATGTGTGTTTTGATTTTCTTTACAACTTTTGTCGGAAACATTTTTCATTCTAAGAAGTAATGAGCAAGATATGGTCAAAAATGTACATTGATCTTCGTGTAAAATACCCGTCATTCTTGTCCAATTTTAATGAAACAAATTTTCTCAACAGATTTTCAAAAAGTACACAAATACCCAATTTCATGAAAATCCATCCAGTGGAGCCAAATTGTTCCATGCAGACAGACACAGACATGATGAATATAATAATGCTGTTTGCAATTTTGCGAATGTGCCTAAAAATGGTTCCAAATCTGCAGGTTTGTCTCAAAAGATGTTGAGCAGCCTTATATCACGTGTTTTTGGCACTCTATCCAACCTATAATAGCTGTAAAGTATGATTCTACTTCAATAGACATGTTGTGAAAAATCAGCAATGGTTATTGCAGAAGGGGTCCAGTTACGGGTGAGTCTTTCATTGTAGTGTGAACCATAAAAACAAAGCTTCACACACATTTCCATACTCTCATGTTTTTACTGTGTTACCTTCATTCTTGATTTCCTTATTTATTTTCTTCTTTCTGGTCTCCATTTACATCCCTGGCAGAATACCACCTTTCAATTTCACTTCCTTTCCTCTTCCAGTTACCAACAGAAATATGGCAAAAGTCATACTCATCTACCACTTTTGAATAGTTTTGCCTTTATCTAATGTTCGCAAGGCTTCATGTTTCTATTCCATGTGGACAACCACTTTTTTTTTCTCTATTTGACACATTAATGGAAGAAAACTGCTGTATGAGAAATTAGTAATTTCCATCAACAAAGTGAACATTTGTGTAACTGAACCCAGTAATAAAAAGCAAACTAAAGCATCTAACATTAAATACTGCATACAATGTAGGCAATAAGCAATGTGAAAACATAAATGTAGTTAATTTAAATGTAGCCACATGAACAGCTTAGTGATCTCTACTCCTCACTAAAATTGTTCAGGTGATCACATTGTGAAGAATGAGATAGGCAGGGCATGTAGCAAGTATGGAGGAGAGAAGAGGTGTATACAGTGTTTTGGTGGTGAAACCTGAGGCAAAGAGACCACTTAGAAGATCCATGGGTAGATGGGAGGATAATATTAAGACAGATCTTCAGGAAGTGGGATGGGGAGCATGGACTGGATTGATCTGGCTCCGGCTAGGGACAGGTGGAAGGTACTTGTACATGTGGTGATGAACTTTCAGGTTCATAAAATGTGGGAAATTTCTTGACTAGCTAAGAACCGGTTAGCTTCTCAAGAAGGCCTCTGCTCCATGGAGTAAGTAGTAATTAAGTAAGCCACATGAAGAGGATGGGGAGTCTAATTCATTCTTGGGAACAAACCTACTGCTATAAAATGAAATCTGATAAAGATAGTAGAGCATTCTGTCAACACAGCATGCTAGATAAAAACGAATGCTCACTAACAGGTTAATTCCATCAAATGAATTAAACTGTGGTGTTGTAATTCTTCCATGTTATTCTGTAAACTTTCCAGTTGGCCTACAATATTGTTATATGATAAGATATCTGTGCACATACTTCTTTAAAATGGGATAGGTGCTGCTGTTACAGAGTTAAATAAACCATACATACAAGATACCATTCATACTATGCATGTTACTTTTAGTACACATTAACATTAGCATTAACATATCACTGGTCATATTGCTGAAATGAATGAAATCGCAAACTTATGAATTGCTCCAGCATTCTAAAAATCACACAGCATTACATCCAAACTTGTGATTGAGGAACACAACACACAGTACAGCTTAAACATTATATGGCTATTCATAAGAGAAGAAAGCTAAACTCGGCTACATCACTATGCTGTCCTGAACGTAGTTGGTTACCTCCCTTCACATGCAGAGTTGCATAACCCTCCCAGTCACAATCTAAATTTCCACTGCCTTGAAAACCTCAAACACACACACACACACACACACACACACACACACACACAAAATGGCATTTTATGGCATTTCCCATCCCATAACCTTTTTTCCATGCTCCTCAGCAAATATAATTAGAAAGTGATTGTGCAATTTGTTGGATTGAATACAGCATGAACTGTAAACAGTTCTTTCCATAGGCAACCCAAGTAAAAAATTTCAAGAGAGGGTATAAATCCCATTATCATAAAATAAAAAAAACAATTTGTATTTGTTCTAGCTTACCACTCTCGTAAACACATCTCAAAGGTTGTTTCAAACCCTTACAATTCACACATACAAACTGTATTTAAAAGTATGAATTTATGGCAACGTCAAAATATCAAAGAAATGTACATTACAAAAAATACTAACAATAAATTAAGAGGCATATGTTAAGGCAATACATACAGGAAAAAAATATTACCAACTGAATATTTCCATCCATGCAATTCAAAGCAATTCCATTTCTCAATACTCTTCTCCTCTCTGTGAGAAAACTGCAATTCATTTTGAGCTCAAGTATTAAAATCTGCTCCAAGCATATTTAATTGCTTTCTTATATCACCCATAATTAAATACATTGTTTACATCAGAAAATGCAAACTTTTTCCTGTCCATGTAACATAAAATCTTGTTCTGTGTGTAGCCAGTAACACAACTTACCAACTTATTTAAGTACATTAACAATATTTATAATAAATTTATAACCATCATATCACTAAATTAGTTTGTCATCCCTCAGCAGTGTGACGATCGACATGCTCTTGTATGTACATCAAAATAAATACAGAGTGTACCAATACAGAAACCAGAGATTAAAGATCAAACATGTATAAATACTGAAACAAGCATATAAGAAGCTCCCCCCTTCTAATATTTGTTGAGTTATTCAGCACAAGTTCACTGCCTTGCTTCAAATTTGCTGGCCACATTGTAATTCTGTGATCAACAATGTGTTTTCTTCGTAACAAGGGGTTTTGTGTGTTGGAAAATTTTTTTATGTATGAAGCACGGCTGCATTTGAGTGTATGCATTAATAGGCAACAAAGTAAAATATGGAGTGCTGAAAACCCACATGCATTGCACAAAAATCCTCTGCATCCATCAAAGATCAGTGTTTGGCCTGCAGTCTTGAAAATGAATTAAGGAAACATTGTTTTTGAAGGGAATATTGCTGTGGAGAATTATTGGAATCTTTTGACTCTATTAATTACTCTGCTAGAACAGAAGGAAAGGCAATGTTGCACCCCCCTCCCCCCCAAAAAAAACCACAAACACACACACACACACAAAATATACAAACACAAAATTTCATTACACTAACAACAAAACCCACAAAATTATCAATGTATTTATCCTACCTACTATCCTTCCCTAAAAACAGGGAGGGGGATAAAGTAGGCTTTTGAGATCATGCTGTGTGTGTGTGTGTGTGTGTGTTTGTGCACGCACATACATTCCATTTCACACTTTGAAGCAGCTGACAGACTCCCACAAAACTCAGTACGCACATTTGCCACTGCAGAACGACCAAACTCTACATTACAACAAAACAAATTATGTCTATATTGATTGGTAGGAGGATAAATCCTCACAACTGGAAAGCAGATGTAATGAGTTCCGTTTGGAACTCCCTGTTCCTTACTGGACCATACACAGTAAATGAAATAAATAGGTTTCTTACATATTTTACATACACTTCAACAAATTTATCTTTGACTAGTAAAATGGTGACACATAATGTCATACTGATATTTTGCTGACTTGAGTGAACTAGATCTGTATTTCTGAATATAAAAATAAGGTGAACAACCTCAATTAAAAAAAAAAGCAAAACCAAAATTCCAATTCAGGATAGACAAATCTTCTGATCAGTTTTTCAGGGGCTCAGCTGAATTGCTCTGGTCAATTTCAATCACAAGTATTTTAGGTTACACAAAACTTATTGCATTTAAGTCGTCATCATCATCATCATCACCACCACCACCTTCTTCTTCTTCTTCTTTTTCTTTTTAACTTGCACAGTGACAAATTTCTTCAATGTATACAAATATCCTTATGAATAAGAGGACCCTATGCATAAAATCTAGAAAGAAGGCATGTTGTTACAATCTACACCAAATAATCTTTCCAAGTCTAAATATTTCTGATGACTGTGTGTTACAAGAAACATGACATTTGATGGACAGCTGCCATCAACTTCCACTTTTTCAATCACAGCCCTTCAAAAACTAATTGTTTCCACCATTAAGTGTAAGGAACAAAGGTTACTATTCTATTGAACCCCTTGGAAAGAGATGGTGTCAACAAATGGCCAGTAAACAAGACTGCCTCTTTCCAATAGATCTAACAGACTAGAAAAAGTTCCTACCTAACACGTTATGGAAATTAATCCAGCTTCTGAAATAATGTATTTTAATAAGCCTCAAGAATATAGACACCATCCAAAACAATACTAATGTTTAAATAAATTTCTACATAATTTACGCATTTCAATCAATCTGTTTATAAACTGCAGTTCCAAATCATAACACTTCTGTTAACCTATAACACAAGTGAAACACTTAGCCAATTAGTTTAATCAGTAATGTAAACATTTCACTAAGAACTTCCTGTATGCAATGCCAACAATACACATGATGAACCATAAATATATAAGGAAAGTGAAAACAGTACCTAAAACAATAAATGCATTCAACCTGTGCACAAAATAAAGAGAACGAAGTTGTGAAGCAACTCAATTAAATGTACTAAAAATTACAATATTGTATGTAGTTACAAAAAGCACAGTACTACATTCATTTGAAAATTTCCATTAAACTCATGCAAATTTATGCCTTCATATTTTCATACCATTCTACCTCAATCCATTCCATAGCCTGCAATTCGGTAACTTCTGAAACAAAGCATTACTCTGATTTCCTAGCATGTTGATATGTTTTACAGAGACAATATGAAACCACCATTCTCAGCAGACTGTGAAAAGATATGTACCATGCAGGTGGAGACACAGAGCATTATGGAAGATCAAAATGGATTGCAATATTAAGACAATTGTAGGGAAGGACAGTGAACCTCAGCACAAGGCCCATAGGTGACTTTTCTAATAATCTTTGGGTACTATGTATTGGTTAGAACATCTGTTACATAACAGAACTCATAAACTCTTAAGATTAATTGTCTAAAAACTCTCATGTCAACAAGTGTCTAAAAACTAGGGACCTAAATAATAAATGAATATCTGAATGGTACAGGAAGTTCTTGGTAGGATATACCATGAAATTAAATCATGTTTACATCTATACACTAAACAATGAAGAGACTAACACAGCTGCTTAAGTTGACTACAAGAATGTGAGTTTTAAAGTTAGAAGGACATGTAAAGTTGCTCCTTATTCTAAGCATCACACACAAAACCTCATATCCAATTACTTTACTGCCTGCACATATGGGTAAATGTTATCAGCCGGGGGTTTCATCATCCACAGAAAAGCATATTTTCCAAGGTAGATGCTGGTTTCCAAGTGGTACAGCTGAAAACTGTTACAGTAGGGGGAAAACAGCACAAACAACACCTTTGCACACCTGTATTACGTGAGATTACACGAGCAGTACAGAGGACAACATAAAATTTCAGGTATTGAAAAAATAATCATTTTAAGACTGGGTTATTTCACAACCAAAATAAGATATATTATTCGTCATCAACACATCAGATGGAAGAAATCTCTTCTACACTCAAATGTACCACCGTTCCCAAGCTGTATTAAAACTGATGCTTTACTGGTACCTCAGAGGGTGGCCTCAACAACTGAAGTTTCCTCAGGCAGCACTGACAATTCTAAGTCAGGAATGCGAGTTTTGACATTTACAGCAGAATCAACAACATGACATTTTGCATGACTCAACAAATTACCTCGTTTGTTGAATACTTTCCCACAGTGAATACAACCAAAAGTACCTTCCTCTGCATGTGTCTTTTTGTGCGTTGCAAGATACCAATTGAAATGGAAGCTTTTCCCACATGTATCACATGAGAATGGTTTGTGTTCACTGTGTGACTTAAGGTGTTTCTGAAGCATTGCCTTGTCACCATAACTCTTACCACAGATTCCACAAACATGGGGGCGATCACCTGAGTGGGACCGCCGATGTTTAGCGAGATCAGCTCGACGAGCAAATTCACGCCCACATTCACTACATGGAAAACGTTCACCAGCATGCACCTTTAGGTGAATGTTCAGGTTTGTCTTCCATTTGAATGATTTCCCACACACATCACAAGTGAAAGGAGTCTCCTGTGAATGAACCCGTCGGTGATCTGACAGATGTGAGCGCACACGGAACCTCCGCCCACAGGTACCACACACAAAGGGGCGTTCACCTGAATGTGTTCGAGTATGTGACTCCAGGTTGCGTTTGTCACCAAAAGCTTTACCACATGTGGTGCATGGATATGGACGTTCACCAGTATGAGTTCGCCTGTGTCTTTCTAGTTTTCCACGCACGCTAAAAGCTTTGCTGCAGAACTCACAGGAGAAAAGTCCGGAATGAATGCGTTGATGTAGCGTCAAATCCCAACGAAGAACAAAACTCCTGCCACACTGTTCACAGCTATGTGGACGTACCTGAGTGTGTACTCCCATGTGGGCATTTAAGTTTGTGCGTCGCATGAAAGACTTGCCACATTCAGTGCATGGAAATGGTTTCTCTTGGCGGGTAGGACTAACATTGCCCTCCACAACTGTTGCTTTGTACCTGTCAAATATAATGGAAATTTAAGGTTTCCAATACAATCAATCATTATACAAGGTGTGTCCGGAAAGTAATGCGTCTGATTCGAGAAAACTCTTTTAATTGAAGATATGTTTACACACACTTAATATTCTTCATAATAACACCCTTGAGCATCAACACACCGTTGCCAGCGGTTCTGCCGCGCGTCGTAGCTGGCCTGGAAGGCTTGAACTGGATCCCTTTCAGAGCATTCGTCACAGCAGCCTGCACGTTTTCAACAGTCCCAAAATGGTGTCCTTTCAAGCTGGATTTGAGCCGGGGAAACAAAAAGAA
>JGI20166J26741_10936670_pt1 | contig 14747 bp, 11 predicted proteins | sample TergutCu122P5_FD_26741 | JGI IMG/M metagenome (IMG submission 26741)
CTTGCTCATCCTGATCACTGCCTTTCTTTTGCTTGTTTTACAGTATCAGGTTCACGCTCTTTTTGCAAGTTCCTGTCTAAGTCTACGGGGACATTATAAATAGCCAACAAATCGTAATAAATAGCCAACAAATCGTAGAAATGCAGCATATGAAAATAGTGAATTATGAGGTAAACTTAAACCGTAGTACGATAAAGCCCAATAACATTCTGTAGGAGGAGAGTTGAATGAAAAAGCCCCTTTGTCTCTTGCTTGCGGCGTTCATGATGTTCGCGCTGTTTGCAGCCTGTTCCACCCTGTCTTCGCCGTCTCCGACCGCGGCGACGCCGGCTCCGACCGTGCCCGCGGCCGCGACGCCGTCCCCGGCCGCGACCCCAGCTCCCACTCCCGCCTCGGCCGCGCCCAGCGGGAAGATCACCGTGACAACGAACATGACCGGCGACGTCAACACAGCGGTTGAAGATGTCGTGGCCGCGTTTACGAAGGAGACCGGTATCCAAGTCGATTACTCCGCGCCGGCCAACGACTATGAGAGCCTGATGAAGGCGAAAATGGCGACCGGCGACATGCCGGACGTCTTCTCCACCCACGGCTGGGCTGTGGCGCGCTACGGGGACTTTCTGCTCCCGCTGAACGATCAGGCTTGGGCCGGGAATGTGGATCCCTTTATTAAGCCGATGATCACCGACAAAAACGGCAATCTCCTGGTTCTGCCGGAGGATATGGACATCGCCGGCATCGTGTACAACAAGACCGTGCTCAACGCGTCCGGCGTTGACGCCGCTTCGATCAAGACCTGGGCGGATTTTGAGGCCGCTTGTGGAAAAATCAAGGCCGCAGGCTATACCCCCGTCTTTATGGGCGCAAAGGACACTTGGACCATCGGCCAATTCTTTGACTGGGTCGCCCCGTCCTTCTTCATCACAAACGAGGCGAGCAATGACCGCGCCGCGCTGCTGGACGGCTCCTTTGACTGGAACAAGTGGGGCGACCTGCTGACCATGTTCAAGCGCTTCCAGGATGAGGGCTATTACAACAAGGATGTGCTGACCGCGGACTACGCCGCTTGCGGCACGGAGCTTGGTAACGACCACGTCGGATTTGAGTTCTTCGGCAACTATATCATCGCGGACGCCGTTTCCGCCAACCCCAATGTCCAACTGGGCCTGATCCCGGTTCCGGCGAACGACCCCTCCGACACACCGACCCTGATCGCCGGCGAGCACCTCGCCGTCGGCGTGTGGAAGGATTCGCCGAACAAAGACGCGGCGCTGGCGTTCATCAATTACCTGGCCCGCCCTGACGTGATGACCAAGCTGGCGTCCGTGTCCGGTATGCCGGCCGGCATCACAGGGGTTCCCAGCGACACCGGCATGATCGCCGGCGACCTGCAGACCTACTCCAGTACGCGCACCTTCCCCTACTTTGACCGTGTGTATCTGCCCAGCGGCATGTGGGACGACATGTGCACAGCCGGCATCAACGTACTCAAAGGCGATCCCATCGCCGACCAGGTGACGCTGATGAAGGATAGCTACACCGCCAAAATAGGCGGGCAATAAGCAGGACTTCATGGGGGCGGGGAGATTCCCCGCCCCCCTTTATCTTTATACGAGAGGAGTGGGGGGCGCTCATGAAGAGACAGAATAAGCTCATCAATATTTTCTATTTGCCCGCGCTGCTGCTGTTTGCTGTGTTTGTGGTCTACCCTCTGATTAACGGGATCCGGATATCTTTCACCAATTGGGACGGGTTCCACGCAAACTACAGCTACGTCGGTCTTCAAAATTTTGAAAGATTGCTCACCGACAAAACATTTTGGACGTCGGTTAAAAACACGCTGATCTACGGATTCGGCAGCACACTTTTTCAAAATATTCTGGGCCTCGCCTTCGCCGTCTTTCTGAACTCGAAATTCCGCGGGAGATCCGCAGTTCGCACGATTATTTATCTGCCCGTGATGGTCGCCCCGCTGATCATGGGATATATGATGTATTTCCTGTTTAACTACCGCGGCGCGCTGAACGACGTCATGACGCTCTTTCACCTGGAGACAGTGGACTGGCTGGCCAACTCCTCGACGGCGGTCGGAATCATGACCGGGATCAATACCCTTCAGTTTGCCGGCATCTCTATGGTCATCTACCTCGCGGGCCTGCAGAATATACCGACGACATATTATGAGGCCGCCTCCATCGACGGAGTGGGGAAGTGGGGGCAGTTCCGTTATATTTCATTGCCGCTGCTGCGGCCCGCGATTGTATCCTCCATCATGATCAACATCATCGGGGGGCTCAAACTGTTTGACATCATTCTGGCCCTCGTCGGGCGGTCTCCGACCGGCGCGCAGTCCTTGAGCGTGTATTCTCCGTATATGTATTTTAATAAGGAAAACGCCGGATACGCGGCGGCCATCGGACTCACATCCTTCCTCCTGATTATGATCGTGAGCGCGGTCATGATGGCCTTCTTGGACAGGAAGGGGGATGATTTGACATGAAACGCAGACATCTTTGGCGTATCCCGGTTGCCCTTCTGATCGTGCTGATCTATTTGATTCCGTTTTATATTGTCATCTCCGTCTCTTTGCGGCACTCGTCGGATCACAGTTCATGGTGGGCGCTGCCGAACTATCTCTTTTTCGGCAATTACGCGACGGCATTGAAAGGCAGTATCCTGCAGGGCATTTTGAACAGCGTGATTATTACGATCTCCTCTGTCGCGCTGATCGTCATCTTCGGCGCGCTGGCCGCGTATCCGTTGGCCAGAAATAAAAACAAACTGAACAGGGCGGTGAGGATTTTCGTTCTGGGCGTCATGATGGTGCCTCAGCTGAGCATTATTGTGCCGATCTACTCGCTGGTGACCAACTTGAAGCTGGGCAGCACTTATCCGGGCATCGTTTTACTGCTGGTGACCTTTTTCCTGCCGCTGAGCATTTTCATCTTTACAAACTTTATTGCGTCAATCCCGAGAGACCTGGATGAGGCGGCCGCGATCGACGGCTGCGGGCCGATCCGCACCTTTTTCCTGATCATCATGCCGCAGCTCAAGCCGGTGACGGCTTCGGTCATTATCCTCACGGGGGTCAACTGCTGGAACGACTTTCAGTTTTCCCTCTACCTGCTGCAAAAACCGCAGATTACTTCCGTCACGCTGGCGATTTCCGGTTTTTTCGCGCAGGTGGGCAGCAACGTCTATGCCGCCGCGGCCGCCGCTGTGTTGGGCGTGATCCCGGTGATCGGGCTCTTCCTCGCGATGCAGAAATATTTTATCAAAGGCATGGTCGACAGTGCGGTGAAATTTTAATCAGGAGTGAAAAAGTTGAAAATTGCATTTATGGGCGCGGGAAGCACAATTTTTGCGCGCAATGTCTTGGGCGACTGCATGTGCGCCGAGGCGTTGCGCGCGTGTGAAATCGCGCTGTATGACATTGACGCGAAGCGGCTGCATGAGAGCGAAACCATTCTGCAGGGAATCAACAGGGGGCAAGGCGGAAAAAGCCGTATTTCGGCCTATCTCGGCATTGAGAATCGCCGGGAGGCCCTGCGCGGAGCCGATTTTGTCGTGAACGCCATCCAGGTAGGCGGCTATGACCCCTGTACGATCACGGACTTTGAAATTCCCAAAAAGTACGGCCTGCGCCAGACAATCGCGGATACAACAGGGATCGGCGGCATTATGCGCGCGCTGCGCACCATCCCCGTGCTGGAGAGCTTTTCCCGCGACATCGAAGCGGTTTGCCCGGACGCGTGGTTTTTGAATTACACCAACCCCATGGCGATGCTCACCGGCTATTTACAGCGATATACCGGCGTCAAAACAATCGGGCTGTGTCACAGCGTGCAGGTCTGTTCCGAGACCTTGCTAAAGTCGCTTGATATGGAGGACAAACTGCCGGGCCGGAAGGAACGCATCGCGGGTATTAACCATATGGGCTGGCTACTGGAGATTCGGGACAGGGAAGGCGCGGATCTGTACCCCGAAATCAGACGGCGCGCGGCGGCAAAAAACGCGGCGGAGACGCATGATGATATGGTGCGTTTCGATTACATTGACAAATTTGGTTACTATTGCACGGAATCCAGCGAGCACAATGCGGAATATAACCCTTTTTATATCAAGCGGAACTACCCGGAACGCATCGAGCGTTTCAATATCCCTTTGGACGAGTATCCGCGGCGCTGTGTCGCGCAAATTGAGAGCTGGGAGGCGGAATACGCGGCGCTCTCAAGCGAGGGGGCGCTTGAACACGAGCGGTCACATGAGTACGCGTCGCGCATCATGGAGTCCATCGTGACAGGGGAGCCCGGTCAAGTCGGCGGCAATATGCTGAATACGGGCCTCATTGACAATCTCCCGGCAGAGGCCTGTGTGGAGGTGCCCTGTCTCGTGAACGGAAGCGGAATCATGCCCTGTCATGTTGGCCGGCTGCCCGTACAGCTGGCTGCCATGAATATGATAAACATCAATGTCCATCTGCTGACGATCGAAGCCGCGGTGACAAGAAAGCGCGAGCACATCTATCACGCGGCCATGCTTGATCCCCACACAGCCGCGGAACTCTCGCCGGATGAAATTGTCGCCATGACAGATGAGCTGATTGCGGCGCATGGGGACTGGTTGCCAAAGTACAAATAGGTATAAAAATATCATATCTGAAAATTTGGGGAGTTATCCATACAGAAAATCCCGGGTCTCACGAAAAAATCGTGCGGGCCCGGGATTGTCGTTACAATAGATTTCCGAAAAGGCCGATCCTATGACTAAAAAGATTGCCGTTAAAAAGGGTTGCGGCAGCGCTATTTTTATGGTAATATTTTTTTTATAAGCTGAGACGCAGAAATGTATAGGGGGAGAGTATCCATGAAAAAAATTAATCTGGTGATTTTGGCGCTGCTTGTGGCCGCGGGTCTCGTACTGGGCGTTATTACCATGAGAGCGCCGGCGTCGAGCGCGGTCAGCCGCTTCAATGTGCAAAACATGATAGACGACGACAAGGTGCTGTCACAGGACATCCACTCGGTCGCCGCGCAGGACGCGCTGGCCGCCAACCGCGCGTATTTGGTTCAGCGGCTCGCCGATCTGGGGATGAATCCGCAGATTCTGACCTATCCGGACGTGCAGTCCGTGTACATCAACGAGACCATCCCTATCAACGACATATACGCCGCGACGCCGGGCAATTTCAGCAGTTACATCCTGCTGGTGGCCCATTACGACTCCTCCCCGGGGCACCGCAGCGCAGAGGACAGCGGGAGCCACGGCGCCGCGGACGACGCCTACGGCTGTACTGCCATACTGGAGCTCTCCCGCCTGATCATGGAGGACGCGCGGCAGGCAGCCCTGGTGAACGGGATCAAGGTGCTGTTCACCGACGATGAGGAGACCAACATGGCCGGGTCGGAGGATGCCGCGCGCGACCCGAAGGTGATGGAAAATGTCAGCTGTGTGCTGAATCTGGAGGCCCGGGGCGTCCGCGGCCCGGTGGTCATGTTTGAGACCAGCAAGAACAATGCCGCGCTGATCAATCTATATGCCAAGGCGAAAAATCCCTATACCTACTCACTGGCCACCGCCGTGTATCGTGTCATGCCCAATGACACCGATTTTACCAACTTCACGGCCCAGGGCTACAGCGGCCTGAATTTCGCCAACCTCGAGACGCTGTATTACTACCACAACCACAACGACAATTTCAGCAATATCAACGCGGACACGATGCGGCAGTACGGCGACAATATCTACCCCATGCTGCGTGAGTTCACTACAAATATTGCCTACTCCGATGTGAACTGGGCGAAGGCGGGTTCCGACAGCACGGCGTTCAGCATCCTGCCGGGCGGCGTGATGATCGTCTACTCGAGCGCCGTGGGTATGATCCTCCTTGCCGCGATGCTGCTGGCAGTGGCGCTTATGCTGTTCTTCGCGGCGCAGAAAAAACTGCTTAAGCAGACGCTGCTCTGGGCCGCAAAATGGCTGGGAGCGGCCCTGGGAGCCGCCGCGCTGGGTGTGTTGGTCAGCTTTATTGTTTCATGGGTCAGCGGAATACCCTTCAAGATCACCTATATCCCTAACGTCTCTTACGCGGGCGTTTTGATCATTGTAACGGTGGTTTTGGTGGCGCTGATTATGAGTTTCCTCGCCTTCCGAAGCGCGCGGAAGGGGGGAGACCCGGCGGCGATGCTGGCGGGCGGCGTGGCGCTGCAAGCGGCACTGACGCTGGTCTTCACTTTTGTGCTGCCCGGCGGAGCCTTCCTGTTCCTCTTTCCGGCGATCATCTTTGCGCTGTCAGCCATTCTGCTGCTGAGGAGCAAGTTTGGGCGCGTTCCGGCGGCGCTGGGCATTTTCTATACCGTACTGCTGTTTACGCCGCTGCTGATGCTGTTCAACATTGCGCTGACCGTCGGGGCGCTGTGCGTGATTCTGCTGCTGAGCGCGCTGGCCATGGCAGCCGCAGTCCCGGCGGGGTTGGCGGTGCTCAGAAAAACGAAATAGGCATACGGTTCCGCAAGCGGAAGGGTTGTAGCAAAACGCAACAAGGGGGCGTCCGGGAGGCCGCCCCAGCTTGTCAATAAACCTGGGAACGCGGGCCGCCGAGGGCGGCGGCCCCTACAGGGGTATAGCCAATGTCAAGGGTTGTAGGGGACGCCCCCTTGGGCGCCCCGCCAGGGGAACCCCTTTTAAAAGGGGTTGGGCGGCCGCGGTTGCGGCCGCCTACTGCTTGTTTTCGCCTCTATGTCCCCCTCAAATCAAATCCCGCTCCAGGCCGATCCGCACCGCATCAGCCAGGCTGCCGGCGCCGATTTTTCCATAGAGGCTGCTGATGATTGATTTTACGGTATTTTGTGAGAGCCCCAGCGACCCGGCGATTTCCGCGCGGGTCAGGCCGCGGGAGAGCGCGGTAAGAACCTCCTGCTCCCGTCGGGAGAGGCGGATCTCCGTTTCGGCCCGGTACCGGGCGCCGAAGTCCGCGGCCATGCGGGCCTGCCGCTTGGCATAGGTCGAGGCCTGCCGGTGGATCATCTCCAGCCATTCGCGCGGGACGCCGTCGATCTCCGCCTTTAACGCCGCCGCAGACAGTGTCCGCATGTGTTTGCCGAACTCGCTGAAGGGCGAGACCAGCTGATTCGGCAGCGCCGTCTCATAGGCCTCCCGCAGTTTCGCGAAAGCGGCGTCCCTCTCCTTCCTCAGATACAGCGCGCAAGCCTCCATCGCCTGCATCTCCAGGCGCTCGAACAAAATGGTTTCCCGCTTTTGCCGCTCCGCCATGAAGGCAAACAGAGGCTCATAATCCCCGATCAGAAAGCGGTAATAGGCTTTGAGCTGATTGCCCGCGTTCTCGATAAATTTTGCGTGCGCATAAGGCACAAAATCCCCTTTCAGCCAGTCGGGAATTCGTTGCGGCTGGCCGACGTGCCAAAAATAGAAGCCGATGGCGACATCATAAGCGGTATAACGCGCCAGATAGCGCTCCTCGGACAACAGCTCCTTCATGCTCTGCAGAACGCGCTCGCATGTCTCGGTATCCCCGAGAAAGAAGCAAATGCGCATCCGGTAAAACAGATCGCAGAGGATCAGATCGAACTGCTTTTGCTCGTGCGCCTCCTGAATGCTGGCCTGAAAATATTGATCCGCCTCTTTATACTTGCCCTGATAGAAGCACAGCTCGCCTCTGGCCGCGGCCACTTTGCCGGCGCCGTATCCGCCGCGCGCATGGATGAGCGCCAGACTGCTCTTCTCCAGCGCCGTGATGAATTCTTCGAGGGCCCCCGCCCGCTCCGTACCGACACAAGTGACCCAAAAGCCGACAAACAGGCTTGGTTGCCAGACATTTTCGTCCAGATAGGGGTATTTTGAAAAATACAGATCCTGCCGCAAAAAATATCGGTAGAACGTATAGCGGTCGGTGGCGGTGGATGACAGCTCATCGGTGATCCCCATGACATAATTGAGCTCGGCGATGGCGCGGGTCGTCTCCGGGGTTTCCGGCTGCTCGAGGTACCGCTTCTCATATGCGCTGCTCACCTTCAGCGCTTCGCTTAGCCTGTTCAGACTGAGTAAAAGCCGCAAATGTAACCGTGGGAAAAGAGGGTTTTTGACAGCCGCCGCCGGAGCGTTCTCGAGCACAGCCAGAAGGTGGACAGCCATATCGGGAGGGATTTGCCTGTTTACGGAGAAGTAGATCAGCCGGATCAGCGCCTCGTAATCCCGGGCCTTCTCGTAATTGTCCACCGCGTAGACGATATAGCCGTTCCGCGCGCACCAATCCCCGGCCTCGCGGTAGACTGTCCGCGTTTCTTCCTCGGAAAGCGTATTTTGGTACTGGCGGAGATACTGGAGAAAAAATTTATGGATCACATAGGTGTTCAGGAAGATGTCATAGCGGACATAGGCGCTGCACTTTTCCAGTTCCTTGACCAGGCCGTCGTCCCCGGCGGCCAATGTATGAACCAGATCCGCCGGCAGAGAATCCAGCAGGGAGAGCCGGATCAATAGATTCTTGAGCCGGTCGGAAATGACGTCCTGGACTTCCGTCTGGATCATTTTATTGATATTCACCTGCATGGCGTCGAAAACGTCATTGCGGAAGTCTTTATTTTTTTGCAGGGACTGGCCGACCAGGCTCAGGGCCAGCGCCCAGCCCTTTGTGCCCTCCAGCAGGCGGCGCACTTTGAGCGTTGACACCGAAACGCCGAGCAGGTGCAGGTAATCCGCGACCTCCTCCTCGGTGAACAGGAGATCCTCCTCGCTGATGAGCGGAACCGATTCCCTGGCCGTGGGGCCAATCAGTTCCGGAAAAGGAAAGGTCTGAGAGAGCATCAGCACCGTCCTTTCCGACTTTAAAAAGTATTCCGCCCTCTGGATGAAGCGAAGGATGTCCGGATTGTCCACCAGGTGCAGATCGTCATATACGGTATAGACTTTACCGGATCGCGCCCACGACCGGTAGGTGCTCAGAATCGCGGCGGTATACCGTTCCAGTTCGGCTTCCGTTTTTGGCATTCCGGCGGAGAGCAGCTTCGCCTCCAGATCGGGCGCCGTTTGAAACATGGTGGTATGGATCAGTTTTTCCCAAAAGCGGACTTCGTCGTTATCCTGTCTGGTGAGTTGGATCCAGTTTATTTTTCCGCCGGATTCCCGGCAAAAAGCCTGAACGGCCTGGGTCTTGCCGTAACCTGCGCCGGCGCATACCGTGACGAGGGGTTTTTGAACGGCCTGCCGGAGCAGATTGTTGATACGCGGCCTGTTGAGATGAACGCTTTCATAGAGTGGCATTTCGCCATCGCCTTTCTAACCTGTGTGTAGCCGGTTATTTTCCGGTAGGCCGGATCAAAGTGCAGAGCATGGCATAGCCCTTTGCCCATTCCTCCCGGCTGATTTCCATATTGGAGTTGTTCAGAGCCGTTGCGCCAAAACTGTATACCGAAACCAAATAAATAAATGTGTCAATATCGACCGGTTCAATTTTGCCAAGTTCCGTCATCCTCGTCAGCAGAGGCTTTAAAAATGGGAGCCAGATATCCAGAAGGTTGTTTTTTACAAATAATGCGCTGTCCGCGCCCGTAGCGACGCGGTGGGTGGCTATAGCCATAATGCGATCCATGATATTTGCCACGCCGGGGTCGATATTGTGCGTTGGTCTCCAAAGCACTTCCCTGGGAGGGGCCGTCTCAGCCAAACGGAGCAGATCGTCCATGTTTGGCTTGGATCGCTGGCGCTCCACGCTATAAGCGCTATAAAGGGCGTACAAGATATCCTCTTTGGACTCAAAATGATTGTAGAGCGAAGACACGCGGATACCGACGGCGTCCGCCAGATCCCGCATGGAGATTTTTTCATAGCCCTGTTTGGAATACATCATGGCGGCGGCATAGAGGATTTTTTCTTTGGTGCAATTCTGGCGTTGGATATCGGAAATGTCCATGGAGTTTTCTCCCGTCTTTTGTGGTCGGAAATGTTCAAATAGATTGTATCATGCTAACGAACGTTCGTCAACAGCAGGGGGTGTATTTTGCGACAAAAAAACCCATATTTCGGGCGTTGCGTTTGACTTCTGACAGCGATATACTGTTTTTATCAAAAAAGGAGGGGTGATCCATGGGAGAGGAGAAAATCCGCTACGTTGTGACAAAGGAACGGTTCAGCGGCCCGGACATCGGCGTCTACGACACCTATGGCATTACCTGCCAGGCCGCCGGACAAATGATCCGCATCCGCGACATCTCGACAGACGCAAAAAAGGTGACAAGAATGGAGAAGAAGTTCAATCGCTTTGGACTCGCGCCGATCCATTTCTATGACGTGGTGGAGGACATGCTCGCTTGACGGGTGCTGCGAATAAAAACAATCATGGCCGCCGAAAACTGCTTTCGGCGGCCATGATTGTTTTTTTATCTCAATATAACCCTTTTACATATTTCATCACAAGCCGCCCGCACAGCCCGCGCTGCCGGTAAGTCGCTTCGGCGAGCTCCGTGGCATAGGAGACCACGGCGTCGCGCTCCTCTGCGGAGAGGCAGTGCTGGCTGAAGCGGGCCTTGAGCGCCAGCGCCTCGATTTCCCCAGGCGGAGACCCGTGGCGGTTCAGCCGGGTGATATAGCGCCAGGCGCGGAGGGCGGCCTCATCCGTATTCGCCAGATGGAAGTCTTTTTCCCGGCGCTTGCGCGCGGCGCGGCGGCGCAAAAACAGGAGGAGCAGCAGAGCGCCAGCGGCGGCAAAGGAGAGAACAAGATAGAAAATCGCGCCGGGCCCCGGCTGGCCTGTCCCGTCGTGTTTCGTGCCCGGTGTGGGGGAGGGGGACACGCTCCCGGGGTTAGTCTGCGGTTTCTGCGAGGGTGCGGGCGACGCCTTCGGCGCCGCGGAGGGTCTGACGGCGGGGCTTGAACCCACCGGGGCGGCGGAGCTTGCGGCGGCGGGTGTGACCTCGAGGGGCGCCCACCCGGCGTTGTCATAGTACACCTCCACCCAGGAGTGCGCCGACTTGTCGGTGACCGTGGCGGGTTTCCCGACGCCGGCCTCCGAGATCGTGACGACATAGCCGCTGACAAAGCGGGCGGGGATCCCCAGCGCGCGCAGCATCATCGCGGCGGCGGTCGCGAAGTGGACGCAGTAGCCCTCTTTCGAGGTCTCCAGAAAATACAGGGTAAAATCCTCGTCCTGCGGAATGGCCATGGGCGCGAGCGTATACTTTGCCGCGGAGGAGATATACCGCGCCACCTGGGCGGCGACGGCGGCGCGCATGTCGATGAGACCGGCGGTGTTCACGTCGATGCCGGCCTCCGCCGCGAGCCGCCGCAGCTCTCCGGCGGTGGCATAGTCGATCTGCAGATTGTCCGCGTATGCCAGATCCCGTATCGACAGCGTTTGTGTGAAACTGAGGCTGTAATCTGTTGTGACGGGAGACAGCGCCGCCGCCAGGTCGGGCAGGCTGTCTTTCAAAATGAAGAAATTTACGTCGTCCGGTTCCTCATTCGTATGGTTGTAGCTGTAATACGGATAGTAATTCAAATCCGAGACGTCGCCTGTCTTCTTGATCGTCATCGCCGCGGTGGCCGGCGCGCTCTCCGGAAAAAGTTGATCGTATCTCTGGATGAGGATCGACTCCGCCTCCAGCGGCATCACTTCGTTTAAATCCTCCGCGTCGCGCCAGTCGCGGCCGTCAAAGGTTCGCATGGCGTAGCCGCGCAGATAGAAAGTTCCGGCCTCGGTCGAGGTCACTTCCAGGAGGCTTTGACCGGTCTGGATGCGCCGGCCCGCCCCGGCGATCGCCACGTCGTTTACGTCGAAGCGCCAGACGCCGGAGTTGCCGCTGGGCCAGCCGGCACTCGGCAGATTCATCGCGTCGCCGATTTTGGTGATCGCCCGGATCTCGCCGTTCATGGATTCGATAAACTGTCCCCGGCTATGGCTGTAGGTTGCCGGCGGGGCCAGAAGGTAGGTGATCCCCAGCAGCGGCAGCAGCAGCGCCAGCGCGGGCAGCAGTGTGAGCCCCCGCTTGGAGACGCTCCCCGACCGCAGCGCGCTGCCCAGCAGCAGGCAGAGGTAGACGGTGAGCAAACCGACCAAAAATCCGGGGTTCGCGATGTACTCAACCAGCACGAAGGTCGGGAGCACCAGCGGGAGTGTGAGGATGACCGTGTAGAGGCAGCTGTGCCGCAGCCGAACCAGAGCGGAGAGCGGAAGTAAAAGCGCGATCCCAAAGGCGGCGAAGAAAATCCGGATCTCCTCCGGGGACGCTTTGGCGCCGGGAAAAAGCACCGGCAGCGGCGACCACTGATTAAACTCATCCGTGATAAAAAACAATATCCATTTCGCGCCCGGCACGATCTCCGGCAAGAAGTAAATGAGCGCGGCCAGCGCGACGGGCAGGACAAGCAGCAGCCCCTTGCCGCGCCAGAGCGCGGCAAGGGCGGTGAAGAGCAGGGCCGCCGCGGCCCAGAGCGGGAGCAGTTCCCAGGCGGATAGCCCGAAGGGAAAGGCGCTGACAAACGCGCCGGCCGTACAAAACGCGGCGGCGAGGGTGAGGAGAAAGTGTTCTCCTCCCAGGAGAAGGCGTTTCATCGCGTCCCCTCCTTTGCGGCGGAGACTTTCCCGTCAATTTTGAACGCCCAGGTAAAGTGGGCGGGCAGAGACAAGGGTGCGGGGATGGATTCGCTGTCCAGCGCGGCGCAGAGAAAAGCCGTCAAATCCTCGGGTTTTGTGATCTCCCCTACGGCGCCCTGTTTCCCAAGCCTCACATAGTGGGAGAGGCCCTGCTCCAGCAGGTAGGCGCTGATCCACCGCAGGCGGCCCAGAATCAGATCGCGCTCTCCGCCGCTTGTCCACTGCGCGGCCTGTATCAGCCGGCTGTGGGGCGGGGGAGCGAGCGCTTCGCGGACGATGGTGGAGTCGTTTTTTGCGGAGAGTTTCCAGTGAATCGTATTGACCGCGTCCCCCGGACGGTAGGGGCGCAGGTCATACTCCTCGGAGAAGCCGCCGCCCGGCTTGGGGCGCAGCAAATTGACCCGGGGCAGCCCCGCGGTATGCGGCGGTTTGACCGGCGCGGGCAGCACCAAGACGGTGGCTCGGCTCCTGACAGAAATGGGTACAGTAAAGAGACCCAGGAGGCTGGCCGGCCAGATGCGCCTGAGTTCAAAGGAGGTGACACCGCTGTGGGGGGCGCCGATGATAAAAACGGGGTAGCTGCCGCATGCCCCGTTGAGCGAGAAACGGCGCCAAAGCGTCTTATCCTCACTTTTTGCGCAGAGACGCGCCTTGATCGGGCCGGACGGCAACGCTTTTTTTGCCGACGTGACGGTGAAGAGCTTGCCCTCCTCGCCCTGTTCCAGGAGCCTGGGCGCGCGCAGGGAGACGCGCCGTGTCAGCATACCGGGCAGGCTGATCAGCAGGTCAAAGGGCAGGAGCAGCAGTACAAAGACCCACAAGTACCACGCGAACCAGAGGCGACAGGTCACGTAAAATATCGTAGCCAGGAGGAGAACCAATAGATAGGTGAGCCGTCGTATCCACATGGCGGCGCTACCCCGCTTTCGGCGTCCGGACAGAATGGAGAATGCCGTCCAGAACCGCCGCCGCCGTGATGTTCTCGTTCTCCGCCCCGGGCCGCAGGATCAGCCGATGGGCGAGGGTGGCGGTGAACAGGGGGGCAATGTCTTTCGGAACCACATAGTCACGCCCCTGCAGATAGGCCAGCGCCTTTGCGATACTGGTCAAAGCGATGGACGCCCGCGGGCTGGCCCCCATGAGGACGTCGGGGTGATTTCGCGTCGCGCCGACCAGCGCGACGACATAGTTTAAGAGCTCGGGGTGGACGTGAACCCGATCCACCTCGGCGCGCATGAACGCCAGCTCCTGTCCGCTCAAAACGGGGCTCACCTGGTCGAGGAGATTGGCCTCCTGCTTGCGTTTGAGCAGGAGCACCTCATCCTCGTGGCGCGGATAACCCAAGGACAGGCGGATCATAAAGCGATCCATTTGGGAGTCGGGCAGCAGCTGTGTGCCGGAAGCGCCCACGGGGTTCTGTGTGGCGATGACGACAAAGGGCTGGGGCAGGGGGTGAGAGATGCCGTCCACGGTGACCTGATCCTCCTCCATGGCCTCAAGCAGCGCGCTCTGGGTGCGGGAGGTGGCGCGGTTCAATTCGTCGGCCAAAAACAGATTGCAGATGACCGCGCCGGGCGTATACTCCATGCGCCCGGTCTCCTTGTTGAAGATCGAAAAACCCGTCACATCGGAGGGCAGCACGTCGGGGGTGAACTGCATGCGGCTGTATTGGAGGCTGAGCGCCTTTGAAAACGCCAAGGCCAGCGTGGTCTTGCCCACGCCGGGCATGTCCTCCAGCAAAATGTGGCCCCTGGCCAGAATCGCCAGAAAGACCCGCAAAATTTCGGCTTCCTTGCCCACGATCGCGCGCGCGACCATCTCCAAGACGCTGCGCCCCGCCAAATAATACCGCTGCTCGTTTCCCATGGCTATTTTCCTATCTGTGTGGTGGTGATACTGTACATTATAACATATAATCCTCTTTTGTAACAGAGTTGTCAACTGCCCGCCGCCAAAATCGGCAAATTGCCCTCCTGCGCCGCACGAACAATCCAAATAATTTTACAAATATTTACATTTTCTTTGTCAGAACTCTTGACATCAATCAATTCCTCACTTATAATGATTGGTAATTTCTGGAAAACAAGAAAAGCAATCATATTTGGGGGAAACGATGAAATACGCATGGATCAAGAAAATA
>JGI20166J26741_10937781_pt1 | contig 14740 bp, 8 predicted proteins | sample TergutCu122P5_FD_26741 | JGI IMG/M metagenome (IMG submission 26741)
CTGGTGACTACACTGAAGGACAGTAAAACTTCGAAATGTGTATCTATTTTGTATCAGTTGTAAATAAATAGTTGCCACTATTAAAGTTCCAACCCTCGTACAAATATTAAATAATACTGCGATAATAATTGATACAACAGGCACATTTCTCCCCGTGTTTAACTGTGAAACATACCCAAAAGATGTATAACAGAATGAAGGTATAGCTCCATGCATTCTTGTCCACGTCAATAAATAGAGGTAAACAGCTTCATGGTTCAGTCGATTTATTCATCAAAAGGAGTTCTCGGAATCGACTGGTTAGCAACAGGGCCTCAAAAGTCTATGTCGACAAGGTACCGAAAAGAAAAGTCCGTGGCCCTTACAGGAATCGAACTTTGATCGTCCTTACCGTAGCCTAGTCACTATAAAGGCTGAACTGTCAACTACAGTGTTTTTTGTGACAAAACCCGATGGACAACAAACGACAGTGCTCGGCCAGTGTTGCTGTTGACTGCACGACACGGGTCCATTTGGCATAAAGCAATGATAGTCTGTGTGTAAGCAGACTGGTCTATACAAACAACCAGAACACGTTTCAGCACAGTAAACTTTTCCAGACACAAAGAAACGGACATACGAGTGATGTGTATATTGCAAGGGGAAAGGGGAGAAATCTTGTAAAAACTACGTCAGACAACAATCAATAAACTGGATGGCGTCTCGAAAAGGGGAGGACAGACGTCATTTTTTATACGAAGAACATGCGAGATAAAAAAACATGTAGCAAACACAGAAGCACATTTACAGAAGAAAAGAAAAGCACCAGAGCGGTAGACACAGTACACCGATGTTACCAGGAGCATTGTTCCGGTGACAGCCGACGTCACGAACAAGGCACAGTGCTGGGCACAAACCGAGCTCCAGCGGAGCAGGTACGACCACAATTGTGACATTTGATGGTTTGCTGAAGATTAAAATCTTTTGGGATGTTACGGTGTGTCAAATGGCAAATAATTACGGACGTTTCGAAGGTTCGCAGTTCGTCACATACAGGATTGGACCGCTTGATCCAGACGACGAGGGCTCTATTATCTATCAAAACGTCAGTAACCATCTGTCAACATGTCATAACGTCCAGGTAGACTTGAATCTTCAGATTGGCACGTCTTTCTTTACGGCCTCAGTGCACCACCAGAATGGAAGATAAACATAATTTTGAAGCAGTAACTGTCAATATGACGTCATTAAATTGAGCAAGTTAAGTCTCAGCTATAACATACACCTTCGTACGCGAGGCCCCTGGTTCGAAACTTCAGGCCGCTTGCAACGAAGTCCTCTAGAGCGATTACACTTAGGTGCGAACAGCACAAATTCGATGTTTCGGAGAAGTCTCTGCTTTCACCACCTGGAACTGGGGTGTTGACGTCAAAAATTGGTGTTCGTATACATAAGACTGTGCGCATGTGCGTGCGTGTGCATGTATGTGTTGACTTAAAATCACAGTCACTAAGCTACTGACTACAGAGGCCACAAAAACTGTCATGAATTGTGGGGATCACTTAAGTTCAAAGCTTCTCCTATCTCCTGCTGTATCCACATTCAGCCCAACCTGGCGTAGGCAATCCAGCCCATGGTTAGTCGACATAGAAGGTCATCATGTGATTTCAGTGTCAAAATTGCTGTGAGAAAAATGACTAATTACTGATGGGGAATGGAAGGAAGCGCGCTGGAGGGTGAAGCGTGGCAGCTCGAGGCAGACGTGAACGGGTTCAGACCGTGGAATTTATTTTGGTGACTTCTGCATGACAAAGAAAACAACGCCCTTTGCGGAAGACGAATGTTCACCTCCGTAGAATATATATAATTGTACAGTCTAGCACAACTTTTACTGAGTAATTACAATTAAAACATAATTAAAACATTTTTAACAGCAACATGTTTCAATTATCTTTTAATTGTAATTACTCAATAAAAGTTGTGTTAGACCGTACAATTATAAAGTTCACCTTCGTGTTCATAACGGCCCTCCTACGGTCCAAACACTGAGCCAGCCGCATCCTATCTATATTCTCAAACACTATTTGTTTAAGATATATTTTAATTTAACCTCAAATCTTCCCCTAGAGAACTGCTATCTTTCGGGCTATTACGCAGCGAGTAGTGGTAATTCCTTACCGACGATTTGGGACAACCTATCAGTTCCACCCTTGAAGATAGGACCCATAGGTAGTCCCGAAACGTCAGTAATGAATTACCACTACTCGCTGCGTAATAGCCCAGAAGAGTGCAGTTTTCATCTACTTCGCGGCGGAAGCTTGAATTTTCCGCCTAGGTTTCCCAAGTGCTCTTCCAAACATGACTTTCAACTGAAATTTGTATGACTTTCTTTTCCCTTCCACATGTCTACCTATACTACAACGTACATATCTGGTTGTATTAGCTACAAATAATAAACTTCCACATTTTGACATTTTCTCCACCCTCTTATCACTTTATGCCTCTTTTGTCCAAATACCCTTCTTAGCATACTTCTGTCCAAATATACTTCTTAGTATACTTCTGTCCAAACTCCCTTAGTTACACATAGCAATTACAGGGAATCTGCTTTCTCTGTTCCGTAGAAATGCATAGCCACTGCGTCAAATGCGATGGCCTCGCCTACTTTCTGAAAAACGTAAGTTAAGCATTCAAAAAACTCAAGCTGAAGATAAGATAAAATAGTTCATCTGTGAAAGCCTAGGATGGCTGTCAAATACAATCCGAGGAAATAAAACAATTTGTAGAAACGTTTCGAGAAAAATGGAAAATACTGGAAGTAATTAGATGTGGATCAGGTGGGAAATTAAGACATTTCGACTAAAGAAAATGTTGGTTTACTTTTACTTATTTATTTATTTGTGTATTATTCGGCACCGTAGAGTTCTCCAGAAGTTCGTTGTAAAAGAGTTACGTCAGATTCGACACAAAACTCAGATTGTTAAAATACCAATTCGAAACAGCCTTCATTATCGTCTTCCCAGCAACGGTCAGTTTCTGTGCACGATGAACTAATTCCAGCATAAAACAGACACACATGGCAATCTGGAAAAAACCGTCTTTGAACTGGTTCAGGAACGAGTCTAGTGGCGAATTTCTATTACAAAAACATTTAACACTAAGAGCTCTTCAATCTTGTGGGATGTTACGCAGAGTTGACTGTTAACTGGTTACAGACTTTTCTTTTTGGACTGCTTGACCACTGAAATGGGACGGATAAATTGTCCCGAAACGTCGGTAACTAATTACTAATCAACAATGACTAACACCTCAGAAGAATGATGTCATCTGTACCGCGGCGGAAACCTGAAAGCACGCATTTAACATTTTCTTTCGTGCTTTGTCGATCCTCGTTTTCAGACATCGCCTTAGCATTTTCTTTGATGACAGACTGAAGAAGAATATGAATAATTTCAACTAGTACAACCTACTTGCGGGACAGAAATTGAAACTGGGAGTCCCGAAATACAAAACAGGAATGCAAACCATCATACTGTTATGTCCGACATTATTATTATTATTATTATTTACTGCAAATGAGTTGCAAAAAGACAGTATAAACAATACAATACAATACAATACAATACAATACAAAACACAGTAAATACAAGTACATATATTACCAAAACAAAATTTGGAACGGAGAATAAGAAGGAAAGCGACAGAAAGAACTTTATTTTTAAATCTTGGACGTCGAATAAAAATGTTATAAAAAATAAATTTATAAGCCCATATTATGAGAGTTTTTTCACAAGGATTTCACGTGTAGCGGCGAATCCGTTGTTTTCATTCATAGTAAAGTCGTGGCTTTGGTAATGGAAAACGAGTAGGTTTTGAAGGATGGTTTCGACACAGTGATCTGTCATGCCCAGACTACTGACACAAAAATTCTGAACAAAAAACAGGAGCAGCGTGCACGCGCGCAGGAAGGCTACGAGAATAATGCAGCTCCATCATTACGATCATAAATGAATGGGACGAGGATTCCCCCTCACTGCAGCAGATGATGCAGCCTGCCTACGAAACAACCATCAGGGTATGGAAGAAAAATCAGCCATGTGGAAATCCGGAGCCGAGGGTCTTGTACATTTATCTCTCGCTGAACACTGTCGTCCAGTAATGAGACCGGCGAAGGGACAGTAATGGTTGCTTACTCCACGAAGCGTGCAGTGTTAGGCCATCATCCGTAGCAAGGAATTATTCTTTGAATGAGTAAGTACTGTCGGAGTTTCACCGGAAGTGACATTTCTGAAAGTATGGTCACGGTGAAGATTATCCGCGACAGAACTTCACGCCGACACGTCCATTCTTTACACTGTGCAGTAAGGACAGTAAGATACACAGCGTATGAACGGCACAAGCGATTCCACTCTGGTAGTAATTTTGTTTCATTTAGTTTCGTCATCGAATAATATAAATTCGTAATAGGTGGAAATGAAAACACTCTTCAAAACAATGAAATAGAGTCCTTCGAATTTCCAACGCAAAAATGTTGACCATAAAATCTACTGAAAAACAATTTCAGTGCATGTGTAATACTTTTGCCTACAGAAAGCACCTTCACCACACACAGAGATGCTCAATAAAACATTCTGTAATCGACTTAAAATTATATAAGTAAATTTTAAGAAATAAGGCAACTGCTTGCCTCACGTCCAATAGCATCACCATACCGCGTATTTCACCATGTTATGGACATGTGTAGAGCGTCTTTGTCATATATAGATCAGACAGGACACAGTAAGAGTGTCATATCGCCGTCCGGTCAGCTTAAAGTGGCTGCAGGGTCTAATGTCGAAGTAAGCAATACCGTACCACAAAACAGCATATTATACTCGTACTAAGCCACAGGACAAGTAAAAGGAGAACAGAAATGCACACAGAATTTTGGTAGCGAGACTTGAATTCAAGAGAGTACCTGCAGGACCAAGGCGTAGGTGTGAGTAGAATATTATAAGGATCTTAAAGAAATAGGTGGAGAGAGAATGAACAGGATGCATGTGGCTCAGGATAGGGACAATTGGCGGGCTCTGGACAAGGCGGAGTTAGGCCATAGGATTGTACTGAAGCTTTCAAATACAAAACCACGCTTCAAAAATAGACTACCTTCAAACGCCAACGTCTAACCTGTGTACGTACCACATTACCGGTGGTCATTCAACTGATGACGTCGTCCTGTATGGAATTCCACAAGGTTTCTCAGACTCCTCTGTCTTTCTTTCGGTGTGTGTGAAGGAGGATATGTCTGACGGAAGAAGGGCGTACTTGGTATAGACGTTTCCTCGACATAGGGCGATGTCTCAATATTATCTGCCCACGAATGGAACGCAAATTTCACAACTGGGCTGCTACGCCAGATGGAACGCTGAGAACAGCCAAAGCCTACAAGACAAGCTACATAACGAGGGGAAACGTTTTAATGGGAAGGGCTGGGGCCCTCTTCTGTCAGACAGAGACAGAAAACAGAGGCACTGGGAGAGAAAGAGAAGCAATCAGACGAACTAAACCAGTAAATTATGTAACCTCCCCCTCTTTTTGTTTTTATTGATTTATGTACCGATGATACTTTTTATGTAACCCTTAATCATGGCACACTACAGCGGGACGATTTTTATAGTTCTTAGAAAAAATTAAATGTAGAACATATTTGACAACGATGTACTTCGCAATGTAGTACCTACAGAAATTCCCAACGGCGTTCTTTGCAGTTCACAAGCTTACTTGAGGCCTGTTCATATTTGTATAACAATTTATGAAACACAGGCCCATGAAAAAGTTAATTCACAGCCCTAAGTAAAGTGGAATTCATTATGGGGTCAATATGGCTAAGAATCACCAATGCCAGACAGTTTTCAGTGAAAGTCTCACAAGGCGTCACACTTCCTGAAAAAATGTCAAACGGCTAAGTCGCCGAACCTAGTTCACAAATCGACCGTCAGACAGGCACAATACAGTTGTCTATGATCCTAGCACAGCAAACCTCAGGTTCGTGTGACCGTGCATCATTAACGTAGGATGGGCATAATGACGCCCGAAACATGTTGAGTTAATCTAAAGTGAATAAACATCTTTATTTGTGCCATCCGTTGGTTCTTTCTTTTCCTAGCATAGCAGTTTATCAGAACAAGACCAACAGCTCCAGACTAATGAAAATTCAGCAAAATTATTTTGAAATCCGCAAGCCTTAAGTATAGGTGTATCGCCAACAAACTGTTTCGTTTGTCCGCAGTTTTTGTTTTGAAACACTTTTCGCTCGAATAAATAACCCAAGTTAAGTCGTGCACGGAAATGCGAGTACGCGTAAGTCACGCTCGGAAAGCCCACAAGAACACGTGTAGCTCTTCACGTGGCGTGTCTGTTGTGTCCGATTTTATCCCAAATTTGAATTGTCCGACAGCCGTTACTGATAGTATCACACAACAAAAGCAACACACACGTGTCCAACATTTTAGGTGCTATTACTCGTACCATGTGATAGCTGAACACTATAACTTCCACAGAAACAATTCCTCTTTGCCTTGTGAGAATAGTGTAGAAACAAAAAGGAGAATCAAACGTAATTAAGACGTGCAAAATGCAAGCTAATATTACCATTATCACCACCACCATCATCATCACCTAGTTCACATGGAATTGGGCCATTTGTTGACCAGTTCCGGTCTCACGCGCTTAGAAGTCTTCCCTGTTCTTCTACCTGTTGGTTGTTTTTTAGTATTCTCGGTATTCTACTAAAAGCCAATCTGTTTATATGTTGCAACCAATCTCTTCTGTATTCCTGTATTCTGTCCAAAACTGGGGTTATATTTTCTTTTGTAATCCTTGTGTTTGTCTTATAATCTGTCCAAATGTATCTTGTTGTTTTCTCATATATTTCATCTCTGCTGCTGTTATCCTTCTTCCGTCCCGTGCTTAATGGTCCAATTTTCACTACCGTATAACAGAGGTGGAAGGGTTAGTGTGTAGCACAGTTTTAGAAAGCTGATATGTGATCTATTAAGAATACCCACAGAATATACTGTGTAGTGTATCGTCAAACACAACGTAACAGTTAAATATACATCACTTAACACATCACTGCAAACTTGTAAACAAAAAAATTACAATATTTTTTATTAAAGTTTTCTACAAATCGCCCCTGTTCTGCAGAAAGTGGCTAACTGCCTCTTTGAGCTACAATGAATTTTGTGCAACGAAACATTCAACTAATGTTCCTCTATGATATGCAACAAGATAAGTGCATATTCAAGAATAACGCAGATAGGTAAGGAATATCCTCCCTCTTAAAGAATCTGTCAAATTTAAAATGAAGCCATATTCTTGATTCTCCTGTAAAACTGATATTTTTAAGTTCTCCCCATTTTACAAAATACAGGCGAAATTTAATAAAAACATTTTCTCGGGAACACGTTTAACTTTATTCCTCCGTATGGGAAAGTGGAGCTCTTCCACTCATTTACAGCTTGGGGCCATGAAAGACGCGCAAAATATTTTCTCAGAAAAATGCTCTTTGTAAGTATAAAATGCACGTAATTGATTGCCACGCCGAACCTAGTTTACAAGAAGTGGAATTTTGTTACTATGTACATACAATTAAATACCAAACCCAGTGATGTGATGAACAGAAACAGCAAACATAGCGAGGCTCCTGTGTTCACCTGTGAGGCTATTCTGTTTACTTAACTTTAAGCCGCAGCAGACAAACCACTGTCACAGGAAAACTTCTTTCTCAGTACGGTCCAACACATACTTCAGGATACCACGTTTCACTTTTCTGTCACACAACCCACTCACCCTTCCGCAAAGATTGGAGTGAATAGTACTTTAAGCTGTAGAATTCAAGCGGCATATTTTCGTCACTCATTCGAGAAGGATTGAACAGACGTCCCTGACACTAGAAGCTCGGCATTATTTCCTTTTAGAAATGGATTTCGCATTGTGTGTCGTCCCATCTTCAGTCTCTGTTTAGCTAGCGAGTCTTTAAATTCTGGGTCCGTAGTCAGGTGTTTCCCCTTTTGGAATTTCTCCGAAGACCTTTGTTCTTCAGCTGTGTAACTAAGGTGCTTGAAGCATTTCCCTGTTTCAGTTGTTTCTTGGTAACAAATGGTCACGCTTATGAAATGCACCACTGAAGGGGCAGTGCTTAAGATCTGGTGTGTTATATGGGATATGATCACAAATGCCTGTAGATAGGATTCAGCTAAATTTTGTAGAAAGTATTTGGAGGGCGGATATTTGTCTTTTGGAATAACAAAGAGTATATGTCTGTGCATTCAAACTTTCTGACAGCAATGTCCACTCTTCCGTCCTTTTTCCAAGATAGGGAGACAGTTTTTAAAAATAAGTATCGCACTGCAGCGACACGAAGGATGTGCATTATGTTTTTTTAATGACAATGGATTACGATTATCTTAATGAAGCCTCATGTTTCGACCGCTAGACTGGCTGACGTCAGGAGTATCACCAAGCCGAGTGCTCGTGGATCACTGCTACAGTTAGAGAATACTGAGTGCTAGCAAAGGATGCCGCTTTCTATATGTAACATCCGTAAGGTAAATGTGAAGTAAAGATCACCCTAGAGCAGACCATGAAGGCCGAGGGAAAGTAGAGATATAAATCTACTCTTTCTTACACCTCGTCGTTATATGGGGTGGGTGATCAACGCTAGGCCCCAGCCGCTTTACCTTCGGAAAAAACCCGGGATCCATTGTACAGGAGGCTGTGTGGGCCCCAGGATCGGTACGGACGGGTGCGGAAAATCTGGCCCCGACAGGGATTCGATCACCGGGCCGTCCAGCCCGTAGCCAGTCGCTGTACCGACTGAGCTGTCCCGACCCACACGCAACACCTATAGCACGTGAAAAGAAGGAGGAAAGAGAGGTGTAAATTCATTTACGCCTTAGTGTAGTTTACGACTGTCACTGACCCATTCTGCACGAAACTCACTCTTGCTGGATAACGTTATGCAAATAATCCGACAAACGTTTTGTCCGTTGATATTTGGTCACGGACGGACCGACCGGGTCTCCACATAAAGGATTATTCTCTTAATTAGCAAAGCTGGCCTAAAACTGGTAAATACACCTCTTCAAAATAGTTTTTTTGTGTCCTTTAAAATAAAATATATTCCAACTAACTACAGAAGGGCGCGGTGCAATGTCTCTACCTTCATAGCTTTCATCACAAATGTAAAACCATTTTCATCTCCCGTAACGTCTTAATATTTATAGGTAACTGAAGTTTGCACTCAGGTATTAAGAATTCTAAACCTACCAATTTTTGTTGCCATGGTAAAATATCTTTGCAAAGAAGGTAATGAGCACTGTCATCTCCTAGCTGCCTAACAGCACAGCACTGCACACCGGTGGCGAAACAGCTCTCGGGACCACACTCCTATCAACTCCTAACTGACTTTTTCGTTGATTGGTCATTTTTCGAAGAGTTAAACCTCCTACAGGGCGAAAATAAAATTACGCAATACATAACAAAAACTAGGACAATTAATGTAGTATTTCGAAAGCAACGTCACTTTCCGGTTATCTTGTAGTTCTCAGATAAAACACGAGTTAAATCTCTACTCTTACTGCCATGTAACAAAAACCCACCCCTGGAACCCGTCTAAAGAATGCACACTGAGTTGCTGAAGGTCTTCCGTTCAACTCATTCATGTACTCTTTCCCGTTTTCTCCTACACCTCTCAAGTGGTCACTTCCCTTCAGGTTTACCGACTACAATTCTGACAGCATAGCCCATCTCATCTCATTTGCACATGCAACTAGTCCAGCCCATCTTAATTTGACTACCTTAATAGAACTACTACTTGGAAAAGGGTAAATGATGAAGGTCGTCACGCAAATTTCTCCATAACGTGTAATTTCCTCTTTCTCTTTTTTAAATACATTTCTCTAAAAAAAAAGGAAACAAGAAGGAAGGCAAAATATAATCTCGGATTTAAAATGAGGTGACAGTTTTTCTTCACGCTCTGGCCACTTTATTTACATGGGGGAAGACCCGGGTAGTCAATGGAAAGAAAATATACCCGACATTTGTTTTCTCAGAGAAACTTGGCAACAGCAAACGAAGGGTGGGAGTGCTAGATTTCTTCTCAGGTGGGTTGGGAATCCAGTCTGTTTGATCCAAGTTGACTCGGTGCAGTTTGATCTTTCGGGATCTATCACCATTGTGGATAGCTTTGTATTGAAAATGCACTACAGTTCCTTGGGTGAAGTTCGAAAAGGGAATCAGCCAGTGAAACTGAGGAGGCAGCAAAGTTCCCGCGGGTAGTGTGAAAAATTCTGCAGAGGATGACAGCCATTGTGCTTCGCCCTCTCCCTCTACGACCCATTCACAAGACTACCGAACACAACGACCACCGGACCGTCCTGACAGTCTGCCATTTCCTTTACCGCATTAAGGGGAGAGAGCCGAACAGGCCATCTGACCGGTCGTCAAATCTCCCGCTTCCCCACAACACGCACGTAGTGGAACAAAACAGGGTACTAAGGTGTCAACACACCACAGTCCACCTTACAAAGTTCACAGTCTAACCTGTTAACGGAAGACGAAAGTTTGTTTGTGTAATACAATGTATTATGTATATACTTACGTATACATGTAGTCCAAAACACAACAATTTGTCAGATGATATCACTACGTAATATGCAACACTCTGTAATACACAACTACATGTTTCGGCCTTGTAAGAGGGCCATCATCAGGTTGTTCGTAGAACCAAAACGGTGACTATACGATAGGAGTTTGAGAGGAGGGGGGACGAGATCTCGTCTTACATCATATCTTGTGGGGTTTTGGGGTTTGTGTAGGGTGGTAACATTTACAATGATGTGTAGCTTATCATATAGAGAGTTTTGGTAATTATTTTAAATCTAAGATCTTAGCATGTACGTAAATTAACAATTATTATATAGAATAACATTAGCTTGGTAGGTGTAGGGTGCAATGGTGTTTCCTTTGAGGTATATACAGTTATGTGGTCTGCAATGTTATCTATATACAATCATTCCAATAGACTTTTAGTATCTTAAATTATGGGAGCTGACCATCTGACAAATTGTTGTGTTTTTGACTGCATGTGTACGTAAGTATATACATAATACATTGTATCAGTGACCTAACACAACGGGGATGACACACCTTCAGACTGTTTGTGTCTTCGCAAGCGGCCACCATTGGCCACTATCCTGAGCCAGGTAATTCCAGTTTATACATTCACAACTAATTTATTTATGATTCATTTTAATATTATCCTGCACTGTAAGCATAGTATTGCATGTCTCTTCCCTACGCGTTTTTGACTAAAGTTTGTATGCATTCTGATCATCTCGTACATGCATGCTCCATTCCCATCCCACTTCGCCCCCCATAATTTTATAGCCCTAATACCTGGTAATGATTAAAATGTAATGAAGCTCTTCATTATGCTCCATCCTTCTCTTCTTTCTTCCCGCTAGGGCCCAAATACTACTCTTTGTGCAGAGAGAGTTAGGAAAGCAAACACAGTGCACATGTTCACAGAACACTGTATGTTAGGTAAGAATATATTGCCCGGCATTTCAGGGTGAAGCGATGTAAGATACTAAAGATGAATTCACAAAAGGAACGCAAGTTCCGTTAAGTATCTCATGAACAGCGCTAACCGGCATTCTTAACAAGCGAATCCCATGTCTTACAGAAAATAAATGGCTGGACACTTTCTTACCAAATGTCGTAAAGAACCTCACTTAATTGCAGCTGTTTAACCTCCGCAGGTCACGTAGGCTAGGTTTGGGTTATTTTCCACCATTCCTTACGCCCGTTTTTTAGTGCAATTGATGTTATAACGACATTTTTGTAATTTAATAAAAGTACAGCCTATAAGTTCAGTTCGTACTTATTTACAACATCAATAATATCTAATGACAGCTTAGTGTATTTACACCAGCAACATCTAGATTGCTAACCTGCGTATTTACATTAACAGCATCGAATATATAAATTTGTGTAACTAAGTAACTAAAAATCTGAATGATAACATTTTCCCCATATTAACCGCTCCGGTTAATTCTGCTTAAATGATACACAGACGATGAAGTCAGGAAGGTTAAACCGGCTGGGTCAGTAATAAGACTGGGGGTGATGAGAAATTTGAAAAATATAGTGGTGGAAAAACTAGAAGGTATGAAACCAATTCGGAAAAGTAGGCGAAGACGGGGAGACAATAATGAGGTGGACCTTAAAGGCATAGCGTGCCTTCATGCTTCTCAGGACCGTCAGGTGGTGGGCGCTTGGTAATACGGCGATAAGCACGAGGTTCCACATGAGTCGGGAAAACATATGTGAATTATTACTTGCCTGCCTTTATTTCTGAGAAATTTAACACAGGCTTCAGCATAATCCAGGAAAGCAATTAGAGTCGTTAAGTTAAATTTCCCCTGCTTCTCAAGTAGCTGATTAATAATGCAGACACAATCCGTACGTGACCCCGTTTCCTAAATCCATTCTGCGCCTCATCTATCACAGATTCAGAAATAAGTTTTTAGGAAAGTATTGGTTATAATGTTTATAATAAGGATGGTATCAAATGTTCCGCCATTTTATGTGCAACTTTGACAACGCAAATATTGTTTATGCATACATTTATGACTAAGAATGTTATTTAATTATATTAACTGAAAAATAGTGTTATTTTTTCATATTAAGTACAGTTACTTGGTGTACCGAGGTGAACTTTGTATGTCTGGGGAGAAATGATGTGGAGTGAACTGACGTGATTTATGTGAAGTGAGTTGCGGTGAAGTTCTTGGGGGTAAAATTGCCATGTAGGGTGACCTTAAACTGAGGGTACCTGCTTATAATGTGACTATTTCATCTGGGCATATCTTGTACTGTGTTTTGTTTCAACTTGTATTGTGGTTGTTTTAACTTATTTTGTAATGTGTGGGTGTGTGTATGTGAGGGGTTTTTAACGTGTGTGTGTTTTGGTAATATGTTTATTTGTATTTACTGTCTTTTAATGTTTTTACTGTGTTTTGTATCGTTTCGTTTATGCATATTCTTATTTGTTTTGTCTGTACTGGTGTAAGGACTACTGCCAATGAGTGACAATTCAATTGCAGTTAGTAGTAGTAGTAGTAGAAAATTTCTGACCTCTGAAACTAATTACAACTTAAAAAATTGGAAGTAATGGGAAATTAATTTCCGTTTTGTTTTCGCCTTAAGAGCAGTTTTCGAAGAATAAATTAAGCTCGTAAACCGAGGGTTTTTTTTTTCATGGCTTGACAGCCCTAGTGGGCCTAGGCATTATCATTTTTGAGGTTTCGAGATCACACTCAAACACACCACACTCGGTAGGACTCTTCTAGACGTGTCATCGGTCCATCGCAGAGACCTTTACCAGACAACACACAACACTCACAGGATAAAGCCATGTGCCAGGGGAGGGGGGATTCGAACCCACAGTCTCAGCAAGCAAGCGGCTACAGACCCACGCCTTAGACTGCGCGGCCACCGGGATCAGCATATACCGAAAGGTTAAAGTAATGCAGTTAAATGTTAAGTGTAACCCGCAAACGGTTCAGACACTTATGCAGGAAAACTTGTTGAAATGCAGGAACAGATGGCGTTCAGTTCCTGGAACAAGTTGACGCTTTTGTAATAATCACATTTGTGTCAAACACGCCGTGCACTCACATTTATTACACTAGAGTCCTTATTAGTTTGACGTCACATGGTTCAACATAACTAACCAATTAGGATACAAGGAATAACAGCAGCTGACAGAAAAGATTCTCATGAATCCTTGTTCAGCATTCCTAAATTAAAAACCGAGCTAATGATTTGGTAAATACATAATCGGGTTACATCGTTGTGTATGACTCAAAACAGTTCAAAATTAATTTGAAATCGTAAATTAACATTTATTTGGAATTACACCACATATGTGGACTATATTTCCATGGAGAATTACAGTGTGGCCGCCGAATTATACAAACTGGCAATTTGTAGCTGTTTAGCTTACTGTGGGCTTTCACAAATTATGCCGCAACGCACCGGTAACGTGAAAATATTAGGCTAATCCAATCCTCCATTTACAGTAATACCGATCTGAAAGTGTCCCATTCTGCACCTTCTATGCCTGCAGGTTATTATGAACACTCTCCCAGTTGTTTAACCATACGTTTTCTACAATGTAAATGTACAGCATAGACTAATACAATGGAAGAATAACTAAGAAAGCGATCGTGGACTATTGTAAGGTATTCTCCCTGTACTTGCTGGGATATAACACAGAAAATCAAAAACTTTCGTCGTGACCGTTACAGGGTCGAGATTCGAATTCAGAACCTACACAGTACCAAACAAACTAATAACCGGCGAGGTTCATAGCAGTAGCAGCAGCAGCAAAAGTAGTAGTAGTAGTAGTAGTAGTACCGTGGGAAGTCCCTATTGTCCCTTCAGGTAGCTGGTTCCAGTCAGTAATGGACCTATTCACAAAGGAGTATTTACCTATGACTGTTCTTTGTTTTCTGGCTCTGATTTTCCAAAGACGATCGACACTACTTAAGTAGCTTGGAGCCTGTAACCTATCTCCTACCGCCTTCCACGCCCTCTCACCGGTATACGCTCTGTAGAGCGCACACATGCGTGCTATCTTCCTACGCTGCGCCAGAGATTCCCAGTCTGAGTTTCCCGAATGATGTACAAATTTAGCAGCTTTATTTTGTAC
>JGI20166J26741_10938892_pt1 | contig 14738 bp, 18 predicted proteins | sample TergutCu122P5_FD_26741 | JGI IMG/M metagenome (IMG submission 26741)
ACAATTTTCTGGGTTTCTATGATGAATAAATTACATTATGGTTGCTAATTTTGGTATGTAACAATCCTGTTTTCTTCCAATAAATTACTAAAATTAAAATCCATTAATCATTATTTTTTTCTAAAATTTCTAACAAAAAAATCACGGTGCGTCTTATGGACAGGGAAATACATTATGTATAAAATAACACATCTGTTTTCTCCAAAGATCACCAGAAAAATTTACTACAGACTACATTCATGAATCATTAATTCTGGGAGGTATATTCTCTGAAGCTACTATCAGAAAGTGTGTAAATATAGTGTAAAGTAAACATTTCATAAAATATTTAGAGAAGGAGGAGTCCTGAGGAGAACTCATGGGCTGCTTTCCTACTGCATAGATTTCTAGTTGTATGTACTTATTAGTATCATTAGAATTGTCATTTTATTTTATTTTATGTTGTTTCATTTTTATTTTTGTTGAGAATGTTTCACTTAAGTAAGAGTCATTTTCAGTAAATAATGTTCCTTAGCCTGCAACTTTTGTGTTAATAAAGCATTTTATTTTTCCATTGGAGGTGCATCAATGTGCTCAGGGATTAGACTGCAAAATAACAATACTTCAGGGGAATAACATTTAACATATAACTTTGTAATAACATCTAATTTAATTCTTATGACCTACAGAACCTTCCACACTGAGCACCCTTCATATAGATCCTGCAAGTAAAGTTTTCCATAAATATACTCAAAGCTCGACATCATTGTCATAGTTGTAATTATTGACTTAAAGACAGTGTTTCCCGTATAATGTGGAGATATGCTATATTTGCTTATCAACATGGAAGTCCTTTGGGATGTTACAGTGTGCCAACAGGTAAATAGTTGCTGATGTTTTGAAGGACCACAGTGCCAAGGTCAAGAGGTACTAGAGAAGTAAATGCCCATAATATACTATACACGTAAGGGAGTTGGGAGCACTGAAAGGACAAGCAACCCATCAGAATGGTGCTGCTATGCATTTTACAGAGCCTTGGCAATCTGCGTATGACACAGACTACTGGTCAGGTGTGAGGTCGGGAGGTTTAAACCACAGACAAGTTCAGGTGATGAACAGGAAGGTGCACTGTCCCAGAGAGACAGAAAAAAACCATGACATACTTCAGTAAAGATGCCACTTTCCAACCAAGATTTAAACCAGGTGCCTAGTGAATGCAAGTCAGAACTATTACACTTGCCAAAGAACTCTGCTGAAACCCACATAAATTCAGTGAAATAAAAAATACCAATGTTTCAGGGGACCCTGCTACCTCTGTTTGTGGGGCAGAAGATGGAAAGAGAAGTCTCCTCTGAAACATTGGTAATGTACCTAACCTACCAGACTACATGGCATCAAATCCCTAAATTCACTGCAAAAAGCACCTCAAATCCCACTTACCAAAATCACCTTTTTAAATAATCATTTGATCTCCAAATAGAAAAGTGGCATTCAACCAATACAAAAAGATGCTTACTTCCTGATCCATGGTCTCCATGCCATCATCCTGTTCACATTCTGCCACCCGAGTAGCAGCTGCTGCAGCTGTCTTTCTGCTAGTATCATTACCACTGGAAGATGGAGAGCAAGACTGGGGAAGGTGCGAATACAGATTGGTACCACTGCTAGTACTGCTACCACTGACTGCACCAGCAGTCTGCTTAGACTGGCAACACTGTGCAGCCAGGTCTTGTCGCACTATCAGTCTGTATGCTGACTCTGGCCAGTCAGATGGTGGGTCTGAACGACAACTATAGATGGCATCGTTGAGCAACAATGCTATACCTGCCGGCAATGTCTGAAGCTCCCGCCGCGTCATTCCTAGAATTGTAACATTAATTGGTCAATCTGTCTCCAGGTCAGGCTGCACACCCTGTGAGAATCAAATACCAGAAATAATTTTTATTTTGACAGAATTTGTCAGAATATTCTGGATTGAACCCCAGGAGGCATGGATGACCCATAGGAGTGATTCCAATTAGCCTTATTTGTTTTGCAAAGTTTAACAGAAATTAAAGGAGTACATGAAGCCTCTCCTTGAGGACAAACAATTATGAAAACCGTGATCCTTTCAGAGCCACCAACATACCATCCTCCAAGACAATAGTTAAGAATAAGTTGACTGTCTTTCCCTATCTCTACCATCGGCTTTCCCAGCCTCCCTTCCCACATTCTTTGGTCCAACTCACTTCTGGTCTCTCCAATTCAGCCCAGATCTCTCTCTCACTTTCTTTCACCTCCCACCTACATCTCTGGGCAACATGGCCACCAATGACGACAATAACAGACTGCCCTGCAAGGCACCGATTACCACCTTCCTGTTGCTACTGTTCATTTACATACTCACCCATTTCTCTCACATCCTCTCATCCTCAGTACCCCCCAAAAATCTTTTTGTCAACTGTTTTCATATTCTTGCATGTTCCACCTACAGACTCAGCATGCTGCACAGTATCACTCCCACTAGCCTGCTACACCTGTCACCTTTCCTGCCCTTCCCCTCTCTGACACTCAGTTCTTTCTACACAGCTTACTCCTCTTGGATTACTTTGAAGATGAAAGCATCAAGTTGCTGTATCGGTACCTGTTTACCAATATACATGGTATCATATCTCAAAAACAAAAACTTACATCAGCACCACTGTAAGAACCTCAAAATCTTGGAAAAGCAATGTACTAGTATGGGTCAATATGCTCTTTGTTCTGCATATTTTGATGTACAACTCTTAAGAAAATTTTTGTTGTGTAACTAAAATGGTCTATAATAATTGTTAAATTAAATGCCTTATTTGTTCTACACTTGCTCTGCATGTGTTTACGTCAATTACAACCTCCACAATGTTATGTCAACAAACCCACTGATAACTGTGGCTGACTACTACTAGTTTGTTACATTATTTATCATCCCTGTTGGCTGACTGCTACCACTGTGACATTATCATCCCTGTGGGCTGGCTGCTACCACTTTGCGACAATATCATTCATGCAGGGCTGACTGCTACCACTTTGTGACATATTTCTCATCCCTGTCAGCCAGCTGCTACCCCTTTGTGACAACACTTTCAATCCCTCTCTATAAAACAGTGAAGGATAGCACTCGCAACATCATGATGATAGACTGAGACATTACAGAAACCAAATGTGTGCCCTCTTGACCCAGAGAAGAAATTACGGATTATCTGTTATCTGGTATGCAAGACACCTTTACACACACCGGGCTGCAGGCTTCAGGGCAAGGTGAAGGTATAGAAAAACTGCATAGGAGGGAAAAATGGTTTCCTCTCTCCTTCATGCACTCTTGCTTTCAAAACTCTCATTCATAATGAGACACACAGAACTCTCAGTGCTAGCTGTAGATGGAGGTATAGTATTCAAGCACAGCTGTCACACAGTGCACACAATAGCAAGTTGCTGTATATCTACATATAAGTTGAAGGTTTCAAGACAACTAAATTTAATAATTAGTCATATAGCTGATTCTGAACAGTTTCTGTAACAGTAACATGTAAGAAAATTTCACTCTCCTCAAATAAGTTGAGTTTCAAATTTTGAAGGCATTTACATGTGGATCCTGTCATTTTTTTAATTTTACAGTTTAAATAAATTTCCAACTTACCACTCTCACGTGTTACTTTCTTTCTGTAAGTACTATATGAGTAAAAGATAACAGAAACAGCCAAACTAGCTGGTTTAATGTTCCAGGACACTGAAATCTTAACACACATTTTCATGGTGGAACTTCTTTGTAAAGTTATCATTTTTTTAAACTAAAATTCATTATGGGGCAGTAATGCACCGGAAGAATGTGAATTACATACCCATCTCTGCCATTAGAAGTACTGCTCGGTATGGCATTGGGTACCTAGAACTGTTTCCAGTATCATGGGCTGACAGCACTTCATGGGGCTCTGCCCTGCTTCCGGGAGGAACTAGTGGTTTCACAAAGCTATCTAACTGCAGGTGAGAAAACTGGTAGCCAAGTGTCAGCAATGCTATTAACTGCAACACAAAAAAATTTTTATTAACACAGGAATTCTAAAACTGAAACAATCTGTACTGGCAACCTTCAAACTTAAGAAGACAAAGGTAAAGCTGCCCCATTACATGCCAAGCAGGCACAGAGGGGAGACAGAGGTACAGCACTACAAGAGGGTGGGTGGTCAGTGCCACACCCTGCCAACTTTACCCCCCAGATAAGAGACCCAGTATCCATTGTACAGGAGGATGGGTAGGCCTAAGAACCACTCTGGTTGGGTCCAGAAACTCTGCCTGCACCAGGAATCAAACCCCAGACCACCCAGCCCACAGCAAGTCGCTGTACCAACTACACTATATACTGGCACCAAACTTAAGAAGCACATTATTTATTTATTAAGTCTGCTGGTTTTCTGTTTGTTTACCACTTATTTAACAACACTGTCAATCACATTATAAATGATAACACATGAAATGCACATCACTGCAATGCAATATTCCTCATGAAAAGCACAGGAAAGAAAATTAAATACACTCAGGTAGAAAACAAGATCAAGTACAGCCATTGTGCCACTAGTGTTTCTAAGTCTTGCCACAAGTGATGCTAATACCCTATTTGTGGAAAATGGTATCTTAAGTGTGAAAAAGCAAAGTCTGTGCTCTGGTATTAAGATCAGAATCTATGGTTACACTACAATGAAAATCTCAAATAGTTTGGTAGGGAACCAGCAACAAAAAAATCCATCTACAAGCCATGTACAGTTTGTCCTGTGAATCTAATCCCATCTGTAAAGGAAGTAGCTCTGATTAATGATCAGTTACTGAAGCTAAGATGCATGAAGTTTGAGCAGTTCTTTTCACATTCCAAGAAAATCAACAGGGCAGGCTACCCAACAATTAGGCAGGCCAAAGTTGACAGTGCACAAAATTGAACCAAAAGTCTGTGTTGCAAAAGTGTTATCCACACAATTAACACACTAAATAAGAAAGACACACAAACTTCATGACAACTGTTTTTACAACTTACATCCCAAGGATAATTTAATTCTCTTCAAAAAGCCCAGAAGTGTAAATAAGAGTGCTACTACTTACCTGCACAATGTCTTTTGTCTTCTTATTGACATGACTGATGTAAGGAAATGGCTCTGTGCTGTGTCTGCATATCAACTGATAAACATGTTGAAAGATACTTGGTGGATCCACTGGTATGAGGCTTGACAATGACAACTTCTTCAGGTCCATCTTTGTTATCTGGCTTTCATGCTGTCAAAATTGCAAATTATATGCAGATTATTAACATATAAAACACAACTGAATGTTGCTAAACAGTCAAGAATATGTGTCTTAGCAACAGTGTTTTTCTACTTGGCCTTATTCTTTTATTGGTTTGCAACCTTCAGTTTCCTTTGTAATCTGTTCTCCCGGTCTTGATCTTCCAAACCTTCATCTTCCATAATTTAAGAGAATTTGTACTCTCCACTTATACTTGTATGTAGATATCCCTCATCATCTTCTCTGTCTTGTTCCTTTAGGTGACCAGTACAACATACTTTTCAGTAATTATGTTCAGTATCAATGTCTAATTTTAAACTAAAAAGTTATAACACTACACAAATCAGAAACTACTGTAATTATCAGTTTGAGCAATAGTTGTGAAATAGTACTGTAGACATGGACAGGAAACACCAGAATACTGAATGCTATTGAAGGACAACATGCTACATGTCTCACCAATGAGCAGGTCACCAGGGGGCAGTGGAATGGGAAGTCCTTCCAGTAGTGCAGAACATACTCCTGCAGCTGCAGATCACAGGCCAGTTGATGCAGCAGCTGAGCTAGGAGCGGCAAACTCTCTGCCAGTAGCATGTTCAACTTCAGATCCTGCAACAAGCAGCATGTACCCACATACATAACTACAGTTTGCACTTGCAGTGACTTAATTCCATGATAAACAGTAGACAACCAGATGTGTAGGGCTCCAGAAATATGCTCGATGACCCATAAAGAAATTTAACCTCTAGCAAACAGCCTTGTAAATGCCAGGTTTCTGCTATCAGCCTCAGCAATATTCAAAGTTAAATGCCCACTGCAGGACAGCGTTATCACTTTTGGATGAAAATGGTGTACATTCAATGGGACAGAGTTGTCCTGTCTGTCCATTAACACTCAATGAAGACCCACAATGAGTACCAAAATGTTTGTATCAGAGTACCTAATATTACCAGCAAGTAGATTTGTATAAGTGAGAAATACAGAAATACTTTTGACAGTGTTTTCCTGTTGCTATATAGCAAACCTTTTGTGATTTCTTGGACATACATGGATTCTTTATTGGTGAAATACTACAAACTGCTAAAATGGTTGTGCTAGAAGGTAAACCAGTAACAGAGCTGCTGGGAATGAAAGTGTCAAATATGAGAACAAGAAAAGCTAAAAGGCACAAATGGATAAAATCAAATACAAGAGGAACAGAATTGTTAGAAATGTCATGATTTAATCAAATGAAAAACGTACATTATATGTACCATATTCAACTGCTGCCAAGCAACATCTCAATGCACCTACATGCAAACCATCTTCCAACAAGGAGAATATTCTATTCAAATTTATACCTATTTCTGCAGCATACAGTTCACTTAGATTTGTATAAGATGTCACTAGAATGCCATCTACTACTAGCACTCAGAGTCACAGTGACTTGCAAAGTTAGACAGGGATCAGAGAGGGTATTAATACAAGGACATTACAGCCACCAGCAAAATTTGCACTGCCATGACGGGGGTCCAAACAGTTCACAGAAACAAGCGATCATTACAGATTACATTTCAAAATGAATGACAATTGTGTGAAACAAAACACACAGAACTGTGGTGTTTTTCATGAATACACTAAACAAAACAGTTTGGATTAGACATGTTTTTAAATTATGTATCTTCTGCCATTCATGATCACAAATAATCAGGATTCTGCTACACTATCATCTCCATCAGTTAGCAAAATGTGAAATAGTTCCCCATGTTTACAGCCCTTCCAAAGACATTTCAGCAAAACAACACGATTTGCTTTTAAGAAGGCAGAAACCCCAAACTGGATGTGTTGTTTGTACACAATATAGTGTTAGACTGCAAGTAGCACTGTGTGATTCTGCAACAAGCAGAAATTGTGAGTGGGTAGGATACTGAAGCTTCTACACACATCCCAAATTAAGTAGTATTGCCACACAATTACCTCATGAGACATACTACTCCCAGCATTCACTGAAAATATAGCCATGATTAATCAACTACCTCATAAATGAACCAGACTATGTGAAGCCAAACCAAGGCAAGCATTACCAAATCACCATGTGTTATCTGCACTCTTCTGGGACATTACACAGTGCAGAGTGGTAATTCCTTGCCAAAATTTAGGCACAACCTATGAGTCATAACTTCAAGGGTCAAGAAATCCAAAACAGAGACAAAGTACGACTGAAGTTAACTGCCACAATCACCTTTGACACAACCACCTTTTTTGCCATTGTCATGCAAAGATGCACCTAACCTGGCGGATCCCTTAGATTAAGCTATTGTCAGTCAATGGGCACCACAGAAACATTAACTTGTTAAGACATGCACCTGAAGACAGATCTACTCCAAGGGCAGTAACAGGAAAATGGCTATTTAAAAATTAAAAAATAAAACCTAGACCAATCCATAAATTAAAAACCATAATAAGAGCCATGCACTCAAACTGATCAGACCACAGACATAACATGAAAATTCAGAACACATGTATTTAAAATTCATAACACCATTACACCATCTGTAGAGAAAATTGTGAAAATCATGGGTTCAAGTAAGTTTATAAACCAAGAAATATAAAGGTATTATTTAGGCAATGTGGATCATAAAGGCATGGCAGCACATCTTCAGAAGTGAGTGTGAAGGGTTTTAAGAAGTGATGCATATCCAATGCAGTGGATGAGACTGATGATGGTCTGTTTTGGAAAGGTAGTGAAGAGGATGAGGATGTTTAGAGTGGCTGCATGGAAGATGAGGGCACTGACTGTGAAGTGGAAACAGTGACACTGATTGGTAGAGGTACACAGCATCTGACACGCTTTGTGTATTAAGTGTACGAAATTAAGAATAAAATATTCTTTCTTTACAGACATTTTATTTTTGGGCGTCATCTCAGATTTGATTAAATACATTTTACCTTGGCAGACACGTTTTCCTGGGGGGGGTCCATCTGTCTTAGATTAGAGTCACCTTGCATTTGGACAAATACAGTAAAATTCTGATATTCTCTAGGAGTTAAATCCCCTCACTCATTTAGGTACAAACTACCTGTATAATGGGCCTGAAGGGTTCAATAAACCCCTGTTTACTTATCATGTGACAGAACAGAGACAGCACTGAGCCACCAAGTATTCAGTCCACAGTACGCTAAAATGCATTTCAGAGTAATGACAGTACACACCTCATAGAGCAGGTGCAGAGAGAACACAATCAGGGGAATACTGCTGAAAAGTATTGCACTGCTATTGATCTGTGGGACAGGTGGTGGGCTGGAAGATGGGCCCACAGCCTCAACAGGTTGCAGGCCCAGTAAACAGGCCAGCCCATGGCCCAGTGCACGGTGATGACCTGAGAGCAGCAAGTAATCCCAGTCTGATTCTGACCCACTGTCTGATGCTCGCTTCTTCTTGGATAGGACACCTGACGTTCCACAACCATCCAACTCCTGCTGATGCATCACTGGCAGCTTGTCCACATCATAGCCCAGAAGTTCTGTTCATTGACAAATAATTCTGTGTCAAGTTCATGAGTGTATATACACAGCACAATCTATCAATATGTAAAACAGCTTGTTAATTATAATGAATCCATTGTTAATAAGTAACTTTAATCACCTTTTAAAAATACTACTTCCCAGTACTTCTGGGGCATTCTAACAATAATCTGTATGTGTGTGTGTGTATATCAGCCACCTCATGCTATCTATATGCTCTGCCTATCTCATCACTTTAATATCTGGTTTAATGTACAAACTATGAAGCTCTTCACAATGCCATTTTCTCCATCATCCTGTTACTTCCGACCTCGGAAGTCAAAATACTTTCATGTGTCCCGTTCTCAAGCAGCTTCAACCTAGATCATTCCCTTAAACTGACAGACCCAGTTTTGTACTTGCTTCTCTCAAAATGAATGACATCTTACCAAGCAATACCCCAATAAAGAGCTGCCACTCTTGAGCTGGTGAAATATCCTGTGTACCTGGTGCATTGCGCACACCATACCACTTGATGAGAATGTGCATGGCAAGATCTCGCTGTAGCACTTGCTTCATGATGCTCAGACATTCCGATACTGCAACGTAACATCCAACTTAATAACCACCATTCAATAGATTCATCAACCCATCAGCCGTCTAACCTCAAATGCCCCAACAATACAATGTCCTAGTCTAACGTATCCCTCATGCCGTTTTTAGTAATCAGTTCTTCGTTACTTCAGATATTAATAAAATAAACATACCATCCTAATCACTCCAGTATATGTACAGATTATCATGACACATGAACAGTACTATCAAAAAATAGTTCCCAATTCCAAAAAATACTCTAATTTTTTGGCTCTCAGTTATTAATTCCAGGCAAGGAACTTCATACCAAACCTGGCAAAGGGTTAAAGTTTAATTCATTTTCTTCCTGTATTCATGTTCATGATACTGCTGGCCACACTGCATCAGGAAACAAAACAACTTTTGGAGCAGTGTAGAAATAATCTGGTGATTTTCTCAGAAAATCCTGCAGATCTCTCACAACTGCGAGCATGGAAGAATCCAAGAGATAAGAGCTAAAATACACAGTCACCAATCTTCTGAAAGATCATGACACCTCCACCTTAGGGGTCCAGCAGTCAAACACAAGTGACTGTTTGTCACCAATGACAAAGGCACTAAGGTCCTTCAAAATGTCAGCAACTATTTACCAATCAGTATGAAGTACCATCTAAAGAGAATTTAATCTTCAGCAAGGCTGCTCTTTGAACCACAAGTCTCACAAACAATTATAACTCACCAAGTGGACTGGAGCACAGATGGGGGAGCGAGATTCGAAACAGAGAGCCGTCAGTGTATTCCTACAACAGAAAGTAAATGTACATACAGTGAAACACACATTGAAGCAAATTTTATTTTATACATACTGTGCATATTTTTATAATTAATACATCAACAAATATATTAATGTATTGACACTGGATCGATCTGGCTCAGGATAGGGACAGGTGGTGGGCACCTGTGAATGCAGTAGAAACCTAAGGGTTCCAAACAATGCAGGGAATTTCTCAACTAGCTGAGAACCAGTTAGCTTCTCAAGAAGGATTCTGCTCCATGGAGTAAGTAAGTAATGTATTGATGTATTAATTATACACTGAACCAGTTCAGGAAGTACAAGTGCTAAATACAACAAAGTAATCAGATTTATGAATCACAAATAAAATAAAGTTTTTATATTATACATGAAAAAATGTTTTACATTATTAAAATCCAATCAAGAAATGCTATAATAACTGTACACATTATACTATAATAGACCACAACAACACTGGAAATGAAAAAACGCTGTAAAGCCAGCTGCATCGAATGTAATAAATACAAAGTCAGAATTACAAAGATACCAAATGTAATGAGTACAAAGAATGAGAGATACCAAATGTAGTAAATACACATCAGAATAACAGAGATCCAAAATCTGCATTCCTTTACATCTGCCTTTCCTTACATTACCTATGTAATATGTGATTCAGACCTCTCCCCATAACTGGGACTACCCTGCCACATGGACACACTACAGTGTATACGCAGGTATGCACAAGCACGTACACTCTGATGATTTAGTCGGTGATGCTATACCCCGTGATCTACCGCAGCACCATTTCCCATCAGACCCTAACCCTCCCCAATTAACCATACTCCATCATCCACTTTCCATGCTACTTAAAGCTCTTCTCTGCTTCCACAAGTTCTTCATTCAGCACCTCTCGAAATGTTGTCTTGGCCCAGTTATTCAAAGTTATGTTTTGGGACAGGCAGCCTGGCATAGAATTTTGATATTTTATTTTTATATTATGTCCTTCAAACTACACCCAAGTTTTGGTTCTGTTTCTTGGTGTTTGTGTGGCATGCAGTGGAAACATTTGAGATCACAACATAGGCATCCATTCCCTGAATCAATTTTGACATTATATAAGCCATTTGTTTGTTACTTTGCTTTATTTCTGTAATTAAAATTGTTATTATTGTTATACGTTACACCGACTCTTATATAGAACTACGCAAATTGTCACAAATCCATTTAGCTTCTAGAGGCTACCCAAGGAAATATAGGATTAGCAAGATAGTGTGTGCTACGGTACATTATAAAAGTTGTATAAAAATTAATAAATAATTAAACAACTGCCACATACAAAGTTGTACAGAAGTTTACAACGTACTTTTAATATCATAAAACAAATTTTTCATATACAACTTTTATCCAGATTTTAGAACAGGTGGTCATAAGGGTAATAATTTCCACCTGCAGAAATCAATTTTAGTTTTCAGATAAACATTTTTATGAACAACATTAGTATGCTGCATTGACTATAATTCTGTCCCCACACCAATAAATGAAATTATCATGTTGAAATGCACAGTGTGCATGTAATTGTATCTCAGACTGAAATAAATAGTATTTATTGGCACTGAAGTTTATATATTTTCCAGTAAAAATTAATGGCAGTGAAAAAAAATGAATAAAAAAATGAGCAAATTTTGCACTCTTGAAAAACACCTGCATAACTTATGTACCCCGTCTCAAGTAATGCTGTTATCCAATGGCTGTACTCTGAGAGACAAAAACCTACCAGAGTGACACGGTTACCAACTGCATCTCTCAGTCCTGCTAGCTGTCCCTGTCGGGGTGTGGATAATGCAAAACCTCCTGCCTCTTCTGCAGATAGTGCAGTATTGACACCATCATGAGAAGCATGAACAGGAGACAACATACACACCTCTTCATCAAAACGGGGATCATGGCCTGACAAAGATCGGCTCGTGGGCAACAGACTGCTTCTCCTGAACAGATAAGACACACTGACAGATTGCTTAATGCTGCATCAGTTGGTATGGATATCATATTTACATGGTTCTCCACAGCTCTGGGACAAAATCTGAATCTCCCATAGCAGTGAGTACTAAAGATTAGTCTTCAGGAATGGGATGATGATAAACATAAAGACAGCATATCCCTTCAAACTGCTGGTACATATCTGCCACACTCTGCAGTGTACACCCTAGCAGACCATAACCTTCAACATATCCTTAAAATGTGACAATGGTTCATTCATTATACAGCAACTGTGCTGGACACTATCAAAGAGTTTTTATTTAATATTTATTTATTTATTTACTTATGTATTTGTGTTCATTTATTTTTTTATTTACCATTTGTTTCTCTGTTTGTCTATTTCAAAAGTGAGTGCCAGCATATGGGATGAAACCTGAAGACTGCGCTGAACTTGAGTGATAACCACCAGACTACCACGTTCAGATAAACTTGTTGTTTTGGCTTATATTTTCAAGATTAGTGGTAAAAGTCAGGACTGATCCCAAAATCATCGGAATAAGCTCATACGACAACCACTGGATCACTACAGCTCTTTTTATTAAGATCAATGAAAAAGTCATAATCAAATGCAAAACATTCAAAATACTAATTTTTAGACCCACTAGACTGGTGAGCACACATTTTTATTGCTCCTATTTTCATGATCAGTGGTATCAGACAGGACTAAATCCCAAATGTTCTCAATACTACATTCCTGTGTTAATCACTACATTACTAGTGTCAGAATAATAACATATTACTACAAGACAGAAATAAAGCCAGAATCTGAAAATTCAAGTATATCAACTATACCTTAGAGCAATATTTCTGTACCTTCTTAAATCCATTGACCATCTAATCAAATCCTCCTGGCCCTGCACACTTTGCTTGCCTGCCCCAATTATCTACATGAAACAAAAGTACTTACACAGATACACATTTTATTTACACATTTTCTAACATACCACACGTGCTTCTGTTTAAGTATAACCTCGTTAATTCTTTTAAGTTTTACTCCCAGAAATATTTTCAGCATTTGTATACGAAAAATTTATGAAATGTTACATAGTCTTATAAACAGACATCAAAATAATGATATAACAAAACACTTCAAAACTTTAGGGTTGGCAAGAGGAAGGATTCTTCTCTTCTCCAACATATCGGGACCAGTTGCAGGGAACATGCAGCCTCCTATGCCATATATACCAGGTGCATCATTCTTATAATAAAACCAATGAGATGCACTAATTTCTCAAATTTATTTTTGGAACAGAACTCTACATGTTTCAAACAGTTTTTCTGTCCATCATCAGGAGTCTAGCACTGTACACACAGTAATAGATATATGTCATACAGGTTATGCTGACTGCTTGCTAGTGGGATCAGGATGTTCCCTTATCCCACTAGCAAGCAGTCAGCAAAACATGACATATACCTATTGCTGTGTGTACAGTGCTAGACTCCTGATGATGGACAGAGAAACTGTCCAAAACATGTACAGTTCTATTCCAAAAATAAATTTGAGAAATTAGTGCATGTCGTTGGTTTTATTATAAGAATATATTATGATGCACGGTCCTCAGAATGTCAAATACCAGGTGTACTTTCCTCAAGGGTAAAGCAGCCAGGACATGTACCTGGCCACTCATCTGCATCCAGTGCCAAGATGAATGAGTGGGGCTATACTTCCACTCTCCCACATGCCTTAACAGCATGCATAGTAACAACTTAATCTTTGCCATTTAGAAAATGCCTTTCATTTAATACATGAGAGACAGTCCACAAAAAAATGCATTCAACAAAACCTCCACAGGTCAAATAAAAAAAGTATGCAGACGCCAAGTGGTCTGCAGACTTTGCATTAGGAAATGCTGCCTTAGACACTGAGTAGGGTCCAACACAAATGCACTTTAAAAAACTTACATACCTGGGAAAAGGTGAAGCAAACTGTGAGCCAAGATTAAGCGACAGATATGAAGAAGTCGTTAGAGCTGATGGTATTCCAGCTACATAAACTTTACCAACTAGATTCATCCCAGAATACAGCACAATACCTCCACTCAAATCCACTGCTGCAATCATGTTTAGGTGCTGCAATACACAAAAACAGGCAGATAACATAACTAGTGTACAGGAATGTAGAATAAAAGATTCTCAGCTCACAGAATTACACCTATTATTCAATAGATCATTCTGAAAGTAAATGAAATAATATAACCAACATGGTACATTGTTTTGCATAAGATGTTTGTTTACAATCCAACATATATATATATATATATAAAATGGTCTTGAAAATCTTCCTAAGATATGGTGTTATCCCTGAAGATGGCCATTCAACTGAAACATGTCAGATTTTAAACACACAGGTCACAAGAGAAGTATACTTTTTTTTGGTTATATCATCCCACTTAACTGGTGTACACTGTGTCAACAAATATCCAACAGCCTGAAATTTTCTAAGTCCCAAACCGGAAATGACATGCGGTACAGTTGCCATAATAATTTGAGTCGTTTTACTTTCCCCATATTTGCGCATTCGTGCCGTTTCTCTGTCCTACATTCATTACAATCAATCACACCGCGTATATATTAACAGAAGACGACA
>JGI20166J26741_10946670_pt1 | contig 14726 bp, 10 predicted proteins | sample TergutCu122P5_FD_26741 | JGI IMG/M metagenome (IMG submission 26741)
TTATCAGTCTTTTCTCAAAGCATCTATTGGATTTAGCTGAGCTGCCTTTCGAGCCGGATAGATCCCAAAAAAAATCCCAACTAAAGATGAAGATCCCAGTGCCAATAATATTACATTAATGTTCTGTATAGATTTTAGGCCTGTCAACCTTGATATTAGAGTTGCTAAAGAAATGCCTAAAAAAACCCCAACTATTCCTCCCAGCAAGCAAATAAGCACGGCTTCAATTAAAAACTGAGTCATTATATCAAAAGTCGAGGCTCCCAACGCCTTTCTTGTCCCAATCTCCCTCGTCCTCTCTGTAACAGAAACCAGCATAATATTCATAACCCCAATACCTCCTACTACCAAAGATATTCCAGCAACACAAACTACTAATAAGCTTACAATATTTATTATGGAACCATATTTATTTATCTGAGTGCTAGCTCTTTCTATTTTATACACTTTTCTTCCTAAGTTATTATGCTTAATAGCCAGAACCTTAAATATATTATCAGCTACCTCATTTATTCTAGTATCATTTTTAAGCACTGCAGATATCCTGAATAGGTTCTTTGTGTTCATCCCAAAATATTGCTCCAAAGTATATGGTATAAAAGCAAAAGCTGGTACTCCTACAACATCAGCTATATCAGTCCCAACTCCTGCGAAAAAAGGATCTATATCAAAGACTCCTATTATATGAAGATTCCTTCCAATTCCACCATAGTTAACCTTTAAGCTTCTTCCAATCACTTCTTTTGTTTTAAATAATTTTTCACAAGTTAAAGAATCTATTACTACATATTGTTTTGCATCCTCATAATCGCTTTTATTAAAAAATCTCCCGCCTAGCAGATCTATTCCCCCGATATTAGGAAATTCATTATTTACAAAATACAAATATGCTCCTCTTTTACCTTTATTCTCAATCTCTACAGTTCCATCCACCTGATCCTGAGGAGTCGCTGAATATATATCTACATCGCTATCTTCAATTGACTTTATATCAGAATAAATAAGTAAATCAGAAATTACTGAATCTTCCATATTTACTGAAATATTTAAAGTCTTTGCACCCATCTTATTAAATTGACCAGAAATCTGATCGGTACTTCCACTTCCTAAAGCTACAACTAAAATAACAGAAGATATACCAATTATTATTCCAAGCATCGTCAAAAATGATCTCATCCTATTGTGAAATATGCTGGTAAGAGAAGATCTTATACTATCGACTAAATTCATAAAATACCTCCTACAAAACAGTTCGATTTCTAACTATATAATCATCTCCAATTACCCCATCCCTTACTGTTACGATTCTTTTTCCATGTAGAGCTATATCTGGCTCATGAGTAACCATAATCACTGTGGTTCCCATATCATTTAATTGTTGAAATATCCTCATGATTTCCTCTGATGATTTTGTATCTAAATTTCCTGTGGGTTCATCTGCGACTAAAATAGAAGGATTATTCACTAATGCTCTGGCAATAGCAACTCTTTGCCTCTGCCCTCCTGATATTTCCCCGGGATTATGATGTACCCAGTTTAAAAGTCCAACTTTATCAAGAGATCTCTTTGCGATTCTCCTCCTTTTTCCAGCAGCAACACCGGCATATTGCATTGGCAATTCAACATTTTCTAAAATAGTCAGTTTTGGAAGGAGATTAAAAGATTGAAAGACAAAGCCAATTTCCTTATTTCTAATTCTCGCTAGCTCATTACCAGCTAAATGAGTAATCTCATGGTTATTTAAAAAATATTTTCCACTAGTAAGTACATCTAAACAACCAATTATATTCATTAAAGTCGATTTACCTGATCCCGAAGGACCCATTATACAAGTAAATTCTCCTTTTTCAACTTTTAGATTTACTCCATTTAAAGCTGTAAATTTAATTTTTCCTGTATTATAAGTTTTAGAAACATTTTGTAAAGTTATCATATGCTTGTCTCCTTACTATATGGTCACAAACACATCAAAATATAAAACTTTATTTTGATGTATCCTCGATGACCCTATCCCCATCTTTTAAAATAGGCTTTGGGTTTAAAACAATCTTTTCACCCTCAGTTACTCCATCCAAAATTTGAACATTCGAACCTGAAACAAGTCCTAATTTTACTATGTTATCTATAGCTTTGCCATTTTCAACAGAAAATATGTGTGTTGAAGCATCAGTATTTGCAACTACAGCTTGAAGAGGCACAACCAGGACACCCTTTAATTCTTCAAGAAGTATATCGCAATCCACATCAAATCCAATCTTTACATCAGGTATATAACTGCTTAATTTTATATCAACTACTAAACTGGCTTCTACTCCTTGAACTGTTTGAAATTGCGTGGCAGTAGGAGAAACTGTATCCACTGTACCATCATATTCCTTACCATTCACTGTTATTGTGGCGGATTGCCCGGTACTGATCTTATAAGAGTCATTTTTTGACAATCTTACCTCAACCTTTTGAGAATTTAAATCCTCAATGACTAGTGCAGCCATGAGTCCAGTATAGCTTTCTCCTTCAGCTATATTCAATTGCGTAATAGTTCCGTCAGCACCAGCTAAAATTGAAACATCTTTAGTTCCTGTAAGTGATGTAGCTGAAGCCACTCTCACAGTGCCGATCTCATCATCCGTTTTTACAGTATCTCCAAGTTTAACATCCAGCTTAGTCACCAGGCCTGTATCTATAATTTGTGAAAAACTATTCTGTGATTTTAAAGTACCTGTAGTAGATACTATATCTGGTATATCAGATTTGGTTACACTCCCTATTTTATACATGCTTGCAGCACGGGCTGCTTCTTGCTGTCTTAATAAATAAAACACAACAGCTGCAGCAGCGATAATTATAACTAAAACAATCGCTATGATTTTTTTTATCACACTATATTCCCCTCTCTTTATAAATCTTATATAAAGCATTTATAAATAAAAATACTATGCTTTTTTAACCCTCATAACCCATTATATATTAGTATTAACATTATTTTACCCAAAAATGATAAAAAAATGTTATTATTATTTTTTTAAATCTATTAATTCATAATTTCCATTTAAATGAATAATTATTATAGTAACAAAACTAAACAGTTTGGAGTGATACTCATGCGAAAAGATGCTTTCTACCGTGAATCCAGTATTTTAATATTTTCAAACATAGGGACTGGAATTTTAGGCTTTATGTTTTCCATTATCCTTTCAAAAATTCTCGGTGCAGAAGGAGTTGGTCTATATGGGCTTATAATGCCCATTTACAATTTAGTAATTTGCTTAATTTGCGGAGGTATAATTGCTGCCCTTTCAAAGACTTCTGCTTACTATTTTGTAAACAACGATTATAAAAACATTAAAAAAACTGTTAAAATTTCTGTCTCCTTTGATTTAGTATGGAGTGTTTCAATTGTAGCAATATTTTTCTTTTTAGCTCCTCTTGTTGGCGAGCATATTGTAAAAGACCCCAGAAGTCAATACGCTCTAAAAATTATATGTCCAGCTATGATATTTATTGCAATATCAAACATCCTAAAAGGCTTTTTTTATGGTACATCTAAAACAATAGTACCTGCATTAATAGATGTAGGAGAAAAATTCATAAGAATAAGTTTTTTTATCTTCATATTAAATGTTACAAAGGCGAAGACTGTTGAAGAGTGTGTCAGTTTAGCTTATTTAACACTTTGCATCGGAGAATTAATTTCATTAGCATTGCTGTACATATTTTACAAAATATTTACAAAAGATAAAAATGAAAGCCCAAAAGAGGAAAGTTATTCAAAACTTCTAAAGGATGTTTTAATGATAAGTTTGCCTCTCTGTGCATATAGCTTTTTAACTACAGGGATTGGCACTATATCCTCATTAATTGTCCCTAGAAGATTAATAGCAGCAGGTTTTACATATAAAGAAAGTCTTGCGCTCCTTGGAAAATTTTCAGGAATGTCGCTGACTATTGCCTTGTTTCCTATGATTGTAATATCAGCTTTTTCAACCATATTAATACCTAATTTATCTCAAATGATAGCATCAAAGGAATATGACTACATAAAAGAACGAACAGGAGAGGTGCTCCATATTTCGTTACTAGTTGGTCTTGCAACTTCAGTAATTTGCACTTTGGTTCCAAGTTACCTGGGATGGCTTTTTTATAAAAGTCAAGATATAACGAGTTACATACAATTTGCTTCATTCATTGCCCCATTTATCTATATTTCAGTCACAACCCAGAGCATTTTAAACGGACTTGGAAAAAGCAGCATTTTACTTAGAAATTCCGTCCTATGCTCTATTATAGAACTTGCACTAATATATGTGCTATCATCTATTAAGATTATCAATGTATATGGGATAGGAATCGCTGCAATTTTAAGCAACATCATATTAATCGCATTAAACTACTATGAGATAAAGAAAGCTATAATCCCTAATTTTAATTTCTATGATATTATAGTTAGTTTTTTATTATCAATATTAACATATTTTATACTAAGAGGGGTTATTTATAATGCAAGCAGCCTAAATTTCTACATAAAAACATTTTTACCAATACTTTTATCATTTGTAGTCATTTTATTTGGTGGAATTAAATTAAGCAGCAATAGGACAAAATGACTTTGTAAAATCCCTCGCCTATAATAGGCGAGGGAAATTTTTTTTATTCTAGTCACTAGCCACTAGCCCCTTATCTCTAGTCACTAGCCACTTATCACTAGCCACTAAAACTATACTTCCCCTGGCAATTGTGTAAATGCACTTGAAATAATCGCTATATCGCTATTGCTTGAATTACCTTTTGCATCTTCTTCCTGAGCTATCAATCTATCATTAGCAATAAGAGTTATATTGGGAGGTATATTTACAGTCCATAATCCACTTCCGGATATAACTGAAGAAGTAATATTTCCATTTCTAAAAGTGATTACAACTTTATTTCCTGGTGTTCCTATGCCCCTTACAATTTTATCCCCTGCTTTTACTGGCCGAGTGATCTTTAAATTAGTATAGCATTTCCCGACTTCAACAATTACTTCATTTCCATCCACTAAATTTTTATCTTTTTCAACTACATTTATGATATTTCCTTGTTTTAATGGCACACCATCTGGAACAGGTACAGACCAAGTTCCATCATTATTTACAATTCCTGAAGCTACTATCCCATCTTGAAATGTGATCTGGATTTTATCGGAAGCTTCACCTTTCCCGGTTATATCCTTATCTCCTGATGATACTGCATTTACTTGAGCTGTTGGAACTTTTGGATCGATGACTTTAACGGTGATTTCTTCGCTTTTGCTCCCTTTTTCATTTTGAGAATATACTTTCACCTTATCTTTTGCATTTAATTTAACATTATTTGGCACTAAAACATACCATTGTCCACTATCATAAACTACGCCCTCGCTTTTTATGCCATTTGCAAAAGTCACAACCACTTTCGTCGCTTGCTCAGCATTTCCTGAAATATACATATGAGAAGATCTAACAGGCAAATCCACAATAGGAGGTTCCAGTTCAAAAACCTGTATATTTATAACAGCAGCATCATTTCCAGATGAGTCTTTTCCTTTGGCAGCTTTTAAAGGATTCACTGCTAAATATATTGGATAAACTCCCTCAATGCTTTTTAACTCGCTCTTGTCTATGGTGATCCTGCTAATTAAATTATTGCACGTATTTACATTCCAGGCTACAGTTTTTGAATAATTTAACACATCTGATTCAGTAAGTATGGGTACATATTTTGATAAAATATTAAAAGGCTCAGCATCTATTGCTATATCCCCCATCATAACGGTATTTTTGCTTTTAACTGATACATAGCTTTTAGCAGTGGTTTCATTTCCATCGCTGTCTGTTATCGAGTAATTTACTATATACCCTCCTGCTTTTGATGTATCAACAGTACCTGATATAATAACCCTGTCAATTAAATTTTGACCATCTTCAAAATCTCGAGCCGAGTTTATAAGGGATTTTAAAATGATGGAACTATTTATATCCAATACCTTATTTGATACCACTTCTAAAACCGGGATCTGCCCTTTTGCTACTTTAATAGACGCAATGGAACTTTTATTAGAATTTTTATCAACAGCATAAGCTTTTATTAAATCACCAGATTTTAAAATGATTCCTGCAGGAACATTAATAGTCCATTTGCCGTCGGTGCCTACATATCCTGTGGATTCTCTTCCATTTGGAAATGTAACTACAATTTGGTCTCCAGCATCTCCTTCACCATTTATCACATCGCTATTTGGCTTTATGCTCTGTATTACAGGTGCCATTGGTAAATCAAGAACCGTTGAGATCACAGTATCACTAGTAATTCCATATTTATTAATCTCAACCACCTTAACTATATCTCCTGGCTCTAACCTTATGTTGATGTTTATTGAAAAATTCCCGGAAGCATCTATTACAGCACTTTTTACTTCTGTTTCGCCAGGTAAAGCTATATTTATAGTATTTCCTGCTGTACCTGTACCTCTTAACACCTTATCCCCTGGTGTTATAGGATTAATAGCAGGAGATGGTTTTGATATGTCTATTACTTCAGAATAAACTTCAGGGCTTTTATTTCCATTTTTATCCTCTACATAGGCTTTTATTTTATCTCCTGGAGATAACGCAAGTCCAATTGGAACATCTACTTCCCAATTACCAGTAGCTCCTATTGTTTTCTTGTCAGTCCTCCCATTTGAAAAAGTTACCACGATATTTTTAGATTGTTCTCCTTGTCCGTTTATTTTTTTATCAGTAGGTCTTATAGGTTCGAGAATTTTAGGTTTAAGTGGATAGGGTAAAACTTTTTGGATGCTTTTATCGCTCATATCGCCATTATCATCATAAGCTTGAGCTGTAACTTCATCTTCAGGTATCAAGATCACTTCCTTTGGTACATCCAATTTCCAAACTCCATTTTTATCAACTTTAGTGGATTTTTTAGATCCAGTTTTAAATGTCAATTCGATCTTATTTCCTGAAACTCCCATTCCGGATACTATATTATCTAAAGGAGTGATAGGATCTATGCTCGGCTTTACAACCAATACTTGATTATATGTGAATACTACTTCATGATCTTTATCTAAATTGTTTATAGTTGCTGTTCCAGAATTCACTAAAACACCATCAATAATAATATTAGAAAGATCATATCCCGAAATTATCGGAGCTTGTCTTGAATAGTTTTCTGCACCTTTATAAGAAATTTTTAAATCATCCTTAAGAGTAGTGCCATCCATGTTTTTATACTTTTCAGTTATAGTATAGCTCTCCTTGCTATCTTCAATTCCATTTTTATTCTTATCATCTTCGTATATGAAAATTACGCTATGGCCTCCAAAGATGTTGTTGATTGTAGCACTGGTTTTACCAATTGACTTGCCATCGACTTTAACATCTGTTAATACATAGTTTTCGATATTAGGCGCAGCTTTTGTATAACTTTGATTCCCACTTACCGTAGTGCTTGTATCTAATTTTAAGCTCACTCCATTAGATTTTTGATATTTTTCACTTATGATAAAATGCTCATCATCATCGGCTACATTATTATTATTTTTATCATCTTTGTAGATAAATATCAATTCATGATTTTCATTGACATCTGATATGGTTGCAGTTGTACTTCCTAATAAGTTTCCATCTAATCTTATATTGTAAATCACATAATTGGTAATCTTTGGAGCCTTATTCTCGTAATCTTGGCCATATTTTATATTGGTTGAGGAAGTCTCTTTTATTGTTGTACCATCCTGTTTTTGATATTTTTCTGTTATAGTAAAACTTTCCTCTTCGTATATGAAAATTACTTCGTGATCTTTATCCATCTTTGAAATAGCTATATCCTTTTTGCCAAGTGATGCTCCATCTAATTTAATATCGACTGCCATATAATTTTTTATAACAGGGGAAGTTTTTGTGTAATTATCTCCTGCTTTAACATATACTATAGTATCATCTTGTATGCTGCTACCATCTGTCTTTTGATATTTTTCACTTATTGTATAGCTTTCCTCATCGTCTGGAATGCCGTTGTTATTTTTATCATCTTTATATAAAAATATCACAGTATTCCCTTGCGATACATTGGATAAGATTATATCCTTTTTACCCAATAAATTGCCATTTAAATTTATATCAACAGCCACATAATTTTTTATGATAGGAGCTACTTTTGTATAAGTTTCCCCTAAATTAATATATACATTAGCATCATCTTTTACAAGAGAACCATCAGTCTTTTGATATTTTTCAGTTATTATAATATTTTCTTCATCATCTGGAACGCCATTGTTATTTTTATCATCTTTATATATAAATACAACCTCATAACTTTTGGATACATTTGAAAGATTGACAGTCTTTGAACCAGTCTGTGTTCCATCAACCGATGCATTTACCGATATATAATTTTTTACATCCGGTGCTGTTTTTGAGTAATTTCCACCAAAATCCAAATTAACGCTGGTATCGGATCTTATGCTAGTTCCATCCTGCTTTTGGTATTTTTCCGTTATAATAAAATTTTCTTCATCATCTGGAATACCATTGTTATTTTTATCATCTTTATATATGAATATGGCTTCATGCTCAGTAATGCTGCTCTCAATTGTAATATAAATATCTTTATTTCCCACAGGTTTTCCATCTACTTTTGCATCGATTGCAACGTAATTTGTAATCTGCGGTGCATTTTTAATATAACTTTCGCTTCTAGGGATTTGGGTTATTGTATTAATATCTATTGGAGTACCGTCTTGCTTTTGATATTTCTCTGTTATAATATAATAATCAACACTTAAAGCAATTGTGCCTGTTGAAAAATAAAAATTTAAAAGACTCATGGCTAATATAATAAAAATCATATACTTACGCATAAATCACTTAACCTCCTTATCCACTTAGGTTTAAGTAAGGAATTAGAATTAAAAATATGTTTTATAATAATTTTAAATCAATAATAATATTTTGCCAAAAATGAAAAATTATATAACATGTAAATAATTCTAAAATTTTTTAAATTTAATTTAGAACATAATAGCGTTTGAGAAAAAATCAAATAAAGAAACACCTATAGATAACCATTGAATTTGAATCCTTGCCTCACTAAAATACCGCATACTGATTGGTATGCGGTTTCTAGGATAATTAAAATTAACTCCCAAAAATTTCAATCCAATTTCTCGATTGATAAAGAACTCGTAAAATAGCTACATCATTATTATCAATGATATAAAAAACTAAATAACTTCCAGAAATAATCATTCTTAAATTATGTTTTTTTGAGAATGGTTTTTTTAATCGCTGGGATACATCAATTCCTATTTCAGGATAGTCCTCAAGTATTTTTATTGAAAGTCTGATATTTTCTAGTGTATTCCTTGCAGCTTCTTTAGAAAGAAAGTGATATGAGATATAATCATAAATTTCATCAAGGTCAGTTTCTGCCTCAGGCATAATGCTAACGCTGTAATTCATATTTCTTGAACACCTCATTCACTGTCTTCCCTTTCCCTTTAAGGAAACTATCGTATCCTTTATAAATTTCATCATATAAAGTATTGACAATGCGTTCATGGCGAGTAGATTTTTCATCAATCAATTCAATTGGCACACTGTTCTGCTCAACTATCTTTTGAAGAACTGAGTTCATGATACTCGCCATATCAAGATTTTCCGAAATTACAATTTCTTTTGCTTTCGCTAAAAGCTCATCATTCGTTCTAAAATTGAATTGTGTATTTTTAACTAAAACGTCCATTATATCCCTCCTGTTATACACGTATACCGTTGTATAACAATAATAACAAAAAATTTATGAAACTTCAATACTTTTTTTAAAATATTTAAGATCGATGAATAAGACACCAATGTTCTCTAGTTATTCCATAGTGAGCAACATCACGGAAAACGCCTTTAATTTTTAATCCCTGTTCGCTAATTCCTTCAAATCTCATCCCACATTTTTGCATAGCCCTTCCTGAACCTTCGTTACCAATATAGTGAAATGCTTCAACCCGGTTTAGGTTAAGTGCTTCAAAACACAGCTTCAGTATGGCGGATAAAACTTCGGTCATGTAACCATTGTTCCAATAATTTCGATTCAATACAAACCCAAATCTACTACATTTTTAAATACCTGTGACAATTCGATTTCCAAATCACTAAATATGAGAGATTTAAAACTTGAGACAATAGCTTTTTTTTCATCATCGGGCATTTTTTCAATTTGCTTAGCAGTACAGTAATAATAGACATTATTTATTTCAAGAGAACCACCTGATAAATAATAGACGATTATTTTTTTTGATTTTGGATCTACAATCCAGTATTCTTTCACACCAGTTTTGCCATAAACGTCTTTTTTTTCTCCTAAATCTTTAACATCTGTGCTTGGTGAGAGTATCTCTATTACTAAATCTGGTGCGCCATATATTCCTTTATATTTATCTTTGCTTTTATCGCACAAAACAACTATATCAGGGATAAAGTTGTTTTCTTCATTAAAGAAAACATCCGGTTCGCTAAATACTTCACATTCTTTATCCATAAGAAATCTTTGAAATATACCAAAAATATTGCCAGTAATTCTAATGTGATTCATATTTGGTCTAGACATCATATATATTTTACCGTTAATTATTTCATAATCCCGTTCATCTTGCAAAATCACTCCACTCATCTAATTCTCCTCCTTATCTAACGTTAATTAAACAAAGCCTCCGCAAAATCTCTAGCGTCAAATTCCTGAATATCCTCGATCTTCTCTCCAACCCCTACCAATTTCACAGGAATATTTAGCTGATCTTTAATGGAAATAACAATACCTCCCTTAGCTGTACCATCCAGCTTAGCTAAAATTATTCCATCCACTTTACATACTTCCATAAACTGCCTAGCTTGAGCCACAGCATTTTGCCCTGTTGTCGCATCTAAAACCAGAAGAGTCTCTTTACTAGCTTTAGTATATTCCCTCTCAATCACCCTATTGATCTTTGCCAATTCATCCATCAAATTCTTTTTATTGTGAAGCCTTCCTGCTGTATCGCATATGAGCACATCAGCGAATCTTGCCTTACAAGCATTGATTGCATCGAAAATAACAGAAGCAGGATCAGATCCTTCACTGTTTTTTATTATTTCAACTCCTGCTCTCTCAGCCCAAATCGAAAGCTGATCAATAGCCGCAGCCCTAAAAGTATCAGCAGCTGCTATTATAACCCTATATCCCCCAAATCGCAATTTTCGAGCCATCTTTCCAATATTCGTTGTTTTCCCAACACCATTTACTCCTATTATGAGATATACCTTCGGAGTAACATCTGGATAAATACTATTTTTTTCTTCACCTAAAATATCTATTATTACTTCCTTCAATGCTCCTTTTACATCTCTAGGATCCTTAATCTTCTCATCACGTATTTTCACCCTTAATAGCTCAATTATCTTAACCGATGTAGAAACACCGATATCAGCAGAAATCAGCAATTCTTCAAGCTCCTCGTACATATCTTCATCTATGGTCACAATTAAATTTAACATTTCACTTACTTGATCAGTAAAATTAGTCTTGGTCTTCTTTAAGCTATCTTTTAGCTTTCCAAAAAAATTCATTTTCCTTACCTCTAATCTCTATAAAAGTTTGAATTAGGCAAACTTATTACCTTTGATATACCTTTTTCCTCCATAGTAATGCCATAAATAGAATCGCTAACTTCCATCGTACCTTTTCTATGGGTTATTAAGACAAATTGAGTTTTGTTCTTTAATGTTTCCAAATATTTAGAAAATCTAATCACATTTGCATCATCAAGGCTTTCATCGATTTCATCCAGGATGCAGAATGCAGTTGGTCTCATCTTTAATATAGCAAATAAAAGTGCTATAGCCGAAAGCCCTTTTTCGCCACCGCTAAGCAAATTTATATTTTGAAGTTTCTTAAAGGGAGGCTCAACAATTATATCAATATCGCCATTTAATAAGTCTCCTTCTTTTATGACCAAATCGCAAGTTCCACCATTAAAGAGTTCATTAAACGTTACGCTAAAATGCTTTCTCAATATATTAAAATTTTGGGCAAATATCTTCTCCATATTCACAGTAAGCTGGGATATCAATTTATTAAGCTCTTCCTTTGCATTCATCATGTCTATTTTCTGATTTGTTAAAAAAGTGTATTTTTCATTTACCTCTCTGTACTCTTCTATAGATGCGACATTTACGATCCCTAAAGAGCTTATCTTTGATTTTAGATTTATGATATCCTTTTTAGTATCTGCAATATTTAAAAGTTTTGTACTTATAGACAAGCTTTCAGCATATGTAATTCCATATTCTTCGTTTATATTCTTAAAAATATTATCCTTCTCTGTCTCATATTTAATCTTAATCAATTCTTTTTTATGTATTTCATTTTCAAGTTCTGAAGATTCTCGATTTTTATCATCAAGTTCATCTTTTCTTTTTTTGTATTCTTCTTTTAACTTTATTCGGTTTATTTCTAAAACATTTAGCTCATCGGCTAATGCTACACATTCATCTTTTAAATTTTTTGAGTCCTCTTCAAATGATGATACATCTATACGCCTTTTATTCATCTCATCATTTAAATTCACTAATTTAACATTCAGCGAATCTATTTCCATGATCAAATCTTCTTTTTCTCTATTAAGCCTCTTTATTATTTCTCCTTTATTTATGAGCATTTCTTCGATTTTTACCTTTGACATTTTAGCATCAATAAGCAATTCCCTCGCTCTTTCACTTTCATCCTTAAAATTATTTATCTTTTCTTCTAAAATATCAGCTTCTTCTTCAAATTTAGACTTTATTTCATTTAAGTCTATTTCCTCTTCATTTATCTTAGCCAATTCTGCTGTAATGTTTTCAATGGATGTATGGATGATCTCGTAATTTTTACTATTTTGGGTCAATTGTAATTTTAATGAACTGGTTTCTAAATTAAATCCTGAAATTTTGCTATTTATTTCTGTAATCTCATTTTTGGTACTATTAAATAGCAGACAGCAATTTTTATACTCATCATCTTTTTTTAGTATATTCTCATCTAATTCTAAGATTGCATTTTCTTTATTCAAAATTTCAGCGTCAATTTTTTTTAGATCTGTATCTAATCTTTCAATGACATTTTTTCTGGAAAGAATACCATAATTATTAGAATAGCTCCCACCAGTTAAGGAGCCACCCACATTCACCACTTCACCTGAAAGGGTCACAATTCTAAAGGAAAATTTAGTTTTTTTAGCGATTGAAATGGCAGAATTCATATCCTTTACTATTAAAACTCTGCAGAGAGAAAATACTACAGAAGCTTCATATTTTTTTTCATAATCGACTAAATCGCTGGCAACTCCAATAAAGCCTTCCATCTCACTTACCTCTTTTGAAATGTTGATTCTTTTAGATATCAACATGGAAATAGGCAAAAATGTGACTCTTCCAGATTTTGATTTTTTTAAATGATCGATATAAAAGCTCGCTCTACTTTCATCCTCAACTATTATATCTGAAATAGAGTTCCCAAGTGAAGTCTCAATAGCTGTTTCGAGACCCTCTTTTACTTTAATTACATCACCTAATGCAGAAGAAAATTCATCTCCTATCTTTCTTCCATATTCAATTATTGACTTAGATGCTTTATTATAGCCTTCATAATGATCTTCTAAATTTTCAAGCACGTGTAAATTAGCTGCAAGTTTGCTTTTCTCTCTGTACAAGTTATTTAAATCATCATTTAATTTCTTTCTTTCTTCATTTAAAACCTTTAAGCTTTTTTCACAATTTAAAACCTTACCATTTAATTCATTCAATGCCTCATTTTTATTTTCTAAAACTCTATTTAATTTCTTAACATCATCCTCAATTTCATTTAACCTTTTCGTGAAAACGTCTCTACTTAAGTTTATGCTGATAATCCTTTCCTTGTCATACTTTTCTTTGCTTTTTAAATTAAAAATTTTTTCTTTTTTTCTTGATAATTCATCTTTTATTTTATTGATAGAGAATATTTTTTCATGGTGACTATTATCATTTAAGTTAATATTATTTTGGATAATATTTAGTTCATCTTCATAAATGAAAAGTCTTTCACTTAAATCCTTATATTCTTGCTCTATTGCCTTCTTTTCATCCTCTACACGTTCAATTGATTTAATCTTTTCTTCCTTTAGCAACCCTTTCTCCAAAATGCTATTTTGGATATCTGTTAAATTATTTTTTATATTTTCTATTTTTTCGTTAAAGATGAGAATTGAAGATTTAATATCTCTGATTTTTTCTTTCAAAGCATTGGATCTTTCTAATTTTTCATCGATTTCTCTTTCAATATCACATAAATTTAAATCAATTTCATTTATACAAGATTTTAATGAAATTTTCTCCATTTCCAGCATCGATAGCAATTTATTTTTTTCATCCAAAAATTTTATGACGCTGCGTAAAGTCTCTAAAATTTTCTCAACTTCATAAACCTTAACATCTATATCCTTCTGCTTTAACTCATTGCTTAAATCCACAAAGTACTTTGCCTTTTCACTTTCAACCCTCAAAGGTTCGATTCTATCTTCATATGTAGTGATTATATCAGATAATCTTATTAAATTATTCTCGTAATTCTCTATTTTTTTTAAAGTCTCTTCTTTTCTCCATTTAAATTTTACAATTCCAGATGCTTCTTCTATAACTCTTCGCCTATCATCAGGT
>JGI20166J26741_10948892_pt1 | contig 14724 bp, 8 predicted proteins | sample TergutCu122P5_FD_26741 | JGI IMG/M metagenome (IMG submission 26741)
CTACACTGAAGGACAGTAAAACTTCGAAACATGTATCTATTTTGTATCAGTTGTAAATAAATAGTTGCCACTATTAAAGTTCCAACCCTCGTATTTGCAACATCTAGTGGTGAATCATCAGGGGGTTCAGCTATCAAGCTGCACAATAACTACGTTAAGTTGAAATGTATAGTGTGCAGTGCAGATGAAACACAAAGTGTTAATTTTACGTGTATTGAACGCTAAATATTTCAACTTAGTAAATATAGTGCAAATTGATAAGCAGTGCCTTGATTATGCCTGCTTGTTAGTAGAAACATGTTGAGCTACAGGGTGGTTTTTTTTTCCTGCTTGACCGACAAGCGCCCACTTGACGCTCTGCCAGTGTTATAGTGTTACGTCACATGCCGAGACACGGGACGTTTAACAGTTGGTGAATGAAGCGAAAAAAATATTAGCTGTGACAGCAACCTTTAGAAACTCTAACAAAACCTTACCACTGCTACAGCAGATGCTGAAAATGTTGCCCTCCTGAACGAATGCACTCAGTACAACTGCGGAAGACGTTTTGTACTTTCTGGATTTCTTCTCCGGAAATCGTTGAACTCTCGCGGCGGATGTTGAATCTTAGTTCTTCCAGAGTGGGCGGATTTTTCATAAACCTTTTCTTTTAAACTTGCCACAAATAAATGTTATAAGCTGTTAAATCAAGGTAATGTAGGTGCCAAGGACCGCGCCTAATTCGCGGCCAGGCCATCTTTCTCGCACTGTTTTCGAACGGAAGAGTAAATCTGTCTTAGACAAAAGACTGGCGCTATGAATCATCGGGTTTGTTGCTGGTAAATGCGTTTCTGTCCTTTATTGTTGTTACATCATACCTCGACTCAAGTAAACCCTCGAAAAAGCGTCTCTTTTCAGTGCAGCTGTATTTCAGATATGAGTCTACTGGAAAATGTCGCAGAAAAAGTCGGTGTCAGTTTCCCTGACATCCACCCCCAAGGAAAGAAAGTATACAAAACTTAAGCAATAAGCTGAAAGCTGCTAGACAAAAAAAACAGACAGGGAACCAACTGTGCTGGCAGAAGAGAAATTGTAAGCTATTCGTGCTAGACTTGAAACATCAGTGAGGAAATCTCCTAAAAGGCTAGCTCAGCCGACGAGCATTTCGAAAACTTCTGCACGAAGGACCACAAAATTGTTACAACTGCGACCGTAAAAGACAGTGGTATTTCTGATTTTGGAGGAACATGATCCGTTGCAAAAATACACTCGTTAAGAACTAAGAAACAACTTCCGCCACGAGATTTCTACAATTTCAAGAGAAGAACCGCAGAAAGTCAACACGTTTCCCTCAGTTCTTCTGAGTACATTTGGTCAGAAGGGCAATATTTTCAGCATGTGCTGTTACATTAGTGGGTTTTGTTACACTTTTTAAAGGTTATTACCACAGCGAATCATTTTCTCGCTTCCTTCACTGACTGTTAAACTTCCTGAGACTCGGTGTATGAAGAAACACTATCGGAGCTTCGGGCGGGCGCTTATCGGTCAAGCAGGAAAAAAAAACACCCTATATTAAATAAAGCCCTTTTCAATATATTTACGTATCAGTGTTGTGTTTGACTGTTTTATTCACTTTAAAAACTGTCTGTGAACATCAACTCTATGGACACCAAGCTTGATGAACCTAATCTATCTACTTCACAACTTTTCCTTTCTTCGAACCAATTTCTTTATTGCTCCCAATCTTTGTAAGTGATCACCATTCATACAGCTATCCTTTAACACTTTTCTGCTACTTGTTATTTATAACAACAAATGTCTCTGTCTAATTTGTGTTTTGTATTCAATTTGATATTCACATAAGACAATCATAAACCTCATTAAAAAGCACGGGGTTGACCGCAGTGAATAAATTACTGTCCCATTTTACATGATCGGTAGAGCTTAGATAACACATGTCAACATGTTGAAACATGAACAGGATTAGCACCCATGTCACGTATGGCATTACAATGCCAAGTGAACTAGCAATCTCATGTTGGGAGTTGTGAATGTGCATTCGATCTGAGATCATAATCGCAGCTATTCACTGTCTGCTATTGTTAAGTCTGCAACGATATTTTTAGGTAGTGAAGTTAATTGTTCTTCATAACTACCACCAACATCACCATTATTATTATTAGTACCTCCTCTGTCAGTGCCACTACCACCACCACCACCACCACCACCACCACCAACATGAACTTTCGAGTGAGTCTTCCCCGTTGTGCTGCATAAAATTATAAACACGGGTAGAGTAATGTCAAACACAACTTTGAATTTTTTGTTGTTAAGATGTTTGTATTCACATAGCATATAGTAGGAACAACTACATGTTTCGGCCTCTCTTTAGGCCATCATCAGGTTGATCAATTACTCCTTACGAGGTAACTATACAATGCAATATCAAGCCTAAGGAGTAATTGATTAACCTGATTATGGCCTAAAGAGAGGCCGAAACGTGTAGTTGTTCCTATGATATGCTATGTAATTAAAAACACCTTAACAACAAAACAATTCAAAGTTGTGTTTGACATTATTCTACCTGTGTTTATAACTGCAGCACAACGGGGATGACTCACTTGAAAGTTATCAATGACAGTCGAGGTCCCATTCACAAATATGAGAACCTAAAGAGGAAAATATACAACTGCAACGCGAATGTCTATTTTAACCAACAATGTTATCGAAAGCAACTAACGCCCAATTGTGCCTGCTTGATATTGCATTGAATAGTTACCTCGTAAGGAATAATTAATCAACCTGATGATGGTCTAAAGGGAGACCGAAACATGTAGTTGTTCCTACAATATGTTATGTGAACAAAAATACCTTAAAAACAAAACAATTCAAAGTTGTGTTTGACATTACTCTACCTGTGTTTATAACTGTATTCTGGAATTCTGTTGGTAAAACTATTTGTATGTAACTTCTGTCTAATCGCTTTGTCCGCCTTTGGCCTAACAGGATAAATACTAACACATCTCCCAAAAAAAGATAATTCAGCAGCGTCATTTCTTTCCTTGTGTTAGTGTCATAAAGATATTCTTGTCATTTTCGGTGTGAATTTCACTGAAATACTGCGTCGGTAAAACTTTAGTGCAAAATGCATTCGCTATATTATTGTGACGAATAATACATTTGAGTGCAATAAATGTTTGATAATAGAGAAGTGATTACAGATGTGACAAGCTGTCGCTTTACACTTCAGACAAAATCCGCATATGTTTCTATCCCTTTAGTCACGAAGCTAGGTTCTTTCAGCCACTGGACTAAGATATTTGTGTTTCTGCACAACACAGACCAAACACTTTTTTTTTGCCAATAACTAGAAGTTACGGGAAGAACATACGATGCTTCTTTTCCCTTGAGAAAGGCGGAATTAGAAGACTGAAGGGGAAACGTAACGTTAATTGGATCTTTGTCCCGGGGGGCGCGACTGGATCAGACAAGTTTACAATTATATGCATATCTCTTAAATCGCTTTACATTATTAGATATTTCACACTAAATGTAAGGTGAAAACAAAAAGTTCCTTTCGTGGACTCTGTAAAAGAGCTCAGAGGTACATAACAGATGTATATTGATTTAAATTTGCTTTAACAATTACGTTACTCCACTGGCCTCAGCATTGAACTGCGGACGATGATCGCTAACCCTGTTTTTCCACCGATCTTAACAAGACACACAAAAATTATCAGCCATGTCTGTTATTGCAGTGTGGAGTAGAAAGACAGCCAGTAATCTTCTCGTCTATCTAGAAAATTACGTGTTTGTTTTTGTAACAAAGCCCGCTTCGGTATCAGTCATATACTTTCGTCATTTTCTGAAAGGAGACAAAATAGAATAATCCTCTTTGATGCCTTCATGCTCCAACACACTTTATTTTTGACTGGTTTGAGATGTTGATGTACGGGACCGATTATCTTTTCCTTCAGTCTTTCACCCCCGAATCTAATGTGGTCTTAATGCCCCTGCTAAGCCTAACAACTCCTGCTGAGACATTTCGTGCAAAAGGTCAATCAATCCGTGAGAAGAGGTCAGAGGTATCTGCATTTCTCTTTGAGATGGAGCTAGATGATTCATATGGCATAGTAATTTTAATCCGTGGATCGAAACCCACTATTGACCATCGTGAACAGTTTTCGTTTCCTTGGTATTTCCGCAGAAATTGGTATTAGACTCCACTATAAGTGGTAGAGAGTTGCATATTTCCGATGAATTGAAACTCCCTATGTAACAGAGCGCAAATACCAAGATCCTAAATATTTATTGTGTTTCGTTCACATTTAACTCAGCTAAATGTAGGAACATTTCCTTTGAAAATGTAATGCGTCTAGTGTATGTTTCGAAAAAGCGTGCACAAAAGGTAAGAGATTATAATAGTTACAGTTTAGCTGATATGTGTAGACAAATACGTATCTGTTCGTGTGCCATCCAAACTGATATCTATATTGCAACATAAACACTAGTAATTAACTAAGATTTCGTAGAAACAATCATGGGTACAAATTTAAATGCTGTTTACTGAATATTACACACCAACAAATGCACAAATTGTATATCATATATTAGTCTAAAATTATTTACACTAAAACACTTACAATGCGCCTACATGTTTCGATAGCGTATCGCATATCATCTTCAGGGAGCACATATTGTTCCTTGCTAAAGTAACGTATTAAAATTATGAGTATTTTATTATTATGAGCGATGTGGCAGCATATCATGTATTTGTGTGTGCGTTGTTTCCGGTGCAGGAAGGTACAGGACTTTAACAAGGAACAATACGTGCTTCCTGAAGATGATATGCGATACACTATCGAAACATGTAGGAGCATTTTAAGTGTTTTAGTGTAAATAATTTTACACTAATATATGATATAAAATTAGTGCATTTGTTGGTGTGTAATATTCAGTGAATCTTCAAAATGCACGATGCAACAATAAAGATAATTAATGTTGTTTATTTATTTTTGACGTGTGTCGGTCCTGATTCTCCTAGTGCCTTTGAAGTTGCACCTGTCTTTGTGCTTCAGCTGGATTAACTTCTCCAGGCACTGAAACTGGCTCTTTCTAATGGTCGTCTCAGCTTATGGTCTCCAATTCTCGCCGTTTTATCTGAAACGGAGGCAAATCCAACCTTTGGAACATTGTAGACTTTTAGCCTGAGACGCTGGTTAGTGCTCAACACTCCAGTGACTTCTATAATTTTTCCATATTTTGCAATTAACGTGTAAAGTTTTGTGCCCCAAAACAGGTACTGTCTTTTTTGTTCTTTGGACCGTGCATTTTTAATAACGAAGACGAAAAAATAAACCAAAAAAATGCACAGTTTAATTCTGGATTAATTTATTACTGATCAATCACTCCAACATGTTTCGGCCCCTCAGTCGAAGCCATCATCAGGGAGTTCGAAATCCTTGGCAGTTACAAAGCCATTGTATTGATCTGTTAGAATGTTGTTATGTATGTGTTCGCGTCGCGATATGATAGCTGTGGAATGCTTAGACAGAGTGATTGATCAGTAATAAATTAATCCAGAATTAATTTGTGCATTTTGTTGGTTTATTGTTTCGTCTTAGGCACTGTCTTGTTTAAAAACGACAAAAATTACTAATAATTTTTCGTAGATCGTGAAGTATAAAATAGTTGGTTAGAGGGGAAGTAGTGTGAAAAACTGAAATCAGGAGACGTAAGACAGGATTGCTGCTGTAAATGCACTGGCGCAGGTTTTACAGTAGTAACTGTACTTATGCACTGAACTGTACTTATGCACTGAACTGTACTTATGCACTGAACTGTACTTATGCACTGAACTCTTTGTTTCTCTATAAGGTTTATTGCCACAGTAGCAGAAACCCAGAACAGAACTGAACTGAGAATTAATTATTGATATGAGTGTACTTTTACGGACATAATATGATGGAGGGCCATCCAGACCGCTGCTGTCCGGCTAACACGGACACAATAAGTCAATGCGTGAGATTTTGGTGTCGATAAACGATAATTAACCTGGACTAACTCGCTTCCCATTGTTCGTAACTCGCCGGGTGGGCATCGGCGTCACGTCTTCGGCTGACCTTTCCGCCATATACAGTACAGTCGCTGCAGGGCACATGTGGTGTTCTGTACTTCTATATTGGAATTTATTTCAAGAACCCACCTGGTTGCGCACTGCGCCACAAGACGGGACTTTCCGGGCTCGATTTTCGGTAGGGTCCTTCAAAATCTTCAGGTGACCTATTCCTTCTCCCCGCACTCAACAGCCCTGCCTTCCATTCAGCCTCTAAAAGAAATGGGTACCAAGAAATTTCCTGGGGGGAGGGAGGCAAATTGCAGCCGGCGCGTGGAGCTGAATATTCTGCCATCCTAGTTGTACAGAATGTAATTTTAAGGTTGGAAGCCCAACATTCCATCTTCCTTCTGAGTCTTCATGACTTGTTACAGGAAACCTTTATCTTTACCCATCCGAATCTGTAGTAGCACACAGAGTCATCTAGAGAAACTGAAAATTTTTTGGCTGATCAAGGAATTCCTTGAAGGGTCAACGTCGTTTTAACGCATTCTCAACATTGAGACTTATCTCGACCAGTTGAGCCCAGTTCATGATTTCATACCATATTTCTCTGTTATTTTTTACTATCTTTCCATTTATGCATATATTTACCGAGTGGTCCCATTCTTTGAATTTTGCTGAACCTAGCGCAAGATTGAGATTCTTACAGTGATGATGCGGATATGTAACTCTTCTGGAAGATTTCGCTGTGATAACGAGGAAGGAGTTGACTGAAGATTCGAAGGATCTTAGTAACCTTACCTTCAGAATCAAGCATTCCGAGCAGAGTGATCTTCTTATGGACTGATCTTGAACATGATGGCATTAAAACCCTTCAGTGGAACAGAAGCATTTTTTCATCACCTGAGAGTGGTTCAGCTGATGAAGAAACTCCTTGCACATAATCCAAAGCCTCCTCTTGATAAGGGTCAGATTTGAGTTTCTCCCTACGATGAATGTAAGTGTTACTGTCTTCTGTGACGTCATACCGTGTGGTCTCGTAGATATAGACGTGTTGGGAAAAAATTCTGCCTCCCTATCAAATATGATTTCCCGAAAATATTACACTGCAGTTACATACCGGGAAAGCATCAGTCCAAGTCTCATTGTTGTGTCCCTGAAATCCCTCCTCAAGTCTTGATTGTGGATTATATGAATCCAATGCAAACCTGTCACAATACTTGCTTCATGATCCACGGCCATACTATCCTCGCATCCACACCACGGTGGTAAGATGTCTTAGGGTTTGTGAAAGAAATACTGCGTGCCTTTATCATCCATCCTTTTTTATTGGAACACAGTAATAATAATAATAATAATACTGTATTCTGTGAACAGTAAATTTTATGAAGCTCCTAATCATTTATTTTTCTCTAGGCTTCTCATGCTTCATCTTTAATGTTGAAACAGCGCTCCAGCATCTTTTTCTCAATCAGTTTAATATTCAACTCCAAGTGTCCGTATTCAAAGACCAATAATTATTTACATGTGTATATCCTTTCACTTGCGAACAGTACATTACCTAAACCGAATAACAGTTGGTTAAGGTAGGAGCACAACATTTCGAAGTGTCCTGAAATACGTGATTTTGTTTTGCAACTATGGAAAAATTTGTTTCAGAATCCAGTAAAATCTGCGTTGTAGAGTAATTGCGTGGTACGAGGCTACAAGGATAGTCTCTGCGGGAATCACATCTTTACACATTCTGTGCGTGTGTTCACGTGCTCTTCAAAGTGCACTCGTCTTTCAAATCATTTTACCTACTATAATTTGGAACTTAGCTTGGTATGGTGCTGAAACTGGGACACTTCGGAAAGTAGTTCACAAATACCTGGGAAGTTTTGAGATGTGGTGCTGGAGAAAGGTTGAGAAGATCGGTCGGACATATCGTGTGAGAAATAAAGAACTATAATGTAAAGTCAAAACAGAGATGAATATCCTAAATAAAATATATAGAAGGAAATTTAATTGGACTGGTCACATCTCGCGCAAGAACTGCCTTCTAAGACACGTTATTGAAGGAAAGATAAAGGGAAGGACAAACGTGATGGGAAGAGGAAGGAGAAGACGTAAGCAGCTACGGATGACCTTAAGGAAAAGGGAGGATAATGGAAATTGAAAAAGGAAGCAGTACATCGCACTCTGTGGAGAAATTGCTTTGTACGAGACTATGGACTTGCCTTAAGACAGACTAAGGAATGAATAAATGAGCGAATGAATTAGTGAATGAATTAATGAATGAATGAACGAATACGTGTGAAATTTTAATAGGTTATTCCAAAGGCCGTGCAGTCTTAGGCCGCCCAGACACCGGACCGGAATCACTGGACCCAGATGTTTATCTGCCTTTGTATAAGCTTATAAGAGGCTTCCTGATACATGTGTATACCAAAACGTCTTAGTTCGTACTCTGTATTATGAATTAGAAAACCTCTTTCTTAAAAAGACTTTGGCCCGTACAAAAAAAGAGGAGGAGAAAAGAAGAAATAGAATTGTAAGAAGAAACATGAGAAAAATTAATACCACGCTGGACCGGTTTTGCTTTAAGACTGGACTCACTCTTGGCTGAAAACAAACAAACACCTCAATCATGTCGCAAATTCACACATCTTAAGTCGTTTTAAAATATTAATTTAACAAATGCATATCACACACAAGTGACGTGAAGACATAAATTTGATTAGGCTTATGTGACGTAATGTAAATTTACATGTGACATATTTAAAATTCGAGGAAATAAGTTCCGCAACTGTTTACAGGAAGAGACTATTTTAAGAAGCTCCAGGAAGCGACAGACGGCTGAAATGTGGTTTCTAACTATACATGCCAAGTACAAGCAGTGGACAAGACAGAGACTGCAAACTAATTGTTGCTGTTGTCTGAGATATTCTTGAAAGAAAACACATTTTGTGATGTCAAAGTTTTGTGTTCAAAATCAGCTTGTTTTTTCTTTCTTCATATAAGTACCTCTTTACAGAAATATATCATCCCACTACCCTCTCTAAGAAAAATTAAGTACTTTACCCCATTGCGTGTCTGTACATAGAGCTACTGAAACACATGACCGACTGTCAGAACTTTCTTTGCGGATTTGTGAGATGTTTATACTAGACCCATTCAAAGTAAGGTTCTGATACAGTGATTTTCTCGGTAATACCTAACCCTGTAATCTAGATCCCTGGGTGGTCCGGAGAGTCTTGTTCCAAATAGAATTATTATTATTATTATATATTATTATTATTATTGTATACTCTTATGTACAGTATTTCCGCTTTATGGAATATACCTCTGGCGTTGAGTGATAGTTTCTTGTACGTTACGTACACCACGGCATTTCCCCTCGACATTTCGGACTCCCGGGTGATCTGTACCAATCCTCCTATGACATAGTCCGCATGACCGAGGGACTACTGTGTTTATATAGCTTTATATAACATGATGCCTATATTTGGCCTTGACTTCTACGTCACTAAGGTAAAAAACAAGGAATATGGGATCCGTTGTCGAGAGGTTGATACTAATTATTTTTATGTGTTAAGCAAATTACAACCATAAAGACAGGAGCAATTATGATACTTCGTGAAGATTTTCAGTGTCAGGTAAACTCTGCTCACAAGTATAATACAGAGACGTACATAATAAATTTGTGCAACAGTGCATTCATACTTCTTAAGAACCTCTCTCTTTTCGTTGCAGTCCATAAGCAGACTAAATACTAAATGCTGTTATGGAGGTGTATGAAAGCAGCGATCTTCTCATGTACTAAGCCCCGATATTTTGATCCGCCATTTTAAGGAGTCCTAACTCTTGTTCGAATAAGATAAGCTCCTCGTCAGATTACAGGCAGCCAAGGAAAGAAAGAGTTTATCTCTTAGTGGACCAACATTTTTCGTGTCAAACATAGTTTTCAAGATTTAGCTCATTTTACCCTGCTGATCATCTTTTTAAATAACCTAACGAGACAGAGAAGGAAATACACGAGTTGGCAATTATTCAGATAGTCAGCAAAACAGTCCTATATATCCTTCAGTCCACCATAACTCTAAACCGTCGCAACATTTCAGTTTTGTATATGCAAAGTACGTAACATAAACCCTACGGCAAGAACCAACAGACTGCCTTGAAAAATAGTCTGCATTTTTCAAGGAAGGTTGGAATTCGGGATTTATGCTCAGATTTTATTGGGTGATCTATAATACAATAAGCAACAAAATGCACACTATAGCTCGATATAATTTACAATTAAAACTTTGAAACTCCAACATTTATCGATCCGTTGAGAATTATCTTCATGGAAGATGATCCTGAACTTTCTGCAGATTTCCAAATGAACGCTGAAACCGCTGGCGTGTGGGGTAGATTGCCAGGCGATTTACTGGGCTGGTCCTGTTGCTGTTCACAGCATGTGGGATGCGACGGCGTTGTGGGCTCTGCCAAGCGGGTGGATGCGTGTGGGGTATGCGGCGGAGACAACAGCACCTGCCGCGTCGTGTCCGGGCTCTTCACGCGTCCTCAACTCCCAGTAGGCTACAACCTCATCGCGCAGATCCCGCGAGGTGCTTGCAACATCACCATCTCGGAGCTCAAACAGAGCCGCAACTACTTAGGTAAGTGAGCCCTGCTACAATTTCTGTGCTACTCCCAGGTTTCTCTTTGACTTCGAATGTGACCCTTGTTTGCTTCCCTCTCTAGTATATGGAATTTACAGTCTCTATAGTAGAACACACTTGAAACGAGATTTGAGGCTGTCATACCGTATGAGACCTTTCGCCGCCTAGACTGGTTAATCGTTATATTTCGAAAGAGCGTGATGCCTTCTTTGACAGGGTCACGTAGTACGACAAACTGGAATTCTTATTCCATCGAAGCGTCGGTATTAGTCGACGCGGCGTAACATTCCCGACCACTTTAATTTTAAGGCGGTCACAATTTAAAATTTCAGAGCTAGTGTTTGCTATAGGGTATGTGGCCATTACTTTTAATAATTTCTCTCTTAGTTCACGCATAAAATTTGCACTTCTGAGATAGTGTCCATTGTGTAAATGTAACCTAATGACAAACAGGAATGAACTGGCACTTTGTAAATGAATTGGTGTTCCACTTCGCAGAGACAACCAAAAAAGACACTTTTCAATTACTTTGAATATATACGCACATCATCTCCATTACTACAGATCATCTGACCACACGTGGTTACCTGGACATTGCTTATATTGTGTCTGCGCTCATGGCTGACGTCATGGAAATTTCCGGCGGATGCAGAATTTCCTTGCGATAGAGTCTTTTGCCTAATTTTGCAAATACGAGTAACAGACTGTAAATATGGAAAGTATGGATACCGGTTCATTTACGACCCTAAGTGAAGTTTGAGTTTCATTGCCGCATTTTACATCAAAATTTACTTTTCCAAATTTTCGTGTATGAAAATCTATGTTAATACGTTCCTTCGATCATTATTAGTTTCCAAGACACAGTCCGTGATTGACGAAAAGACGGACGGGCACACAGAATCATCTACGAGTATATGGCTGTTCTTAGTAATGAGACGCGCAACAATATTGTCGAACACGAGCCAAACTTGTGCATACGTGAGAAAACTGGCTGGCTGTTCCGTGCTTAGCTGCTTCATTGTGTTGTCTATGAGGTCTTGTGGTCGTAAGAGCTGCTGTTGAGGCTTATAGCTGGATCTCCGAATAGGGTTGTTTTGGTAGTGTGGTCCATGTCTCGTTGACGGACAATCCTTTGATGGTAGCAGGAGAGCTCATTAATGAATACTTAAAAGTTTATTTGCTCTGCTTTCTGTAGGTTTTGCTATCACATGTCCTGCCACCCCTGATTCTACCATCAGTTTCGTCAGAAATAGCTGGTCTGACCCATTAACACCCTACCAATGGTCTGTATGGATACTATGAAACCACGGAAATCAAATCGAACTTTCTAGGTTGGCCGGGGGGGGGGGTGTTATGTCGGGAAATCCGATAAATTGATTTTCAGGTTTTGCTTCCTAGTCCATAAATGCGAATTTAGAAAGTCAAGTAAATGAAACTAGAAAATACTGTAGCACAAAACAAAATGTACATAGCATAACTTCGATAACAAGTTAGAAAAAGTTCCAAGTATTTTATGGTCCAATGTGTGTCAGGAGCTTCCACCATTTAAAGGAATTTGACCTGTGCCATCTAGCCCTTAGTGGGTCTAGACTAAACTAAGTATGTCCTCGGTTTGTAACTGCGGTTTTAAAGGCTAAAATATTGGCTTCCTCCAAAAATACAACATATTACCTTATTTAAATGCTTAATTCGAGTTCTTATACGTACGTATTTCGCAGTGGCTCTCCAATAACTGCACTTGGGCTTCGGAAAAGCTGGTCAGTTAAGCAGAAGTCGGATGACCGGGAATTTATCTACGCGTTAGAGGAACCACCTTAGGACTTTGCCCACACTGAGTGTAAACTCTTCTTTGATACAACATCTGTTTAGGGGTTAATAGCAAATGTCATCCTTTAACCAATTTTCTTCCCTAAAATAGAAAAATTAGTATTGTTTTGAGACCACCATGCTGTCTACACGAGTGCACGTGTGTATACGTGTTTAGTTATGTATATTTTTCTTAATGTTGTAAATTTTAATTCTCTTGTTTTTTTAACAGTCTGACGTGCACTCTTTACCAAATATTAGTAACCAAATAAATTACTCCGTGCAGTGGATTTACTTGCTCAGCTAATCCAAAATTGTCCGCGTTTTATGAAACCGGAAGATCTCAGAATTCTTCCCTGTTCTGAGACGATTAATTATCGACTCTATCCCGTTTCTTTAAGCTAGATGTTTAAGCGAGTTTGTAGACATGTGGAATGACCACTAAAATAACTTATTTCGTCCGTACGCCAGCACACACGTAACAAAGTCTGAACTTCTTAATCGAGTTTTGTATAATTTTAAATTGGAGAGTTTTTTTTATATTTGTCAAGATTTTTCAATTTATATTCAGATCTGACAATTGTAACGAACATTTTATACGGCGGCATAAATGTAATCAACTCAGTGGGCGCCGTTGTAGGTCGTTACAGCCACATTCAGGAAAACTTACACTTGCGCCAATGACGGGATACGGATGTGGTCCATACATGCAATTCCGATCACCCTGAGTTGTAACGTTATTACTAGGACAGATAACAGACAATTATTTGATGTGTCTGATTTATTTTTAGGCACACACACTGGTGGGCGACGGTACGAGATATTGCTGACTAGTGTGGGTATTGATGTGCCATTCGTGATTCCTTCTTGCCTAGCCGTCCTGCTGAGTTTGCACTGCTATAAGCTGTCAACGTCCTTAACCCTTTGACGCCCAACGACCCCTTTATGGGTCGTACCGCACCGCTAACCTCCAGATGCTGCATTTTATATATTTATTCAACAAATATACATACTGAATATTTTAAATATGCTGCACACTCTCCGTTTTGTTCTCTTCAAAATGCCGTTTATTTCATAATGCTACCCTTTTTGGTTCTTGTATTATTCACATTTTAAATACAGAGTGTGCTAAAATTTAAAAGGAAATTCTGGCGCCAAAGGGTTAATTAACTGAGACCGACAAAACCGTCGCGAATATCGCATTATATTTTCAATGTAAACAGCCCCTTCTATTTCCAAGAACTTAATAAATACCAATAATAAAAATTTAAAATAATATAAAAAGCATACGAAACCCTAAAGTATATTTTTAATAACTTACAAACACGTTCTGGAACCATACAATGCGTTCATTAATCAAAGGGAGTGTCGTTCCATAGAGCAAGAAACCACTGCACCTCAATTCGTGAAAGACAGGACTTGAATGAACAACGAGCCATCAGAACAAAAGCAAGAGGGTGGGTGGAGACGTCTCCCCAGAGTAATGGCCTCATCTCCATTCGTTAGAAACAGTCACGAAAGTTTGAAATTTTATAATAAAATTTGTGAAAACGAAAGGCCGACCTCCCGTACATCAAGGATCACGAATGTTGATACTCTGCTGTATAGAGTTCTACAGTCCCTTTCCCGTCTGTAAGGTAAAGGTCATCCCGCAACAGGCCGAGGTGGCCCAAGGGGTTCCGAGTAGGTTAAGGCTCCGGATTTTCTTTTCTTGACGTTCGGCACTACAAGGATGGTAGGTCGTCAGCCAAACGCACCGCCTTTAGCCCAGGAGAAATCACTGGTACTCACTTTCAGAGGCTGAGTCGACCTCAGGGCACATGGTTCTGTCGGGGGAAGCCAGGGAAAAAATCACCAGTGACACCACTGGCAATCGATCCCGGGACAGTCTGACTAGTAGCGCAGTGCCTTAACCACTACGCTACCCCAGGCCCCTCTTCCCGTCTGTAGGTACTAAATTTTATTAAGGTGGTCAAATCAAGGATGATGATATGATCTGAGGGCGCCACGCATACGAAAGGCGAGAAATGAAAATCGAAATGTAGCGGGAAATCCCGAAGTAAAAACTCGGGAGATCTGGGCGTAGTTGAAATGACGATGTAAGTATTAACCCTTAGGTTACTAATGTCGTATATATATATGGAGCTCCTAGTAAAGTCAGAAATGCTAACTTCGTATATATATGGACCTACGTTTGGCAACGCTGAAACAGTCTCTTTCTATTTGCTGCAC
>JGI20166J26741_10951114_pt1 | contig 14720 bp, 6 predicted proteins | sample TergutCu122P5_FD_26741 | JGI IMG/M metagenome (IMG submission 26741)
GTATAATGTAGGGCGCGCCGACCCCGGCGCGCCGATCTTGCGACAATATTCATTGCAAATAGTGCCAATTGAGTTGAACGGCGCGCCGGGGTCGGCGCGCCCTACTAATTTTATGCAGAAATACTTTCATGCGTTGTCGTGCTAAAAACCGTCAGTAGACAGAGGAGGCTAATGTTTTCGCACTCCTGTATAATGCAGGGCGCGCCGACCCCGGCGCGCCGATCTTGCAACAATATTCATTGCAAATAGTGCCAATTGAGTTGAACGGCGCGCCGGGGTCGGCGCGCCGTTCTAATTTTATGCAGAAATACTTTCATGCGTTGTCGTGCTAAAAACTGTCAGCTGAGCGAAGCGAAGGGTCTTAAGATTCTTCGCTCCGCTCAGAATGACAAAAATGATTTTACAGAATGACAAAAATGAGTTTACTTCCCTTCCCTATTTCGTCTCCGCCCCGGCGGCCTCCGCGTAAACCTCTTCCAACAGTTCCTCCGCCTCGACGCCGTCCTCCTTGTCCGCCGCCCCGCCGGTCATGTAGGAAAAATCGAAGCTGCCGTATTCCTCCTCGTAGCCGCCGCCGACCTCCTCGACCTCTATGCGCCTGTATAGCTGCATACCGGTGCCCGCCGGTATCAGCTTGCCGATGATGACGTTCTCCTTAAGGCCGATGAGCGGGTCGATCTTGCCCTTGATGGTGGCCTCGGTCAGCACGCGGGTCGTCTCCTGGAAGGACGCGGCCGAGAGGAACGAATCCGTGGCGAGCGACGCCTTCGTGATGCCCAGGAGTATCCTGGAGCCTGTCGCCGGGGCGAGTCCCGCGGCCTCCATCTCCTTGTTCACTTCCTCGAATTCGAGCCAGTCCACCAGGCTTCCGGGCAAAAGCTCCGTGTCCCCGTTCTCGTCCACGCGTATGCGCTTGAGCATCTGCCGGACTATGACCTCGATGTGCTTGTCGTTCAGGTCCACGCCCTGGAGGCGGTACGCCCTCTGCACCTCTTTGAGCAGATAGTCCTGCACGCCCCTGATGCCCTTTATCTTCAGCATGTCGTGCGGGTTGACGTTGCCCTCGGTCAGCTCGTCGCCGGCCTCGACCACGTCCCCGCTCAAAACCTTCACGCGGGAGCCGTAGGGGATCAGGTATTCCTTCGCCTCGCCGGTGTTCTCGTCGGTTATCACAGCCTCGCGCTTCTTCTTGCTGTCGCTTACGACGACCTTGCCGCCCATCTCCGCGATTATCGCCATGCCCTTGGGCTTGCGCGCCTCGAAAAGCTCCTCGACGCGCGGGATGCCCTGGGTGATGTCCTCGTTGGAGGCGATGCCGCCGATGTGGAAGGTGCGCATGGTGAGCTGGGTGCCCGGCTCGCCGATGGACTGCGCCGCGATGATCCCGACGGGCTCGCCGATGCGCACGACGCGGTTGGAGGCCATGTTGGAGCCGTAGCACTTGGAGCAGAGCCCGACCCTGGAGCGGCAGGTCAGGATCGTCCGGATCCGTATCTTCTCCACCCCGCATTTTTCTATCTTTTCGGCCTGGTCGGCTGTTATGAGCGTGTCGGCCGGGACTATGACCTCGCCCGAGGCGGGGTCCGCAATGTCGTCCGTGGCCCATCTGCCGCGCGCGCGGTCCTCCATCGACTCTATGACCTCGCCGCCGTCCGTGAACGCGCTGATCCACATGCCGGGCTTTTCCGCGGCGCCGCCGACGCAGTCCCACTCGCGGATGATGATGTCCTGGGACACGTCCACGAGCCTGCGCGTCAGATAGCCGGAGTCCGCCGTCCGCAGAGCCGTGTCGGAGAGGCCCTTGCGCGTCCCGTGGGCCGATATGAAGTATTCGAGGACGGACAGGCCCTCGCGGTAGTTGGCCTTGATCGGCAGCTCCAATATCTCGCCCGTCGGGCTCGCCATCAGACCGCGCATCCCGGCGAGCTGCTTAAGCTGGTTCTTGGAGCCGCGGGCGCCGGAGTTGGCCATCATGAAGATGGGGTTGTACTGGCCGAGGCCGGCGACCATCTCGGAGGTGAGCTCGTCCGTGACCTCCGTCCACGCGCCGATGACCTTGGCGTGGCGCTCCTCGTTGGTCATGAGGCCCCTTCGGAACATCCGCGTGATGTTGTCGACGGTGTTTTCCGCCCGGGCCAGAAGCTCCTGCTTGACCGGCGGGATGACCAGGTCGTTGACCGAGTAGGTCAGAGCGCCCCGGGTCGTGTAGCCGAAGCCCAGGTCCTTTATCTTGTCCAGCACGACGGCGGTGTCCGTCGCGCCGTATTTGTTGATGCAGCGGTTGATTATCTTGCCGAGCGTCTTCTTGTCCGTCAGGAAACTTATCTCGTAGAGGAATTTGTTCTCGAACTCCGTCCTGTCCACGAAGCCTATGTCCTGCGGGACGGCCTGGTTGAACAGTATCCGCCCGACGGTCGTGTCCACCAGGCGGGAGTGGACGGTTCCTTCCTCCGTGACCGTCCTGCGCACTCTGATTTTGGCGTGGAGGCTCACGCACTTGTTGTCGTAGGCCAGAAGCGCCTCGTTCTCGTCCTTGAAGATCCGGCCCTCGCCCGGCTCGTTTTCCTTCTCCATCGTGAGGTAGTAGATGCCCAGGACCATGTCGTTGGTCGGCACGGTGACGGGCATTCCGTCGGAGGGCTTAAGCAGGTTGTTGGGGGAGAGCAGCAAAAACCGGCACTCCGCCTGCGCCTCCACGCTTAGCGGCACGTGCACGGCCATCTGGTCGCCGTCGAAGTCCGCGTTGTAAGCAGTGCAGACCAGCGGGTGCAGCTTTATGGCCCTTCCCTCGACCAGCACCGGCTCGAAGGCCTGGATGCCCAGGCGGTGGAGCGTGGGCGCGCGGTTAAGCATGACGGGGTGATCCTTTATGACGCTCTCCAAAGCGTCCCAGACCTCCGGCTGGAGCCGCTCGACCATGCGCTTGGCGGACTTGATGTTGTGCGCGAAGCCGCCCTGGACGAGCCTTTTCATGACGAACGGCTTGAAAAGCTCGATCGCCATTTCGCGCGGAAGGCCGCACTGGTATATTTTGAGGTTTGGCCCCACGACGATGACCGAACGCCCGGAATAGTCGACCCGTTTGCCCAAAAGGTTCTGCCGGAAGCGCCCCTGCTTGCCCGTCAGAAGGTCCGACAGGGATTTGAGCGGCCTGTTGCCCGGACCGGTGACGGAGCGGCCGCGCCTGCCGTTGTTGATCAGCGCGTCCACGGCTTCCTGGAGCATGCGCTTCTCGTTGCGGACTATGATATCCGGCGCGCCCAGGTCCAGGAGCCTCTTGAGCCTGTTGTTCCTGTTTATGACGCGGCGGTAGAGGTCGTTCAGGTCGGACGTGGCGAACCTGCCGCCGTCCAGCTGCACCATCGGCCGAAGGTCGGGCGGGATGACCGGGATCGCGTCCAAAATCATCCACTCCGGCCTGTTCCCGGAGATCCGGAACGACTCTATGACCTCCAGCTTTTTGATATAGCGGAGCCGCTTCTGGCCGGTCGCGTCTTTAAGCGCGGCCTTGAGCTCCACGGATTCCTTCTCCACGTCGATATGCAGCAGAAGCTCCTTTATCGCCTCCGCGCCCATGCCCACGCGGAAGCCGCTGCCGTATTTGTCGAGCATGTCCCGGTATTCCTTCTCGGTCAGAAGCTGCTTCTGCGTCATCGGCGTGTTCCCGGCGTCCAAAACGATGTATGACGCGAAATAGAGCACCTTTTCCAGGGAACGCGGGGAAATGGCCAGAATCAGGCCCATTCTGCTGGGTATCCCCCGGAAATACCAGATGTGCGAGACGGGGGCGGCCAGCTCGATATGCCCCATGCGCTCGCGCCTGACCTTCGACTTCGTGACCTCCACGCCGCAGCGGTCGCAGACCACGCCCTTATAGCGTATCCTTTTGTACTTGCCGCAGTGGCACTCCCAGTCCTTGTTCGGCCCGAATATCCTCTCGCAGAACAGGCCGTCGCGCTCGGGCTTGAGCGTCCTGTAGTTTATCGTCTCGGGCTTTTTGACCTCGCCCCGGGACCACTCGCGTATCTTTTCGGGGGAGGCCAGGCCGATTTTTATGGAATCGAACAAAATGGGCTGATCGGTGTTCTGATTGTTCTGGGTATTCTGGATATTCAAGGCCAAGGCGATACCTCCACACATGCTATTTGGATTCAAGCATTGTTTTCAGATACTTTTCAAGCTCCTCGAATGTCTTTATTTCCTGCATGGCCAGAAGAATTTTCTGGATTGTCAGTTCCGTCGCCAGCTTCGCGATCATTTCCGCCGTGTTTGGCATATCGTCACCCCGTTTTCAATGTGGTTATTCCTCTTCCTCGTCCAAATCGGAATAAAGGTCCAAATCGTCCCCCGCGTCCTCGTCCGGTTCCTCCTCGTCCTCGTCCGCGAAAAGCTCGTTGTCTATAAGCGCGTCCACGTCGGGGAAATCCTCGTCCACGAAGCCCTCCGGCATGTCGACCTCCGGCGGCAGGCGCATGGCGTCCGGGTCGAGGTCGATGTCCAGGTCTATGTCCAGGTCGTCGGCGGCGGCTTTCTCGGGCGTCACGTAGGAGTCCTCCTCGTCCAGCTCCTCTTCCTCCTCCTCGTCCAGCGCCCCGTCGAGATACTCGTCCGGCGCGTAGCGCGGCCGCGGCTCGCTCTTCCTTATATAGCTCCTGCCGCCGTCCGAATCCGGCTCCATGCCCTCGATGTTGACGCTAAGGTCGTCCACGTCCTCTATGGACTCCTTTATCTCGACTTCCGTGGAGTCGTTCAAAAGGACGCGCACGTCCAGGGCCAGCGCCTGGAGCTCCTTCAGCAGCACCTTAAAGGACTCCGGGATGCCCGGCTCCGGGATGTTCTCGCCCTTGACTATGGCCTCGTAGGTCTTGACGCGGCCGACTATGTCGTCGGACTTGACCGTCAGTATCTCCTGGAGCGTGTACGACGCGCCGTAGGCCTCCAGCGCCCAGACCTCCATCTCCCCGAACCTCTGGCCGCCGAACTGGGCTTTGCCGCCCAGGGGCTGCTGGGTCACGAGGGAGTACGGCCCCGTGGAGCGCGCGTGTATCTTGTCGTCCACCAGATGGTGGAGCTTCAGGTAGGTCATATACCCCACGGTCACCGGGTTGTCGAAGAATTCGCCGGAGCGGCCGTCCCGGAGCCATATCTTCCCGTCCCGGTTAAACGGCACGCCCTTCCACTCGTTCCGGCTGTCCTTGTTCTTCTCGAGCCCGGCGAATATGTCCTCCTCGACAATATTTTTCCATTTGTCCGAGAATTCCTTCCAGGGCATGTTGACGTAGTCGTTCGCCAGGTCGAGGGTGTCCATGATGTCTATCTCGTTCGCGCCGTCGAAGACCGGCGTCGCTATCTTCCAGCCCAGCGCCTTGGCCGCCAGGCCGAGGTGGACCTCCAGCACCTGCCCGATGTTCATGCGGGAGGGCACGCCCAGGGGGTTTAGCACTATGTCCAGCGGCCTTCCGTTCGGCAGGAACGGCATGTCCTCCACCGGCAGGACGCGGGAGATGACGCCCTTGTTGCCGTGGCGGCCCGCCATCTTGTCCCCGACGGAGATCTTGCGCTTCTGGGCGATGTAGACCCTGACCATCTGGTTCACGCCGGGGGAGAGTTCGTCCTTGTTCTCCCGGGTGAATATCTTCACGTCCACGATGATCCCGCTCTCGCCGTGGGGCACACGCAGGGACGTGTCCCTGACCTCGCGGGCCTTTTCACCGAAGATCGCCCGGAGGAGCCTTTCCTCCGCGGTCAGCTCCGTCTCGCCCTTGGGCGTGACCTTGCCGACCAATATGTCGTTCGGCTGGACCTCGGCCCCGATGCGGATTATGCCGTTCTCGTTCAGGTCTTTCAGGGCGTCGTCCCCGACGTTCGGGATGTCCCGGGTTATCTCCTCCGGGCCGAGCTTGGTGTCGCGGGCCTCCGCCTCGTATTCCTCTATGTGCACCGACGTGTAGACGTCGTCCTTCACGAGGGTTTCGCTCAGCAAAATGGCGTCCTCGTAATTATACCCCTCCCAGGTCATGAAGCCGATGAGCGGGTTCTTGCCCAAGGCCAGCTCGCCGTCGGCGGTGGAGGGGCCGTCGGCTATGACCTCGCCCTTCCTGACCTGCTGCCCCTTGACGATTATGGGCCGCTGGTTTATGCAGGTGCCCTGGTTCGAGCGGAGGAACTTGGTCAGCCGGTAGACGTCCTTGCCGCCCGCGGCGTTGCGTATGACTATCTCGTTAGCCACGACCCGCTCCGCGGCGCCGTCGTTCCTGGCCTGGACGACGACGCCGGAGTCGAGCGCGGTCTTGTACTCCATGCCGGTGCCCACTATCGGCGACTCGGTCGTCAGAAGCGGCACGGCCTGGCGCTGCATGTTGGAGCCCATCAAGGTCCTGGTGACGTCGTCGTTCTCCAGAAACGGGATAAGCGCCGTCGCCACGGAGACTATCTGCTTGGGCGAAACGTCCATCAGGTCGATCTTGCCCTTATCCACGGCCAGGATGTCCTCGCGGTACCTGCCGGAAACCTTCCTGTTCATGAAGCGCCCCCTGTCGTCGAGGGGCTCGTTGGCCTGGGCGATGGTGAAGTTCTCCTCCTCGTCCGCGGTCACGTATATGAAATTGTTCGTCACGACGGGCTCGGGGCCGGACTTGTCCACGAGCCGGTAGGGCGCCTCGATGAAGCCGTAGTCGTTGATCCTGGCGAAGGTGGCGAGCTGGTTGATGAGCCCGATGTTCGGGCCTTCGGGCGTCTCTATCGGGCACATCCTGCCGTAGTGCGAGCTGTGGACGTCCCTGACCTCGAAGCTGGCCCTCTCCCTGGAGAGGCCGCCCGGCCCGAGGGCCGAGAGCCGCCTCTTGTGCGACAGCTCGTCCAGCGGGTTCGTCTGGCCCATGAACTGGGAGAGCTGGGAGCTCCCGAAGAACTCCTTCAGCGCGGCGGTCACCGGGCGGATGTTTATCAGCGCCTGGGGGGTGACGATGTCCATGTCCTGGACGGTCATGCGCTCCCTGACCACGCGCTCCATGCGGGAGAGCCCTATGCGGAACTGGTTTTGCAAAAGCTCGCCGACGGCGCGGATGCGCCTGTTGCCCAGGTGGTCGATGTCGTCCTTCCGGCCGACGCCGTATTCCAGGTGGATGGCGTAGTTTATCGACGCCATGATGTCGTCGACCGTTATCGTCTTCGGCACGAGCCTGCCCATGGCGAGCTTTATCTGGGCCGGGAGCTTGGAGGCGTCCTGGCAGTTGTCCAGGACTTCCCTGAGCGCCGGGTAATAGACCCTCTCCCTGATGCCGAGCGCTTCGGAGCTGAGGCCGTATTTCGCCAGGTATCTGTCGGCGCCGACGGTCTTGTTGCTCAGTATCTTGACCTTTTTGTCCTCGATTTTAAGCCAGACGGCCTCCACCGCCGCGTCCTGGATCTCGTCGGCCATGCCGGCGGTTATGACGGAATCCTTTGCGGCGATGACCTCCCCCGTCTCCGGGTCGGCGACGTCCTCCGCGAGGAAGTGGTTCGGGATTATTTCCTTGAAAGACAGCTTCTTGTTGAATTTATACCGGCCGACCCTAGCCAGGTCGTAGCGTTTGGGGTCGAAGAACATGCTTTTCAGCAGGGACTCGGAGCTCTCCACAGTCGGCGGCTCGCCGGGGCGCAGGCGTTTGTAGACCTCGATCAGGCCCTCGTCCGTGGTCTTGGAGATGTCCTTTTCTATCGAGGCCAGGATTTTCGGCTCCTCGCCGAAAAGCTGGATTATGTCGTTGTCGCCGCCCACGCCCAGCGCGCGGATAAGCACCGTCACCGGCACCTTCCTGGTCCTGTCCACGCGGACGCTGAACACGTCGTTGGAGTCCGTCTCGTATTCCAGCCAGGCGCCCCGGTTCGGGATGACCGTGCAGGAGATGAGCTCCTTGCCGACCTTGTCGTGGTCGATGGAGTAGTAAATGCCGGGGGAGCGCATTAGCTGGCTGACGACGACGCGCTCCGCGCCGTTGATTATGAAGGTCCCGTTCGTGGTCATGATCGGGAAATCCCCCATGAAGATCTCCTGCTCCTTGATCTCGCTGACCTCTTTGTTGCGCAGGCGGCACTTGACGCGCATGGGCGCGGAATAGGTGGCGTCGCGCTCCTTGCACTCCTCGATGCTGTACTTAGGGTCCTTGTCCAGGATGAAATCCACAAACTCCAGGACGAGATTCCCGCTGTAGTCCGTAATGGGGGAGATGTCCGCAAAAACCTCCCTCAGACCCTCGTCCAGGAACCAGCGGTAGCTGTTCTTCTGAACCTCGATCAGATTCGGCATCTCCAGCACTTCGCCGATCCTCGAATAGCTCATTCTCAGCGTCTTGCCCTGCCAGGAAGGCTTGATTCTGCCTTTTTCTATGGCAAACCACCCCTTATGGAATATGTAGGCGAAAAATGAGAAAGAGGCGCAGGAGCGCCGTATGGGTAGAAAAGCAAAAATTCTGTTGGAATAGCAAAAAATTTAGAAACTGGATAAATAAATTGTTGTATTATGTGGCAACATATGATATAATAATATCCCATTACTGCAAAATCGCAGATTTTGGAATACTATCATATAAGGAAAGGATTGTCAACAGGTTTTACAAATATTTTTTGCAGTTATTTTATAATTGTTTTTTATAATTTCCTGATTACGATTTTACCGTCCTCGCGCCCGATTTCGACGCTCTCGTTTTCCCTGACCTCCCCCTCCAGTATCTTCTCCGCCAAAGCGTCCTCCACCTTGGTCTGGATCGCCCTGCGCAGCGGCCGCGCCCCGAAGGCCTGGTCGTAGCCCTCGTCCATGATCAGCTCCACGGCCTCGTCGGTCACCGTCACGTCTATGTCCATGCTCTTTTTGACGCGGTCTATCGTCTCGTTCAGCATCAGCCTGGCGATCTTGCGCACGTCCTCCCGGTCCAGCGGGTGGAACACGATTATGTCGTCGATCCGGTTCAGAAACTCCGGCCGGAAGATGTTCTTTACCTCGTCCATGACGATCTTCTTCATGTCCTCGTAGGAGCGCTCCTTGTCCATGCCGGAGATGAAGCCGACCTTCTTGGGCTCTATGATGTTTCTCGCCCCGGCGTTGGAGGTCATGATGATGACCGTGTTCTTGAAATTTATCCTCCTGCCCTGGGCGTCGGTGATGTGCCCGTCGTCCAGGACCTGGAGCAAAATGTTGAACACGTCCGGGTGGGCCTTCTCGATCTCGTCGAAGAGCAGCACGGAATAGGGCTTCCGCCGGACCTTCTCGCTCAGCTGGCCGCCCTCGTCGTAGCCCACGTAGCCCGGCGGCGAGCCTATGAGCTTCGACACGCTGTGCTTCTCCATATACTCCGACATGTCTATGCGTATCACGGCATTCTCGTCGCCGAAGAGTATCTCTGCCAGAGCCTTGGACAGCTCCGTCTTGCCGACGCCCGTCGGCCCCAGGAGCAAAAACGAGCCTATCGGCCGCCTGGGGTTCTTGAAGCCCACGCGCCCCCGGCGTATGGCTTTGGAGACGGCGGAGACGGCCTGGTCCTGGCTGATGATGCGCCTGTGCAGCTCCTCCTCCATGCCCAAAAGCCGCGCGCCCTCCTCCTGCTGGAGCTTCTTGACCTGGATGCCCGTCCAGGCCGAGACCACGTCGGCGATCTCGTCCTCGCCCACGATCTGGGCTTCCTTGCTGTTGTGCGCCTGCCACTCGGCCTTGGCGTCGCCGAGCTGCTTCCTGAGGTCGTTCTGGCGCTGTTTCAGCAGGCCGGCCTCCTCGAAGTTCTCCGTCTTTACGGCGGCCTCCTTCTCCTTTTCCAAAGCGGCGAGCCGCTCCTCCAGCTTCTTGATATGCGGCGGCGCGGTGTACGTCAGAAGCCTGATCTTCGACGACGCCTCGTCTATCAGGTCTATGGCCTTGTCGGGCAGGAACCTGTCGTTGATATACCTGGCGGAGAGCTTGACGGCGGCTTCCAGGGCCTTGTCCGTGATCGAGACGTTGTGGTGCGCCTCGTACTTGTCCCGCAGGCCCGTCAAAATCTGCACGGCCTCCTCCTCCGTCGGCTCGTCCACGCTGACCGGCTGGAACCGGCGCTCCAGGGCGGCGTCCTTTTCGATATACTTGCGGTATTCGTCGAGGGTCGTCGCGCCGATGACCTGCATCTCGCCGCGCGACAGGGAAGGCTTCAGGATGTTGGACGCGTCCAGGGAGCCCTCCGCGCCGCCGGCGCCGATGATCGTGTGCAGCTCGTCGATGAAAAGGATCACGTTCGTCGCGGACTTGACCTCCTGGAGCACCTTCTTGATGCGCTCCTCGAACTCCCCGCGGTATTTCGTACCGGCCACCATCGCGGAGAGGTCGAGCGAAACCACGCGCCGGTTTTTCAGCGTCTCCGGGACGCTCCCGGCGGCGATCTTCTGCGCCAGGCCCTCGGCTATGGCCGTCTTGCCGACGCCCGGGTCCCCCACGAGGCAGGGGTTGTTCTTCGTGCGCCTGCTTAGGATCTGGAGCACGCGCTGCATCTCCGTCTCCCGGCCGATGACCGGGTCCAGCTTCTCCTCCGCCGCCATCTGCGTGAAGTCCCTGCTGAACTTGTCCAAAGTCGGCGTGTTGGAGGTCTTCGGCCGCTGCTGCTGTTTCGGCGCGTTCACCGGGGTGAGGTTGATGCCCAGGCCCTGCATGATCTGCGGCTTCTCCGGCGCCTCGCCCAGCATGCTCAATATGTCCTCCTGGAGCTTCTGCGGGTTAAGGCCGAGGGAGAGCAGAATCTTGAACGCGATGCTCTCCTGCTCGCGCAAAATCGCCAGAAGCAGGTGCTCCGTCCCGATATAGCCGGTGCCGGTGCGCATGGCCTCCACGGAGCTCAGCTCGAAGATGCGCTTAGTCCGCGGCGTGTAGCCCTGGGGCGTCTCCCCGTCGAAGGCCTTCGAGCCGACCATCTCGTCTATCTTCTCCTGGACGTTGTCCGCGGTGATATTCTGGTCAGCCAAGGCCCTGGCGGCGACGCCGTCGTCCACGTTAAGAAGGCCCAGCAGCAGATGCTCCGTTCCGACGTAGGCCTGCCCGAGGCCGGCGGCGGCCCGCTGCGCGCCGTCGATGGCGGCCTTGGCTTTTTCGGTGAAACGTGCTTGCATATGTATTCCTCCTTGGGATGCGAATGCGTTACAGTGATCCTGTTTTACTTTTTGTATTTATTTTTCAGATCGTCAATATCAGCTGCGCATACACGTAATAATCCACTCAAATCCACCCCCTCGCGCTCTACCGCTTTCTGCACCATACCAAACTCATCCTTGAACCTGTCATATTTTTCAGCCGAACTCACGATTATGTCGGCGGGAATGTAAAATTCCTCGTCATACGCGGGCGGGCAATCGCTCATAATATATAACTCATCATCTATCGGAATGTCCTTTTCCGTTATGACAAATAAAATCGTAAACAAAGGCCCAAATGTCATCCTGAGCGCAGCGAAGGATCTAAGATTCTTCGGCTTCGCCTCAGAATGACAATGCGTGCACGCCGTCACTCCCCCTTTCCCGCTTCCGTCCCACCGAACACGCCCCTCAGAAACCTCGCCCTGGCGGCGTCCCTCGCGTTCTCGTCCAGTTCCTTCCCCTCGCGCCACTGGAGGTTCCCGGGCTGTATGTCCATCATGATCTGGTATATCGTCCCGTTGATTTCAGCCTTCGGGCGGATGCCGACGAGATAGCCCAGCCGCACGTTCGACAGCAGAGACATGGCCTCGTCCGCGCCGATCTTCCTGGAATAGGCCAATATCCCGAAGGCCCTGTATATCTGGTCCTCGAAATCCCCGGAGGCGTCGGCCATTGCCCGCTCGCGGAGGCGGTTCTCGATGTCCACCATCTGCCCGGCCACGTTCCGGAGGCCCTTGAGGATGTCCTCCTCCGACTTGCCCAAAGTCACCTGGTTCGAAACCTGGTAGACGCTGCCCAAAGGCTCCGTGCCCTCGCCGTAGATGCCCCGGATAGTGTAGCCGAACTTGGTTATGGAGGGCAGGACATTGCGCAGGTGCCCGGTCTTTTCCATCATCGGCAGATGCGCCATGAACGACGCGCGCATACCGGTGCCGGTGTTCGTCGGGCAGGAGGTCAGGTAGCCGTAGTCCCTGTCGAAGGCGTATTCCATGTTTTCCTCGATGAAATCGTCCACCTGGTTCGCATCGGCCCAGGCGCTCTCGATGTCCTCGCCGGGGGCTATGGCCTGGATGCGCACGTGGTCTTCCTCGTTGAGCATGACGCTGACGCGCTCGTCCCGCCGCATCATGAGGCCCTTCGGCTTGGCGGCCCGCAGGAACTCGGGGCTGACGCAGTGCCTCTCCAGGAGGGCGCGCTTTTCGGACTCGGATTTCCGGTCGAAATCGACGGGCTCAAACCGCCGGCTCAGCAGGCCGACGGCCTCGCCGACCATCTCGCGGCTGGCCTCGTCGCTTATCACCGCCTGGAACGGATACTTGCGCAGATTCCTGGCCAGGCGGACGCGGGAGGAGACGATGGGCGAGACGTCGGCCTTTTCGTCGCAATACCACATATCCCGGCTCATCTCGCCGCCTCCGTTTCCTTGATCTGATCCCTTAGCCTGGCGGCTTCCTCGTACTGCTCGTTTTCGACGGCCTTGGCCAGCAGCAGCCGCAGCTGGTCGGCCCTCCGCTTCGCGAGAAGGCTCGCCCCGGCGCGCCGCGGGAATTTGCCCTGGTGCTGGGTTCCGGCCTGGACGTTTTTCAGGATGGAGTCCATTTCGTTCCGGAAGGTGTTGTAGCAGTCGGCGCAGCCGAGCTTGCCGCCTTTCCGGAAGTCCGGGAAGGTCATGCCGCAGACGGGGCAGCGTTTCCCGTCGGCCGCCGGCGCGAACGCGCCGAACTGTTCCTCCGTCTGGCCTATTTGCCCGTGCGAGGCGAAGACGTTCAGCAATTCATGGAAAAACTGCTGAAACGACAGGGCCTGGGTCTGGGCCGCGCACTCCTGGCAGAGGTGCAGCTCCCGCGCCTGGCCGTTGAAAACCTGCTGGACATGGACAGTCGCCTGATTCTGCTTGCATTTTTCGCAGAGCATGTATATCCCCCCGGAGCGTTCTCTGTATAAAACTGTCTCTATACCTATGCCGGATGCAGAAAACATTTGCCGACGACGTGGACAGAGGAGGCAAATGTTTTCGCACTCCGTATATTATACTATTTTAACCGCCGGATGACCTATTATACCACTCATGTTGTTAGCCATCAAGCCTTATGAGTGCTAATCTTTTGGCGGAATCTGCTCTTTCCTTTGTGCGAAATTGTTTTCGGTTGTCAGTAGACTTCTTCGGAAGTTGATTTCTATACCGGAGTGTGAAAACATTAACCTCCTCTGTCCACGTCGTCGGTAAATGTTTTCGCACTCCGGGTCAGTTAATGTTTTCGCACTCCGGTACAGCACGGAGACGGATTTTGAGGCGGAGGTCGAACTGCTCCGGGTCAGTTAATGTTTCGCACTCCGGTACAGCTGTCACCCGACACAACCGCCTGCGGTGTGGTCGACTATATCTACCGGTAAATGTTTTCGCACTCCGGTACAGTTGTCACCCTGAGCGCAGCGAAGGGTCTTAAAATCAAGATCTTCGCTTCGCTCAGAATGACAACATATTCGGCGCATAAGCCACGATGAACGAAAATCCGTAGGGAACGGTCTTGACCGTTCCGCAGTATAAAGCTCGGAACGGTCAAGACCGTTCCCTACAAAATCATGGTAACGACAAACGCCAATTTCCGAAAACGTCTAGTAGCAGTTCATCCTAAAAGTATCTGCGTACTGTCATTCTGAGGCGAAGCCGAAGAATCTTAAGATCCTTCGCTACGCTCAGGATGACAAACATCCCATCTGTTTTGTTATGCTGCACTAGTTCAATGAGGTTCACCCTACCGCAAAATCCTCCCGCAGCCCAGGCAGAACTTCGCGCCCGGCTCGGCCTCGGCCCCGCAGTGGACGGCGGCGGGCGACGACGGGCGACGGCGGGCGGTTGTCGCCACGTAACGGCAAATGTTTTCGGTTGTCGGTATAATTAAGTTTGCGCTACCGCAAAAATTTGAGAATCATACTACCGCAAAATCCTCCCGCAGCCCAGGCAGAACTTCGCGCCCGGCTCGGCCTCGGCCCCGCAGACGGCGCAGCGGACGGCGGCGGGTGGGGCGGGCGGTTGTCCTCACGTAACGGCAAATGTTTTCGGTTGTCGGTATAATTAAGTTTGCGCTATTGCAAAAATTTGAGAATCGCCCTACCGCAAAATCCTCCCGCAGCCCAGGCAGAACTTCGCGCCCGGTTCGGCCTCGGCCCCGCAGACGGCGCAACGGACGGCGGCGGGCTTTGGTCCGGCTGCCTCTGCCGGCCTCGTGTCGGCGGCCCCGGCTTCGGCCGCTCTTGCGCCGGCGGGCCTCACGACGGCCGGCTTTCCCTCCGCGGACCTGAAATCGGAGGAATTAATACCGCCGGGAGCCTCAGCGGCGGGCCTGTCAAATCCGGCCCCAGCCCCCGGCCGCGCTTCCGTCGGCCGCGCGGAGCCGTCCCTTGAACGCGAAGAAAACTCCGGCGGCTCTGCCGAACCCTCCCACGGACGCGAGGAGAACTCCGTCGGCCGCGCACCAGAAGGCAGCGCCGAACCGTCCCTTGAACGCGAAGTGAACTCCGGCGGCTCTGCCGAGCCGTCCCACGGATGAGAAGAGAACTCCGGCGGCCGCGCGGAACCGTCCAAATCGGGG
>JGI20166J26741_10952225_pt1 | contig 14720 bp, 13 predicted proteins | sample TergutCu122P5_FD_26741 | JGI IMG/M metagenome (IMG submission 26741)
CTTGGAGTATTATCAAAAAACAATAAGTCTATATATTTTCCAAAAAAAACTTTTTAATTATGATTTCATCCGATTTATTTACCGTTTCGGAGTTTTCTCCGGAATCTTTTGTAAAAAAGAAGACCTTGTGTTATCATTATACTTTGACTTTGGCGTTACTACGAAATGTCCCGGCTTCGCTTGATATGCCGGACGGATATCTTTTCCTGATCACTCCCGGTTTTTGCCTTCCTCCTCCGGTTGAAACCAGTGAGATTCCAGCAGGAGCTTTTGAGATAAAAGAGATAATAGAAATTACTTTTTCAGATTTTCTTGTCGAATTGTTTCAAATGTCTCCATTTTCTTCTATTGGGAAGTTTTTGAAACTGTTGCCGGGTAGCAGGGCGTTTTCTTCTCATGCGTGGAATCAGGTCAGAGATTTACTGATTCGCTTACGAACCGACAACGGCATCGAGGCGAGTCTGCAATTTTTACAAGCAATAAATCTTTTGGCTAAAGCAGACGATACGTCTCAGCAAAAAGGAAGAGGAATCGAACCGGTTTATTCGCAACAGATTGCCAAAAGGATCGAACAAATCCGGAATTATTTGATGGAAAATTACCACAGGCCCATTCAACGAAGCGAAGTGCAAAAAATTACCGGCTTGTCGTCCAGTAGTTTCTGGCGTTTTTTTAACCGGTATATGGGATTGAATTTCAACGATTATGTCAATGCCATCAGAGTGGAGAAATCTTCACGGCTTTTGTTGACAACCGATGATACGATTGCAAGCATTGCCTACAGTTGCGGATTCAATACGCCTTCGTACTTCAACGATGTATTCCGGCAATTCAAAGGAACGACGCCGGGAAAACTGAGAAGCCTCCATCTCGCTTCGCTCCGGTCGCCATGACGAGAAGCGGCCGGACTATTTTGTCCGTGTAGTCAGACAAGGACAACAATATAGCCGGACTACAAGGGCATTAGAGTCCGGCTATAGGGATCATAAGGTCGGACTATTTTTTAATGGAATGCCAAAAAAAATTGATGATTTTCTTTTTAAACACCCATCCGAGCGCGGCCAATACAAAAATCAGCGCGATTGACCCATACAAACGAAGGTGCGATCGAGATTCTGAAACTTTACGAATTTGGACGTTTTCCGTATTTTTCATGCCGATTGTTTCGTTACGGAGAATGGCCATAGAATCGGTCCTATCGTCCGCCATATCAAGCGAAGCGCTGTGTTGTCGAGTCTTTCCTAATGATGCAATTGTTTTCGACATTTCCCTGACGAGCGGTTGTCCTGAAACAGAGGTATCAAAACGAACGGTAAACGTTTCTATCAGCGCTTCGGTATTTTCCGCCAATCCGGATTGCTTGGTAAAGGCTTTCTTCTGCCGGCTGCGTATTTGCTGCTCCGATTCTTTCCCCGAATATAGTTCGGTTTTCGTTTCGGCAAGAACAGATTCGTTAGACGCAGCAGACTTGCAACCCATGAAACAAGTCAACAATAAACCTATAAGAACGCTATACGCGAATTTAATGTCGCTCAACCGGGCCAACCATCCTTTTTTAAACCGGCGGTTAGCCGGACGGTTTTGGCAGATTCTTTCAATATATGCCGCCCGTTCTGCTTTGAACCGTTCAAACAATTCGTGTTGGTTGGGATAGTCATTGATGGCTGCCAGCGTTTTTTCGCCGACAATGCCATCAGGCCTTAAATTCAAGATATGCTGAGAAGTTTTAATTGCAGTTGTTCCGCTTGTCCAAAGCCAATCTACCAACAAATTGGCTATGGATTGGTTCTGAATGCGGTCGGCTTGCCAGCGATTCCAATAATGCGGCCGTAAAACACATTCGATGACGTCCAGTACGAAAATCTGTTTCAGATCTTCTTCGTCGATGATTCCATCGCCGTTTTTATCATATCCGCAGTCTTGCCAGGTTTTCAGAGTTACGCCTTGGTTGGTAGGACCTCCCAAGTCGTTTGGATCATTTACATATCCTCCCTCCCATTTCAGGATGAAAGGAATAAATTTGTTGATGTTTGCCATAAAATTAAGGTTTAAAAATAAAAATAAAACTTATGATACCTGCTTCTGAGGCTGTCTCAAACAGTTCATTTTCCGTCATTGCGAACTGCGAGGAACGAAGCAGGAATCAATCCAGATAGTTGATTTTCAATGGATTGCTTCTGGCTTCGCCCTTGCAATGACGCACAAAAGCATCTTTCGAGACAGCCTTTTAGCATGGAAGAGATTAGAGTCTGTTCTTCAACGCTTCGAATGCAGCATGCAACTCTCTAAGTAAAGAAAGCATTTCGTTTAACGATTGCTGTTGATTTTCGATGATTCCGTTGACAATATGAACAAACCATTTTACAAAAACGAAGATGATTATTGCCGAATAGACTAAATAGCCGGCTGCTGCCATAATCACAAAGCCTACATCGGCAATGCTTTGTCCCATCTTAAAAGGATCGGTAACAATAAGTTCCATATATTACTCTACATGAATCCTGTACCTCAATTTTCCCTCCAAGATGTCGTTTCCGTCTCGAGACACGGTTTTGACAACAATTCTGTAATCATCCGCAGGAAGCGCCGGAACCCGGAAATGAACCTTAGACGGCATGATTTCTGTGTATCCGGTCATAGGAATTTCGATCGAAGGATCGCTTTCCGAGACAAAGAAAACACCCTGCCGGCTATCTTCCGGATCGAATCGCAGCCATTTCCCCTTGATGACGCCCGAACCATCCGAAACGGCGGAAATATTCACTTTTTTGTTCATCCCGTCGATATAAACGCGGACAATAGGAATCGGTTGGGAAATTTCCACCTTGTTATGTGCGATTTTGGACGCCGTTTCCGACAAACGCAATCCGGTAGCTGTTCGAATACAGATTTTATGACGGGAGGGATCGAAGAAATCATCTGGACCGGTAAACACGCCCCTGACTACAGGTCGAATCCGCATCAAAGGCGTAACTACTCGAAACCCTTGTCCCACGAAAAACTCTATGGTTTGAGTCAACTTCTCGAAATAAGCCAATGCTTGCGGACGAGTCAAACCGGTTCCTTCGGAAACCATGTAATCTATCACAGCATTCAGGTCTTTGATTTCATTACTCGATACTATGGCAACATAACCATTCGGGTTGAGCGCCAGAGCATTTTCTACTAAAGCATAATTTAACATAAAAATAAAATTTAGTTGTTTAATAAATAGAAACAAAACAAAAATCATTTGATCAAATGGCTTTAAAGTTTTTTATCGGCGACAAAGGTAAAGAAGGGTTTTGACTTTTTATTTCATTATCTTTTCAAGTTATTATACAATATTTTCAAACATATCTCTTTCTTTTTATTTAATAATGGCTATTCTCTTTTCCATACTGATTATTTTAGCGGGAATCATCATCCCTTCTTTTTCAAAGGATCTATCACCGAAGAATAAAAATATTTTAAGGCTATTATGGTTGTATCACCTGATCTTCTGTATCTATTATTATTTCTTTTTAAGAGCCGATTCCTACGGATACTATCTTACGGCAAGCCAGCGAATGACTTCGCAAGATTTTTGGGAGGGCATAACTACTTCCGGTACTTACTTCATTAATGCCATTTGTTATTTATTGGTCAAGGCCGGCCTTTCTTCCTACTTCAGCCTTATTCTGTTTTTTTCTTTGATTGGCTACACCGGTATCGTTCTGCTTTATAAAACCATACTTACGGTTATTCCAACCCATCCCCGATGGGGAAAGATACAATTATTCCCTTTTCTGCTTTTCCTGCCTAACATGCATTTATGGTCGGTGGCCGTGGGGAAAGATTCGCCTTTGTTTTTTTTAATAGCGCTTTTTACGTACAGTCTGTTGCGCTTGAAAAAACGGTTCTTATGGGTGGTTTTCAGCGTTTTTGCCGCTTATTTTATTCGTCCCCACATAGCATTGATATTGGTTGTTAGTTTGGGAGTAGCCTCGTTGTTCCGGAAAGATGTTACGCCCGTTTTTCGCGTTTCGATGGTGGTCGTAATGATTATTATTAGCGCGTTTCTGTTTCCATTGGTTTTGGAACATTTCAATGTAGAGGGCGAATCGGTAGAAGGAGTTAGTCAATTTATGGGTAAAGCGGCAGAAAATTTAAGTTACGGAGGTTCGGCAGTCGATATATCCGGCTATCCTTATCCGCTCAAAGTATTTACTTTTCTTTTCCGGCCCTTCTTTTTCGACATCAATGGGGTTCCGGCGTTAATTCTCTCGATTGAAAATCTTCTGTGGTTGCTGTTGACGATTCAGGTATTCAGGAAGCGCCCCTTGAAAACATTTATGAATGCGCCTTTTGTGGTTCAATTTGCTTTGTGTTTTTTTGTCCTTGGGGTATTGGTGTTTTCCGGCGTAATAAGCAATATGGGTAATATCATCCGGCAGCGCAATATGTTTACGCCTGCTTTGCTGCTTTTTATATTATGGTCGTTTTCCTGTTATTCCATTCGCTTTCATAAAAAGGGGAGCAAAAAAGGCGGTAAATAGGCGAAATATTATTATATGCTGGACAAATTTTTTGTTGGACATCCGGATAATCGTTTACATAAAAAAATGGTTACACAAAAAATAAAAGCAAGTAAATTGCGTTTAAATTCTGTTTTGTATGATAGTCCTACAGCCGGCAAAGGAAAAGGCTGAAAGCCTTAATTTAGATGTCTTTATACATAGTATGACAAAAAATTTATTCAGCATCTCATAATAATATTTCGCCCTCCTCTTTTGATGTTATAATGAGGTGCGAAACATTAGAAAAGTTTTATTGCCCCCAATTAGTAAAATTATTGTATAATTATTGCCCCCAATAATTAAAAATATTATCTTTGTATTATTATTTTTCAATCAAATTAGATGAGTTATTTACAAAGAAACATAGATAAGGATTTGCTGGAATGGAAAAATTCCGAGAGCAGAAAGCCGTTGCTGTTGCGTGGAGCAAGACAGGTAGGCAAGTCATCTACCGTGCGGGAGTTGGGGAAAGGATTTGATTATTTCTTTGAAATCAATTTTGAGAACAAAGAATTTGCAAGCGCAAAAAAGATTTTTGAGCGGCATTCCAATCCTCAAATGATTTGCGACGAGCTTACCGCTCTTTACGAAACGCCGATAGTAGCGGGCAAGACTTTGCTGTTTCTTGATGAAATACAATCGTGTGTGGATGCTATTTCAGCATTGCGCTATTTTTATGAGCAAATGCCCGGCTTGCATGTTGTTGCCGCCGGTTCGCTCCTGGAGTTTGCGTTGCAGGAAATACCTTCGTATGCCGTAGGCAGGATACGCTCGCTATATATGTATCCGTTTTCATTTAAGGAATTTTTACAGGCGATGCAGCGAACTGCTCTCCTTGAAAAATTACAGGTTGCACGTTTTGATAATCCGTTACCGGAGGAAGTTCATAACAAATTAAAAGAACTGTTTTTGCGTTTTATTGTCATCGGAGGCATGCCCGAAGTGGTTTCGAAATATGCATCCGGAGGTTCTTTGCTCGATTGCAGCAACATTTTGGATGAACTTATAGAAACACAGTTTAATGATTTTGCAAAATATAAGCATCGAGTACCTGCAACACGGCTTGAAGAAGTTTTTTCGGCAATCATTGCCCAAACAGGACAGAAATTTACGTATATTCAAGCTACAACTTCCGCCAATCAAGTGCAAATAAAAGAGAGTATTGAATTGCTGAAAATGGCCGGTTTGGTTTATTCCGTAACTCACAGTTCGGCAAATGGATTTCCTTTAGCTGCTGAAACAAATCCACGTTACCGGAAGTTAATGATTCTCGATACTGGAATTTACCAACGAATTTTGCGTCTGGATTTGACCACTCTTTTACTTGATGAAAAGATAGAGCAAATCAACAAGGGCGCTTTAGCTGAAATGTTTGTAGGGACAGAACTCGTAAAGTCTCAAAACAATCGTTTGTCTGCGGAACTTTATTATTGGCAGCGTGAAAAAGGAGGAAGCACAGCCGAAGTGGATTATGTGATACAGCAAGGTCAGGAGATTGTTCCGATAGAAGTGAAAGCTGGCACCAAAGGCGCCATGCAAAGTATGTTTTTGTTTCTCAAAGAAAAACAACGTCCTTATGGAATTCGTTGCTCGATGGAAAATTTTGGTGAATTTCAAAATATTAAGATTTTTCCGTTATATGCTGCCGGAAAGATTTAATATCTTTATAACGCAATGACCGTTACAGCAACGGCGGTTGCGTTAATTTTATTTATGTACATAATTATTTTACAATCAAAATATTATGAAGTTCTATGACAGAGAAAAAGAAATAGTGAATTTGAAAAAAATCGAAGAAAACTCGAAAGAGAATGCTCAAATGACTATTTTTATGGGACGGCGAAGAGTAGGGAAAACAGCTTTACTCAAAAATGTTTTTACTCCCGCAAATGTATTATATTTTTTTGTGTCAAAAAAAAATGAAGCATTGCTTTGTGAAGAATTTGTTAATCAGGCAAACGAAAAACTTGGAATTTTGCTTGGCAGTTATATGTCGTTTGCTAAACTTTTCAAAGCATTGATGATACAGTCTCAAACAAAGCATTTTACCTTGATAGTTGATGAATTTCAGGAGTTTGCAAATATCAATCCGTCTGTTTTCAGTGAAATTCAGAATTTTTGGGATTCATACAAAGACCATTCAAAAATCAATCTTATTTTTTGTGGCTCTATTTATTCGATGATGAAACGTATTTTTGAGAGTTACAAAGAGCCACTCTATGGGCGGGCAACCGCAAAAATGACAATTAAACCGTTCACAATAAGTACTATAAAACAGATTTTAAGCGATTACTATCCAAAATATAAAAATGAGGATTTATTGGCATTTTATATGCTGACAGGCGGAATTGCAAAATACATAGAAGAGCTTGTAAATAATAATGCTTTTACGAAGAAAAAAATATTAGATGAAGTATTGAGCGAAGGATCTTTTTTCCTTGATGAAGGGCGTGCGGTTTTAGTCGATGAATTTGGCAACGATTACGGGAATTATTATTCGGTGTTATCGTTAATCGCTTCGTCAAAAACAGAACGTTCGGAAATGGAAAGTGTCATGAATATGGCGGTTGGCGGTTATTTAGAGCGACTCGAAAAAGATTATAACATTATAAAACGCAATCGTCCTTTTGGCGCAAAAGAGGGTAGTAGAAACAATAAATACAAGATTGAAGATAATTTTTTATCCTTTTGGTTTCGTTTTATTTATAAGTATCGTAGCGCCATTGAGATTGGCAATTTTGACTATGTGCGCGATATTGTTGAACGTGATTATGAAACCTACAGCGGACTGATTTTGGAACGTTATTTCCGCCAGAAATTAATTGAGTCAAAGCGTTTTTCTGATATTGGCAGCTATTGGGATCGCAAAGGCGAAAACGAAATTGACATTATTACCGTCAATGAAATGGAAAAACGACTGTGCTTTTATGAAGTAAAACGCAATAAAAATAAAATTTCACTCCCTTTGCTTGAAAAGAAAGCAGACGGGATAGTCAAAAAATTTCCTGATTATACTGTCGAATATTTGGGGCTTTCAATGGAAGATTTATAACTATTGTTAAGTTAATTATATTACGCCGTCATTGCGAGCCACAAACGCAATAGAATGTAATCCCATTCGTGTTGGCGGACATAATGACCATGTACATATTTGTTGCGTTTAGAAAAGTTTTATTGCCCTCAATAATTAAAAATCCGTATCTTTGTCGACTAATCTAAAATAGGATTTTGGATTAGTCAAAGATAAAAAACGCAAAGTTCTGATAATATGTATTTTGATAGAAATATAACAAATTGTATAGAAAAGGCTAATATAACTTTTCCTGTGGTATTGATCACGGGTCCAAGGCAAGTAGGAAAGACAACGGTTTTTGAGAACGTCAGGGAGCCGCAACGTACTTACGTCACGCTTGACGATCCACAACTCAGAAGTTTGGCACAGACCGACCCACTCCTCTTTTTGCAAAGTTATGAGCCGCCTGTACTGATTGATGAAGTGCAATACGCTCCGCAATTGTTTCCATATATCAAAATGATAGTTGATAAAGAAAAAAAGAAGGGTATGTTTTGGCTGACAGGATCGCAGCAGTTTCAGTTGATGAAAAACGTATCCGAATCACTTGCAGGCCGTGTGGCGATTCTCGAAATGCAGGGGCTCTCGCAAGCAGAAAAAAATCGAACAGAAGGATTGCCTTTTTTACCTTCAAATCTGAAAAACAGAAGTCAAATAGACTATACTATCAATTCCATTTTTGAATTGATAATGAAAGGCTCATTCCCTGAGTTGTATGTTACTCCTAAAATTGACAGGAACTTGTTTTATTCATCGTATTTGAAAACTTATATTGAGCGAGATATCCGCGCAATGACACAAATTTCTGATGAACGTGCTTTTCTAACATTTCTGAAAGTTGCAGCCGCACGTACCGGACAACTGCTCAATTATGCCGATATTGCGAAAGATGTCGGCGTTACCGAAGTTACAGTAAAGGCATGGATTTCATTACTGACAACTTCAGGGCTGATTTATTTGCTGCAACCGTATCATAACAATATAACCAAGCGGGCAATAAAAACACCTAAACTGTATTTCTTAGATACCGGATTATGCTCGTATCTTTGCGGCTGGAATACTGTGTATCCACTCTCTGTAAGCGCGATGAGCGGCGCTATGCTTGAGACTTACGTTGTAAGCGAAATCATCAAATCATATATCCATAACTGCGAACCGGCGCAGTTTTACTTTTACCGCGACAAAGAAAAGAATGAAATTGACTTTCTTATCGAATGCGACAATGTATTTTATCCCATCGAAATAAAGCGGTCGGCTGCGCCGAAAGAAGACGATGTGAAGAATTTTGAATTATTAAGGAAAATCGGTTTGTCGGTTGGTATGGGCGCTATAATATGTTTGTATAACAATCTGTTACCAATCAACAGAGAAGTAATGATTGTGCCGGTTGGATATTTGGGATAAAATGAGCAAACTCTTTCTCGTAGTAAACGTCGATTGGTTTTTCCTTTCCCACCGTCTGCCGATTGCCCTTGCCGCTCAAAAAGCCGGTTACGAAGTGACTGTTATTGCAAGAGATACCGGAAGGCGCAGGGAAATTGAATCTCATCAACTGCAATTCATTGATATCCCTTTTGATCGCTCCGGCTCGAATCCAATGCATGAGATACGGTGTGTTTTATCTTTAATCGGCATTTATAAAAAAAACAAACCGGATATTATTCATCATGTTACGTTAAAGGCAGTTCTCTTGGGATGTATTGCGGCTAAACTTGCGGGTTGCCGCCGGGTAGTGAATGCAATCAGCGGATTCGGTTACAATTTTACTGCCGGACGAGACGGAATCAAGCAAAAGACAGTCCGTAATGTGATGAAATTGGCCTTTCAAAGCAAGCATTTTCATTTTATTTTTCAGAATCCCGACGATGTTCGGCAGTTTTCCGGCTTCCAATTTGTCCCTGAGAAAAATATCCATTTGATAAAAGGGTCCGGCGTGGACCTGAACCAATTTACTTATGAAAAAGAAATACCGAAAGAGAAAGTCCGTTTTATTCTGCCTGCCCGGATGTTGTTGGATAAAGGAATTGTCGAATTTATCAACGCTGCAAAAAGCATAAAAGAACAAGTTGTTTGCAAGGCAGAATTTATTTTAGCCGGCGATTGCGATCCGATCAACTTAGCGGGAATATCCGAAGATGAACTGAAAGCAATGATAGACCCTCCCTATATACAATGGATTGGTTTTCAAAAAGAAATGTTTCATATATATAAGGAGTCCGATGTCGTGGTATTGCCTTCTTACCGAGAAGGCTTGCCGAAATCGTTAATTGAAGCCTGTGCCGCAGGTCGTCCGGTAATCACCACCGATACGCAAGGCTGCCGCGAATGTGTGGTAAACGGGTATAACGGTTACTTAGTTCCTGTAAAAAACACGCAAAAATTAGCGCAATACATGGAACTATTAACCAATGACAAAGAGAAACGGGAACAAATGGGTAAAAACGGCCGGCTCTTAGCCGAGCAGGAATTTTCCATCGATAAAGTAATCGAATCCCACCTATCTATCTATAACACAATTCTTAATTCCTAATTCCTAATTCCTAATTCCTAATTCTTAATTCCTAATTCTCAATGACTATCCTCATCACCGGCATCCACGGTTTCGTCGGCTCCAATCTGGTTTCTTACCTGAAAGACAACCACACCATTTATGGTTTGGACATTGTATTTCCTGAAAAAGAAGGCATACAAAAAACCTACTCATGGGATGATATAATAGCAAAGGAGCATGCCTCCTCGTCTTTGCCCGAAGTAGATACCATCATCCACCTCGCCGGCAAAGCGCATGACACGAAAAACCAATCGGAATCAAAGACTTATTTCGACATCAACACCGGATTGACCCGGAAGATTTTTGATTATTTCCTGCAATCGAAAGCCAAACAATTTATCTTTTTCAGTTCTGTAAAAGCAGCTGCCGATTCGGTCGAGGACGGTGTTCTGACGGAGGATGTTGTTCCCCGTCCTGTCGGTCCCTATGGGGAAAGTAAGATTGCTGCCGAGAAATATATCCTTCGTCATTGCGAGGGCGATAGCCCGAAGCAATCTACTGAAAATCATGATTATAGATTGCTTCGCTCTGCTCGGAATGACGTTGATTTGCAAGAGATTACGGGTCAGTACCGCAATGACAGTGTTCCCAAATCCGTATATATCCTCCGCCCCTGCATGATCCACGGACCAGGCAATAAAGGAAACTTGAATTTATTGTATCAGGTTGTCAGCAAAGGGATTCCTTGGCCCTTAGGCGCTTTCGATAATGTCCGCTCGTTTATGAACATCTGGAATCTGTCGTATATCATCGAACAATTCATCAACCGGAATCCTGAATCGGGGATTTATCATCTGGCTGATGATGAACCGGTTTCAACCAATGAACTGATTCGACTGATTGCCGAATCCCGGAACAAAAAAGCGAACATTTGGAATTGGAATAAAAAGTTTATAAAAAGTATCGCACGAATTGGAGATGTTTGTAAATTACCGTTAAATTCAGACAGGCTTCAAAAACTGACTGAAAATTATGTGGTTTCAAACCAAAAGATGAAAACAGCTTTGAACTTAGAACGGCTTCCGGTAGATGTACACACAGGATTAAAACGAACGCTTGAAACATTCAAATAATGATCATCAATTTGATTATCAAATATTTGCTTACAACAATCATTCTTGTCGCCGGGATGATTTTTTATTTTAAATTAGCCGGAAAATACAATATTATCGACAAGCCTAACGAACGCAGTTCCCACAACTACATTACCATACGCGGCGGAGGCATCGTATTTTGGCTGGCCGCTTTCCTTTATATCTTTTCCTATGCTTTAACTCCCCTCTCCTTGTGGAGAGGGGTTGGGGGTGAGGTCGCTTTTACCTTGCTTTTCTTCGCAAGCCTCACCATCCTTTCTGCTATCAGCCTTTGGGACGACATTTCTTCTCTACCGAATAGAATCCGCATACTAATCCATTTTCTTGCCATCAGCATCTTATTTTATGGATTGGGAATATTCCGGATTTTACCTTGGTGGCAGATTCTTCTTACTTATATTTTTATTGCTGGCGTATTGAATGCCTACAATTTCATGGACGGCATTAACGGGATAACCGGATTGTACAGTTTGGCTGTCTTGATTGCCTTGCAATATGTTAACCTGCAAATACTTCGATTCACTCCGCCGGATTTTATTAATTATGCTATTTTAGCCTGTATCGTATTCCTGTTTTTCAATTTCAGAAAGCGAGCCAAATGCTTTGCAGGAGACGTCGGCAGTATGGCTATTTCGTTTTGGATTGTCACCCTGCTGCTTCAATTAATAACAAAAGACCGGTCTATTGTTTGGATATTTTTTCTCTCTGTTTACGGCGTCGATTCAATATTCACCATTTTGCACCGGCTCTATTTGCGACAAAACATCTTCACCGCTCACCGGATGCACTTTTACCAAATCATGACCAACGAATGGGGAATTTCACACCGCAAAGTGTCCCTTTTGTACGCTTTCGTACAATTAATCGTTTGCGGACTTATTATTTATTTCCGTGATTACCGGATGCAAATTGCAATCGCTGTGGTAATTGTTCTGTCTCTCGTTTATTTTCTTAAATTCAAAAAAATTGCTTCAATTGACTGATAGTTGTAAAATGTGTATTTATTCCGAGAAAAAACTGTATATTTGCAAAAATTAAAAAAACAACTATGTCAAAAATAATCATCATCGGCGCCGGAGGAGTAGGAACGGTAGTCGCCCACAAAGTGGCACAGAATCATGCAGCCTTTTCGGAAATCATGTTGGCAAGCCGCACCAAATCTAAATGCGACGCTATCGCCGACGGCATTGGAACCAAGTATGGCAATAAAAAAATACAAACCGCTCAAGTCGATGCGGACAAGGCGCCCGAATTGGTAGCTCTGTTCAAAAAATTCCAACCGGAATTGGTAATCAATGTAGCCCTGCCTTATCAAGACTTGACCATCATGGACGCTTGTCTGGAAGCCGGCGTTAATTATTTGGATACAGCCAATTACGAGCCGAAAGACGAAGCTAAATTTGAATATAAATGGCAGTGGGCTTATCGCGACCGATTCGAAAAAGCAGGACTGACGGCTATTCTCGGTTGCGGTTTCGACCCCGGTGCGTGCAGCGTTTTCGTAGCTTATGCCGCCAAACATCATTTCAGCCGGATGGATGAGTTAGACATTGTCGATTGCAATGCAGGCGATCATGGAAAAGCTTTCGCTACCAATTTCAATCCGGAAATCAACATCCGTGAGGTTACCCAAAAAGGCCGGTATTGGGAAAACGGCAAATGGATAACCACCGAGCCTCATGAAATACATAAACCGCTGACTTATCCGAATATAGGCCCTAAGGAATCATATATCATCTATCACGAAGAACTCGAATCGCTGGTAAAAAATTTTCCAACACTCAAAAGGGCTCGTTTCTGGATGACTTTCGGACAGGAATATCTTACGCATTTGCGTGTAATACAAAATATTGGCATGGCGCGTATCGACCCTGTTCTTTATAATGGCGTCGAAATCGTTCCCATTCAATTTCTGAAAGCGGTATTACCAGACCCCGGCGAACTGGGAGAGAATTATACCGGCGAAACCAGCATCGGTTGCCGCATCAAAGGCCTTGACAAAGCCGGAAAAGAACTTACTTACTATATTTATAACAACTGCAAGCATCAGGATGCCTACAAAGAAACCGGCGCACAGGGCGTCAGTTATACAACCGGCGTTCCCGCTACCATCGGCGCCTTGATGTTTGTAAAAGGTCTTTGGCGTAAACCGGGCGTTTTCAATGTGGAAGAGTTCGATCCCGACCCGTTCATGGAACAAATGAACAAACAAGGTTTGCCTTGGCATGAAATATTTAACAGTAATTTAGAATTTTAATACAATAGGAAGCTGCCTCATAAGTCGCAATGACGTGTAAAAGTACCTTTTAAGACAGCCTCTTATTAAACCAAAATTATTTATTTTTTAATTTTTTAAAACAATGAAAGAACAGCAACCAACAACAAGTTCGAATGCTGAAAAGCTGAAAGCGCTGCAAGCAGCAATGGACAAAATCGAGAAAAATTACGGCAAAGGTTCCATCATGAAAATGGGCGACAATGCCGTAGAAGAAGTAGCCGTTATCCCTACCGGTTCGGTAGCTCTGAATGCCGCTTTAGGCGTAGGAGGTTATCCGAGAGGACGGGTGATTGAAATTTACGGCCCCGAATCTTCGGGAAAAACAACCTTGGCTATTCATGCCATTGCCGAAGCCCAAAAAGCGGGCGGCATCGCCGCAATTATCGACGCGGAACATGCCTTCGACCGCTTCTATGCTGAAAAATTAGGCGTTGACGTGGAAAACCTTTTGATTTCCCAACCTGACTCCGGAGAACAGGCTTTAGAAATTGCCGAACAATTGATTCGTTCTTCGGCCATCGACATTGTCGTGATTGACTCTGTGGCTGCGTTGACGCCAAAAGCTGAGTTAGAAGGTGAAATGGGCGAATCCAAAATGGGATTGCAGGCCCGCCTGATGTCGCAAGCTTTGCGAAAACTCACGGCCGCCATCAGTAAGACCAACACGACTTGTATTTTTATCAACCAGTTGCGCGAAAAAATCGGCGTGACGTTTGGAAGTCCTGAAACAACAACAGGCGGTAACGCTTTGAAGTTTTATGCTTCCGTCCGTTTAGACATTCGCAAGAATGGCCAGCCCTTGAAAGATGGAGAAGAAGTGAAAGGAAGCCCAACACGCGTTAAGGTAGTGAAAAACAAAGTGGCTCCTCCTTTTCGCAAAGCTGAATTTGACATCATATTCGGCGAAGGTATTTCCAAAACCGGCGAATTGGTCGATTTAGGCTCCGAATTGGGTATCATCAAAAAAAGCGGAAGCTGGTACAGCTACAACGAAACTAAACTCGGACAAGGTCGCGATGCCGCCAAAGACTGCATGCGCGACAATCCGGAATTGGCGGAGGAAATAGAAGCAAAGATTATTGAGGCGCTAAAAGCGAAGAAATAAGATTTCCCGTCATTGCGAGGAGGAACGACGAAGCAATCTCCCCTCCCGTCATTGCGAGGAGGAACGACGAAGCAATCTCCC
>JGI20166J26741_10953336_pt1 | contig 14717 bp, 13 predicted proteins | sample TergutCu122P5_FD_26741 | JGI IMG/M metagenome (IMG submission 26741)
CATCAGGAGCTCAAGATTATTATACAGTAGTTGCTGCCTGTGGTATTTCGTGCTGTGGTTTTCAAGTTGCTGGTCTGGTGTGGAGCTGAGGGTTATGTGTAAACTTTATTGGTGAACTTATGAAGTACCCAGGTGGAAGATCGTAAAGGGATTTCAGAGTAAATTAATATTTTAATCCTGTAGACACTTAGGCTTTGACAGTAAATGTTCAATGAATCTAGTAGGATATAAGAAAGCACTTCTTTTATTGTCGTCCCGTGTATGAAGATGCTGAAACACAGTGACGACATCGAGTTATTATAGTTTTAGAGAGCAGCACCTTCTCTTGGGTCATTCCTGTGATCCGGTGTTAACAGGAAATTTCAGAGTATCTTGCTTTGTATCGGACTGTATTAAATCACTGCTGATACCTTCAACTACTCGCGTAAGAGACAAACTTGCCATGTTCAGACTTCATATTCCATAGTTATTACATGTGCCGCCCGTTTTAACATTCAGAGTCATTGAGTTGTTTCCAGAGTGTATTGTTGATGGGTTTCGTGTGGTTCTCAGTCGTCTCCGAAATGGCGACATGTCGTTTTCTGTGTGAGGCAGGAAATAAACAGCATGTGTGTGTGTGTGTGTGTGTGTGTGAGAGAGAGAGAGAGAGAGAGAGAGAGAAATATAGTGCACCTGAATATTATTTGCTTTCAATGGTTCAAGCATATTTTTTTTTAAACAAAGCTTTTTCAAGTATTGCAAATAATTTTCTTACGAATTCCCTTTTTTAAAAGATCGTTTTTTTAGCTACTCCTCTACGTTGTGACTCAAGCTCCCCTTTTCAATCGGCCAGTTTTCTCTTGTCACAGCACAGCAAAAGTTTTGTACTCTCCTTCCTGCCGCAGCTGCTGATGAGTTACAAAGTCATGTTCCATCCAGACAGTCATAACGACATTGGAGGTTCTCACAGCGGTTTGGCTGAAGATTCGAGTCTTCTGGGATGTGACGCTGTGTCATTAGATGAATAGCTTCCAACGTTTCGAAGGATTGCTTTACCTTCATCTTCAAGGCCAAGCAGCGGCTTTACTTCTTGGACTGCCTGACCGGAAGATGAAGACACGTCGGGCAACCACACTTCCACCGACACGGCCTCACACGCCGAAGATATGAATCATGACGCCAGCAGTAATTTCTCTACGAACTAAACACAAAATTCCTCATCTGTTTGGCCAAGTTTCCTTTAAAACTCCAAATTCAAATCCCAGTTCTTCGATGAAGGCTTACATGCCGTGTTCCTTGTCTATTTTAGTCCAGTTTTATTTAATTAAAGACAATGGAAAGCAGGTAATACTAGAAAAAGGCACCCGGCTTAAGCGTCGAAGAAAAGCAGGTGTGAACCTTCCAATGTATGGAATTTGTGTCTAACTAGAAATTGTGGTATTTCTAAAAAAAATCAAAATTAAAGGTAACACTGTACATGTCGACGGCATGAAGTGTACAAGAGAAAGTGGAATTTTAGCTCCACTCAGCTTAACCTCAGCGCTAGGCGGAGATGAGTAGTCAGCTTCATGCTCCGACTGATCTACCCATGGAAAAAATCTTGCGGTACCCGTTTATGAGGCTGGATGGGTCCCAGAGCCGGACTGGACGTTTCGTTTACTGAACAGGATTTCATGTCTGCCAGGATTCCAACTAGAACGGTCCCACCCCGCAGCCTAGCCACTATGTCGACGCCAGCTAGTTTATTTAAACATGCAGTAAATTAATTTGCTTCAAAATGCACACTGCACGAAACGTGACAACTGCTGTCGGCGGCAAGAAGTTTTAAAAGAGGCTTACATTTAGATCTGTAATAAGCACAATGTCACTGATGTGGGCTCAGCGACAGCACAAAAATAGAGGACAGCTCAAATTTCGAAGGAATGTCGAGCCCGCTTTCCTGCGTACTACGTGTTGAGGTGCAAACATTAAGGAGAGGGGATGGACAATAGACAAGCGAATCCATCCCCGCGAGTTGCTGAGATCGTAGTGAAGCACTTGAAGAGGTGTCGTGGGCCGCAGGTTTATAAAGCTTTCTAATAAGCGACTACGCATTTTCTGCATCTAGTCCGCGTCTCGAATTCAAAACAAAAGACGTTTCGAAACCGACATGTGCTTCCATCTTCAGGTGGGAGGTTGGGCGGACTCCTGCTGCGACCATGTTCCCTACTGGACAACCTGTGCGCTAACAGCTTCTTATTCCATACCGCCACCCCCCTCAAAAAAATCTACAAGAACGTTTAGGTTGCCATTATTTCCTATAATAACGGTATGAAGATGATTATGGAGCATTAGGGCAATGACACTAATACGGGAAAACTGAAAGACACGGAAAAAAGCCTTTCCCAGCGCAACCGACTCACTTACATGCTTGTATATACAGAGTGTCAGCGAGAGGTAACAAAGAATGTGCTACAAATCGTGGTAGTGGCCGATTCCAACGGCCGCGTCGTATAAGGTCACTCACTATCTGGGATTGCGGGTTCGAATTCCGTCGGCGGCATTGATGTATGTCTCTTGTAAGTGTTGTGTGTTGTCAGTTAGAGGTCTCTGCGTCGGGCTGATCACTCGTCCAGAGGAGTCTTCCGACTGCTGTGTGCCTGTGTGTGATCTAGAAACCTCTGGAATGAGGCGGCCTAGGCCCGAGTAGGGCTGGTGTGCCACAGGAAAATTATTGTAGTAATATCCATCGAGATATGTAATTAAGAACGCCAGGAAAGTCGAAACCAGTACCGTGAAGTTAAACCGATGACTCAAGCTACAAACCTACCTAAGCCAGTTTTAAGTCAGACAGGAAGTACTGTGTACAGTCTACTAGCGGGAAATATGCACCGCATTTCGTAAATAAACTGCATAATTATTAGCTTATAATTATTCATACCTCGTCATAGAAGGTATTACCATTATCCGTGCCATAAAGGCGTATAGAGGTGCGAAGATATAGCTCTACTCATTCTTTTCCTCATTACTATGTTGAAAAAAACTCTTAGTGGGCCCCACAGCCGGTGTGGACCATTTTTGCATTTGGTCGTATAAAGTGTTTCAAAGCCGGTGGGAGACATTAATTATTCCTAGAATTTGTTGTTTAGTTCAAGGCCCAGTTACCGTCTAGTCGTTATTGATTGTAGCGGTGCGCGGTCCATGCAAGAGCAGCACTAACCTCCGCATTGAAGCCTTCGCTTATGGGGCGCAACGGTAATTTGGAACTTTTGACTGTTAAAAGGGTATTTTCAGTGCTAAAAGCACGGTTGTGACTATCGGATTGTACTTAATGTCCGCCAAATCATTAGAAACACACTAAGGAGCGTTTTGCTTGGTCTATTCACAGGCTCTCCCACTGAGAAATTCTGGAAGCAAGACGTTTTATAACTGGCCGCTTACTGTACAATGTCAGTGCCACAATTTTATGAAGGCAGTACAGAATAAGCTCTTGGTTTGTATTACTGACGGTAATAAACGTGTGAAGCCTGGTCGTGACAGAACAAATTATGCGCTTTGACTGTGCAATCGTAACACTAAAAGGTCAGAGCAACTGTATTTGCAGTAATTATGACTAAACCTGGAGCAAACATTTGTGTTAAATCGCAGACGTTTCGTGGGTTGGGGAGAAAATGTCAGAAGCAATGCGAAGTAGAATGTAAACAAATCCGTTATTATACCTGAACACATATTTGTGATTCATGGCCAGGGGCTGCGAGGTGACTGTCGATTGCCGGAGGGCCAAATTTTTCTTCTCGAAGAAGCAACAAGCCTGCTAGTCAGTGGGTGTTTCGGGCTCTTACGCAAGGGGTAAAGTGGTCGGGCCCTTAAGCTACTAGTCTCTTTCATCTAGTAGCTAGGTGAAAAATACGTGAGGCTATAAACACAGACACCAAATGTATTTATTTATGTATGTTGCATAGTAGAACCATCTGGATAATATAAAATTTATTCCTAGCCAGTGTGCAGATCGTGACTTATTGTAAAGCCGGCGTATTAGCGATAAAAATAAGTAGATAACGCAAAATTGAAGGGTCTGCGCGGAACACTTGCAACACCATGTTATGCGTCCTTCTGTCACAATTTCCATAAAATTGCCTCCTGCCTTACAGCCAATTGCTATGTCAGCATGTTACAAGTTGACGAGGTCTAAATTTAATCTGAGGCTTAAGATGAGACATCGCGACGTGTCTGAGTAAACGCAATAAATACGGCGCTACACCGTCAATCACAACACCCTACAAGTCTAAAATGCGCCATGTTTTTCGATTTTATTTAAAGCCATCGTCAGGCACAGTTACCAAAATGAATAAAAGAGGAAAATATTATTGGATTTTATAAAGTAACATTAGTGTTTGGAAGATGGACTGAGATACGATTAGCACAGTCTTACATTTCCTTAGTTTATTCTGGCAAAGGTTAAGACAAAATTGAATATAATAAAATAAATATATTAAAATTCTCTTGTGTTTTATAATGTAGCACATACTGCATAAGACGAGCTTCTATGACGATAATTCCTTCTTCTTGGCATGTCAAATGTATTGAAATAAAAGAAACAAAGAAAGAGATAACGATTATTTGAAACAGGGCATCATTAGCCCGGAATCGTCTCAATCTTGCATGCAAGATGACGGGTTTCAAGGTCTCTAGTATTCTAGGTGGGTTGCTGTCTGTGAATGGCAAACGTATTAGGGGGAGGGTTTAAAACAATGTGGATAACTAACGTATGCGAATTAATTTAGAGGGTCGAAAGCTCATAGAAGCAGCCACTTGCACGCACGGTTGTTGGTGCGCCAGCACTGGCCTGTCAGCTCGTCAGCCGACTGTTTGACGTCTGAACTGAAACATGCCAGTCAGCTCAGGCTCTGATGCAGTCAGAGCCGTTGTTTTGTTAGAGTGAGCACATCGATCAGTGCGTTACGACAGCCTGCACATTGCTTTTCTTCGTTTCTCTACAAACACAAAGGTTTTGAACGACATTCATCCGTGTGCCCCTTTTAGTTTTGTGCACTAATTTCATAATATTGTCTACGGTCCCTCGAAAACACCCTGAGCTAATCACACACTGTTTCAAATAAGTATAAGTTACCCTAAAGTAGGTATCGTGCATTACTATTTATTAACCAACTCTTCTGCACTTTACTGTGTATACCTCAACCAGCATACCCAACATACACATGACGCAATAAAAACTCCAACCTGCCGGACTGCACCCAGTTTGGGATGCTGCATGATCTCCACAAAAGCACACAAGGTACTATCAAAAGAGATGACATCGCATCCACATTTCCACATGCGCTTCATTTTCAACATCCTGTTTCTATAGCGCTTATAAGTGTTTTTAAATTCTTATCTTTTAAACATACATTTATACGACTGTAGAACTCCAAAGGCTTTTAAAATTTGTGCAACTGTGCTTTAACAACCAGACACACACATAACGGAAGGAAATGTAATGATATTCAAACTTGTAAATCTGGATTAAAAAGCTACGACCTTATAACGGACGGCTAATAATTCCATCTAGACAACTGATGTGTTGCGTAGAACGCCATTCGGGGAGCCCACTCCCTGAATAGCGTCTGTGGACACGGGAAAACGTCCGACAGGCTACCTATGTTCGGCTACAACTGTTTTTTGAAACGGACAGACACTTGTCGCTGAATAAGTGATGCCGCCACGTTTAGGAGACTGCCACTTCACTCCAAGGTTGATAACTGTCTAGCAAAGTAGCCACGACCAGCAGTGCAAAAGAAATATAACGTCAGAGGGAAATATGCAGAAAATCGCGTACGTTTGATATGTAGCTTTGTTCGTTCTCTCTTGACTTTAACTTTCTCTTTCCAGGAACGAACAAGTTTAATCCAGAAGGCTTTGGGTCTAGACAAAACAAGGCCAAAAGAAGCGAGGATGAACTCTGTGGCCGATTCATCTTCCATTAGAGATCTCTTAGCGCTAGCCAAGAAGAATGCAGCTGCAGAGGAAAGCAACGCCAAAGGTAGGAGATTGGACCGTACCAGAGGACTGCAGCACTGCACATGCTCACCGATATCCAAAATTGAATTCCTTTGTTGAAAGGATCCAGGGGTTTCCTTGCTTGTCCTGATAAGGTTAGTGTCGAGAACGATGGAATGAAACTGAAAGGACAAAGCCGAAGCACTCTGAGACAAACCTTTCCCAAGGCCACTCTGTCCACCACAAATGTCATGTGGAATGTGGAATGGGGCTCCTCAGCAAGAGGCGGTGACTAACCGCCGGAAGGCCTAATGACGTGTTCGACAGAAGGCTGCAGTAAGTGGCTAGGCCATTCTCAGCCTGTGTACTCTCTGTGGCCGTGAATTGCCGCTCTTAGTGCGACCCATGGGGGCACCTCAGCAAACATATATCTATTGCATGTGCTTTGTCAGCCTAGAGTGTGTAAGGATGTCTGTGATGTTGAGAATTAGTGTCCATGATTTGCAGCACTTCGTTGAGAGTGCGCCTTCAATATGTGGTGTTAGAAGTGGCCTTCTGGCTAGAGGGCGGAGAACAACATCGGATATTACATACAACGTGATATTTCTGGCGCTTCTGCTCCGTTTTTTAAATTTGCAAAAGCTGTAGAAGACTACGGGAAACCGTGCTGGACAAATAGTTTGCGTTTTTTCTTGTCTCCTGATGGACGTAGTTCGATACAAGTCACCATTCTAATAAATGTGCAGCGGTTTACGGCCGAGTTGCGCGCATAACTGAAGGCTCATTTTTACGTGATGGAAAACATAGAACGGTTATTTCCATAAAGTCCCTGGCCTATGGTCAGGAAGTCTGGGCTGATATAATGATTGTTTCGAAGCAGTGTGGGCGTTGTTTAGAGTTATTCGGCAATCAGAGAGGAGACAGTCCTTAGCCCGACCAGGAAGGAAGCAAGCTACAGCGACAGAAGATTGTGATTTTCATACATCCTATTTGTAATCATAATTGGAGGAATATTAGTTCTATTTATAGGTAAAACAAGACTAGCATCAAACGAAATATTCTCACCATCAAACAAAATACATCGGGAAGTAGGACGGGCTAAGGACTTATCAGCACCCTTGTAGGATAGGAACTCTCTTCGACAAGTAAACCTATTCGGAACGCGCGCAATACCTTTATAACATATGACCTCATACTAATTTTATCGAGGTCTTTCCGTTGTGTTTCTAGAAGGTTCACTAGGAAATGTTTTAATATTCCGTCCAAAACAACTACTTTTTTTAATTTAAGAAAATAGCTTTTCAATTGGAATAAGCAATGCCAGTCTCGCCGATGACACTTGTGCGACGCCTCTGTTTATGTTTTATATTCCCTCTAGATTTAAATGTAGAGTTTGAGTCGTGGTATTTTGAATGAAATACCATGTTTTGCTGCATTCTTGTGCAGATTTTATACGTTAATGGTGTAAGCTAGGGTTAGTTTATCTTCTTTGATGTATAAAGATTTGATTGCATCTCACATACGCACTTTTGCGCTGTAAGTTGAGCGAATTTTGTTTTTCAATTTGCGAAAGCTGTATAAGACTACAGGAAACCGTCTGGACAAAACTTTTTCGTAGCTTTATTTCAGCGTACTTTGGTATTAAGTTTTTTAAGACATTGCTGGCTAAAGCGACTATTTTTATTACATCTTAAGACCTTACGTTTTAGCTTCTAGTGTTGCTTGATGGTAGGATCTTGAGTGGCTAATATTAATTTCATCGAGTCCGTTCCGTTTTGTTTCAATAAAGTTCAGTGACAAATATTTCAATATTCTTGAACTTTGTGGCCTGGCTTATAAGCCAGCGTGAATCCTCATGCTATTTTACATTCAGTCCTATCATGTATTGTTGTCGAGTAAATATAATTAAAATGTGTTAAAAAGAAAGCGGCTAACGGCATTTTTAAAATGTCGTCACCACAAGGGCGCCTTTGGGTGAAATTTTTCACAAATTTGCTAAGGTAATTTACGATTTGTTAGAGTAACATTCGGCGAAGAGACATTAAGAAAATAAGAGGTGCTACCTAAAGTTCCCGAAATTCCTGTGCTATAGCTTAACCACTTACCGAAATTTCTATTCGTTTCCATCCCCTTCGAAGTATTCCCCTTCTGCACCGATACAGGAAGCCCAGCGGGATTTCCATGATCGGAAGCACTGCTAGAAGTCATTTTGCATCAACGTCTTCATCGCGTCCTGCGATTCGGTTTAGATCTTTTCAATGCTGTCATAACATCACCGCTTGAGCTTCAATTTCATGCACAGAAAAAACACGTACCTACCCACAGCAGAACGCCGCTTGGCAGAGTGGTTCATAAAAGGGCACAGCTCGCGATACCTAGCGGTGCACATCTGTATTACAAGCTGTTTTCGCGCGGCATTCCAATTTCGGGGACTTTGGGTAGCACCTCATAGATCTCATTTTAATGGATCAAACCTTTAAAAGTGCCAGAGAACCGCGGGGAGGTGACCATCGTTCCGGCCGCTCGTCCACGTCGCTAATGTACAAATCAACTCCGCCCAGGCCCTGTTATTTTAGACTGACGAGTAAGAGTGGGAATGGATGTGGTTGTAGGCGAAGACATGTCCGTAGCTCCGCGATCCACAGTTCTTACCGAAAATCTAGGAATCTGGCCCGTTCACCAAAGACTTATCACACCTGAACAAAAAGATAACCGACCAAACGTTTGTCCACACTTTTGCAACAAGCTGTTGCAGACGAGAATTCCTTGAAATTAATTACTATGAAACGTACGTCTCTGGGCGCGACGTCAAAAGCAGCTTCAATTTTCACAAGGCCGAAGACGATGCCGTTCAAATGCAGGCGCCGTGCTCACTGATACCTTTCTGGAGCTGAAACAATGAACCTGAAATTGCGTCTGCGAGCGTTTCAGGCTCTACGAGTAGCAGTGCGAAAGAAACGACGGGATTTGTCGGTAGCACAGCTGCTTTCTCTAAAATGACAACGACGCTGTCAGTCTGATAGTATCTCCAGCAGTCTGTATCCACAGACACCCTACAGCAGACTCCATGTGGCCCGCAGCCCACATTACTATACTATATATATTGTACTAAAAATTACACAATGATTTGGGAGGTAACGTATAACATTTATTTCGAGTTTTACGTATGCGCCTTCAAACCAGCCCAAAAATGGTCGTGACCCTTTGCAAGAACGTTTGGAAACTCCTGCCCTACAGCCGTCTTGTACATTCAGCAGATTTTCCCTTTTCGTCAATTGGCAGTTTAAAAGGACATCGATTTGAATACGTAGACGAACTGGAAGACTAATCGGTAGCGCAGCTCAGCCGACGTTATTCCAATTCGTATACGTTCGATGAAATTAATGTAGTAGGTTTTGTCCTTAATTGAACCAGTCGGAGAAGTTTCTGAACAGCCTTCATAGGATGCTGATTTTTTATAAGTGGCAAATAGAATCAGGTTACGCTCATGTGGATCTAAAGGGCTGTGACGGCCTGCACTGTAGCTATATTGACAAACACTACCGCTCATTTTGTCAGATGCACTCTCTACTGTTCTAAACAGTTGGTGAGGATCGTGTTGAAGGTCTTTTGGAAGATGAAAGGCCTTTCATGGCAGTAATCCACCTATAGATATTTATTGACAATTTTACACACTACATATAAATGCTGTATAGAAATAGAAGAATGTTTGTTTGCTCATGGTCTTCTTTAGACGCACAGTTTTGCTCAACAGATAGTAAAGACATATCTCGTAGCGGATTTTCTCAGTTTCTGTAAGTCTTGCCGTACACCGTTTCACGGAATTAATCAATTATGAAGCAATAAATATTAAATATTAAGAGTGTGTGTATGTATTCTGAACTTAGCTATCCAGCATAAAATGCGCATGCGCCGTATTATATTGTCATCTGTGGCCTTCTCTGGCTCTATCATAATTTTCAACATTATCTCATCTACGGCACGATTTTCGGCAAAAAATGTGCTGAACATAAACTGTATGTTTTGATTCATTCTACTACCTTTCTTCAAAAGATTTGTCATTCTACAAAGAATTCAATGTATATAGGTCTTCATGTAAATACCCGTTATTCTTGTCACAGTTTGAGATTTGAATTTTCTCGATAGACTTTCGAAAAATTCTAAAACATAAAATTTCGCTAGAATCCGTCCAGCGGAAGTCGAGTACTTGCATGCGGACATTCTTTATAAAGGTACTAGTCACTGTTCGTTATTTCGCGAATGCGTCTGAAACCGCAACCCAACTGCGAAAAAGAGACGTGACAGTGCATGTAATGAGAAGTTGCGTGATTTCAAATCGTCAACAAATGCCATTCGGGTGGCCAAATCAAGGAGCCGGCCATGTGGCACAGCCTCGAGAGCGGAAACATGCACATGCTCTTTTGAGAGGTAGCCCCGGGGAAAGAGACCGCTTGGAAAACACAGGCGTGCATTGGGAGATCGTACTAAAATGGACGTTAAAGGAATAGGAAGGGAGGATGAGGAGATGATTAATATGTCTCAGGACAGGGTCAAGTGACGGACACTTGTAAACGCGGTAATAATCCTTCGGGTATCATAAAATGCGAGTAATTTCTTGGCTAGGTGATGAACTATCAGCTCTTCAAGAAAGGCCTTAGCCCAAGGAGATACATTACTACAGAGAGTGCAACATGCAAATCTTAAATACCGGCACGGTTTCACGGACATCCTGCATATCACTGACATTGCTCAGCTCTATATCACTCACACTGCTCAGCTGCATATCACTGACATTGCTCGGCTGTATATCACTGACATTGCTCAGCTGCACATCACCGGCATTGTTCAGTTGCATATCACTGACATTGCTTGACTGTGCATCGCTGACATTGTTCAATTGCATATCACTGACATTGCTGGGCTGTATATCACTGGCATTGCTCAGTAGCATATCACTGGTTTTCCTCACTTGTATAACAGACGCTGTGCGGCTGGAACTGGAGTGTTCATTACCAAACCCACAACAGCCCGCCACTGAGTCCTAGAGCTACATGAACCCAGCTAACGCTCTCCCATATTTAAGACACGTTTGAAAATGATACTCCCATCTGCGCGTTGGCCTCTAAATGAGTCTCCTTCCATCAGGTACTACAAGGTACTACAAAGAAATCACTAAAATCGTTACAAACGGTTAATGAAAGAAGAGAACTAGGAAGCCCAGACACAGTCGTTTTCCACGTAGGTACCAACGACTTAAGAAGAACTGGAAATATCGAGTACATAATGGGAGATGTTTACGATTTGGTAAATACAGCAAAGAATAAGTTTTCAGCATCCAGGGTGGTCTTGAGTGAAGTGTTGCGGAAGGAAGACGTGTCATGGCGGCGCATTGGAACAGTTAACGACAGATTAGAGTGGGTAGCGAAAACACTAGGAGTGACCTTTGTAGATCCAAATAGCTGGGTGGATGACTCGGAGTTTAGTAGAGATGGCCTTCACATTAACCGAAGAGGAGCGAGACATCTAGGTCAGCTGTACTGTAGAGTATGTGGTATCAGCGGCGGAGGACAGAAGATGAGAGGTGATTGACCATGCATGGAGGTAGGAACTTCCAGCGAGGGGACATCTGGGGAGACGGAGAAGGCGGCAATCCACACACACATGACGGCGGCCTGGAAAATGGCTGAGAGTGATGAACCGACAGCAAAATCGGAGAGGAGGGAAGCCCAAGATGAAGCAGAGGAAGAATGTGTAGCGGTGGCAAGGGGGCACAGGACTGAGGGTAAACATTGGTTTTTGCTGCAGGTAAACTGTAGGAGTATTTGCAATAAGATTTTAGAATCTTGAAATTTAATAGCCACATATAACCCTGATGTCGTAATAGGAACGGAGTTATGGCTTAGTGAGGAAATTAACAATGCCGAAGTGTTTACGGACGATTACATAACTTTCAGGAGGGATAGGTGTACTCGAGGTGGCGGAGTGTTCATTTGTGTTAAAAATTACATCGATTGCAGGGAACTATGGACTAACGAAGATTCTGAGGTGATAGCAGTTGAAGTGAACGGCAAGGAAATTGTAGGGATTTACAGAGCTCCAAACGAGGACATGCGAGTTATAGAAAGATTAGCAACATGAACTGGTTATACAGGGAATTCTACAAAGCGTAGCATCATTGGGGGTGATTTAAACTTACCCTACACAGACTGGAATGGAAACGCGGGTGGAAATAGTGGAACTCAAATACTTATAAATAGTTTGGTATGGGAAAACGGTTAGTCAGATAGTAGATAGTCCAACCCGAGGGATACATTAGTGGATGTTTACCTTGTCCGCCCCGAAAGTTCGTTCACTTCTAGCAGTATAGTACAAGGGATCAGTGATCATTACGGAGTAATGTTGGAAGTAAAGTGGGAAGAAAGTGGCTGTGAACCTCAGATAGAAAGGGTAGTCCCGGTGTACAACAAAACAGATGTTCTAGGCATACAAACATTCCTCCGCGATAAATTCGCAGTACGGACAAACAACGGCAATTGCGTGGAGGAGATAAGGAATAATTTCAGAAACATAGTTTAAGAGTGCATTGAACACTTTGTTCAACGTAAAATACTTAGAAAAAAATTCGTACCCTGTGTATTACAATAAGGAAATTAAACGATTAAAATCAGAGGTCAGAAAAGCATGTAATATAAGAAAATTAGGAGCACATTGCCTAGAGAAAATGAAACAACTATCCACGCAGCTACTTGCAGCCAAGAAATCTGCACAAGAGGCATTTTAAAAATAAATACTAAGAAAAGAGGACAAATGCTGGTCTGAGTTCTACAAATACGTAAAAAGTCGAAAAGGAAATAGGGAAAATGTTCCTGCCGTCAAAGACTGTAATGGACGGATCATTACAGACTCGATAGAAAAGGCCAATTCTTTAAATTTCTATTACTCGTCAGTATTCAGCAGCGAGGATAATATTCCGAATACAGGGCAAAATCTCAAGCGAACCCTTCACCATTGATACGAAAATCATTACGAACAGGATTGCAGCGATCGGGAAAAACAAATCGGTAAGGCCAGAATGTATCTCGGGAGAAATTCTAAAACAGGGTGGGAAGCCATGATTCCATACCTTGCGCGACTACTGGACATAACAATGAACAATGGTACTCTGCCAGGTGACTGGAAGAAAGCCACAGTGATTCCTATTCACAAGTGGGGTGATCGATCATTAGTCACGAATTATAGACCAGTTAGCTTAACCTCGGTGGTGTGCAAACAAATGGAACAAGTTATAGTTTCCTATCTAAGGCAAGTGTGGGATAAAAATGATTGGTTATACGAGGATCAACATGGTTTCAGGCTGGGGATACTCTTGCGAAAGTCAAGTAATCACAGTATGCCAAGACACTGCGGACTCTGTGGATAACGGAGAAAGGATTGACACTATTATAATTGACTTTTCGAAAGCTTTTGATTTAGTTTGTCATGGTCGACTGCTTACGAAAATTGCAAACTCGGGGGTGGATTCTAGGGTAAGGGAATTCCTATTAGGTCGCACGCAGAGAGTCAGGGTAGGAAGGCATTTATCAGAGGAAGTTAGATTAACGTCAGGTGTACCGCAAGGGAGCGTATTAGGTCTTCTTCTGGTCTTAGCCCACGTAAATGATGTTTTGAGGAATACTGAGTCAACTATTAGACTTTTTGCTGATGACTGTGTAATTTATAGAAAAATTATAAATAAGGAAGCCATAGAAAAGTTGAAGAAACTTCTGTACAGGCTGGGGGAGTGGGCGGTTGAAAATGCGATGAAAATAAATCCAAGTAAAAGTAAGGCGGTTCGCTTCACGAGAGGCCGGGTGAAGGATCCACTAGATTATTCGTTAGCGAACACATTAATACCGGAAAAGAGCAGTTGTAAGTACCTAGGAATAATCTTACGCAGCGACTTAAGTTGGGTGGATCAAGGCGGTGAAGTGTAGTGAAGTGCACCGTAGAGAAGGGTTGAAAGCGTGGTGTAATGGGAAGGGTATATATGGGTGGTAAAGTGGTGAGAAGCGAAGGATTGGGGTAAAAAACATGTGTGCAATACGGTGAAAAGGGCGTGGAAAGTACTACATTTCACAATGCGAATACTCAAAAAGGGAAATAGTAATACCAAAAGTTTTGCCTACATGTCTCTAGTACGTCCGATACTTGAATATGGGGCCGCGTGATGGGATCCGTGCAGGGAGGGACAAATAAGTGCGTTAGAAAGGGTGCAAAAGAAAGAGGCCAAATTTGCACATCATACGAACAATTCGAACTGGGAAACTTTGGCGTCGCGTAGAAAGTTATCACGCATATGTGCTCTCTTCAAAGCGTACTCTGGTGAACGGGCGTGGAAGGCTATAGGTGACAAATTACAACGGCCACTCTGAGCAGGGTAGATCATGAACGGAAAATTAGGAGTAGGAGGCAAAGGACGGATATAAGGAAATGTTCCTTTGTGAATAGGACCATTCAAGACTGGAACCAGCTACCTGCAGAAGCGTAAACTAAATACATTGAAAAAAGGGTAAGGAAAGATTATTGAGGTGAGCTAAAGAAAAATAAAGTGTGCGGAAAATCATTGAAAAGTGTAGTGAAAGGAAGTGAAGTGAGGTGTAGTGAAGTGCAGGGTAGAAAAAGGGTGAAAGCCAAGCCAAGCCAAGCCAAGCCAAGCCAAGCCAATCCAAGCCAAGCCAAGTCAAGCCAAGCCAAGCCAAGCCAAGCCAAGCCAAGCCAAGCCA